>JAEEGI010023604.1_pt1 | contig 12058 bp, 6 predicted proteins | sample 8958751 | NCBI WGS metagenome assembly JAEEGI01 (sample SAMN16246545, study PRJNA631951) | gut metagenome | biome: gut microbiome; feature: rumen; material: KS-attached | host: Bos | place: Iran: Karaj | collected 2018-10 | reverse complement strand
CGCTCGTGTCGTTCGACATCCTCTGCACCAAGGGCGTGTGCGTGCGCGCCCTTGCCCACGATCTCGGCGCGCAGCTCGGCTGCGGTGCCTCTCTCGAGACGCTGCGCCGCACGCGCTGCGGCAGATTTTCCGTGGACGAGGCGCTCGGCTTCATGGACGTGATGAAGCTCGACCCCGTGGCGTTCAAGGACCGTCTCGTTCCAATGGCGAGGGCCTTGCCTGATGAATCTCGCCGTGGGCTTCTTCGACGGCGTGCATGTCGGCCACCGCCGGATTCTCGCCTGCGCCGATGCAGCGCTCACTTTCCGCGACCATCCCGCGCGCGTGCTTGCGCCGTCGCGCGCGCCCGCGCTGCTGATGACTTCGTCCGCAAGGCTCGCCGCCGTAGAGGCGGCGCTGCGTCCCGGCGCGACCGGGCGAGTGCGCGCGCTTGATTTCACGCCCGACTTCGCCGCTGAATCCGCTGAGGCGTTCGCTCTCTGGCTGCGCCGCGAATATCCCGATCTTGAGGAGATTCTCTGCGGACCAAACTGGCGCTTCGGCGCAGGAGGAGTTGGCGACGCCGCTTTCCTGCGCGAGAGGGAATTTGCCGTGCGCGCGATGCCGTTCGTGGAGATAGACGGCGCGCCCGTCTCCTCTACGCGCATCCGCGCCGCGATTGCCGCAGGCGACATGGCCGATGCTGCGCGTCTTCTGGGGCGTCCATGGCGCGTGGAGGGCGAGGTCGTTCCGGGGAAGGGCTTGGGACGCGCGCTTGGATTTCCCACGATGAACGTGAAGGTGGCTGAAGGACTGGTGCGTCCTCCATGCGGCGTGTACGCCGTGGAGACGCCGTTTGGGCGCGCCGTGGCGAACTGGGGGGTCGCGCCGACGATGGGGGAGAAGGCGTGGAAGCATCCCGTCCTTGAAGTGCATGTGATCTCAACGCATCCTGTCGCCGCGCCGAAGACGCTTGCGGTTGACTTTCTCGCATTCATCCGCCCCGAGCGCGTCTTCTCCGGCGAAGATGCGCTTCGCGCGCAGATCGCCGCCGACATTCTGGCAGCGCAGGGCATAGACGAATTGTGCCTAAACTGACACTAAGTCACAAGGCATGTCCGCAACGGCTGAAAATGTGCTATAATGTCTGCCATGAAAACAGACATTACTAGACGACGTTTTGCGGCAGGCGCGGCATGCGCCGCTCTGGCCGCGTGCGCCGATGCCAAGAGAGGAAAGCCCGCCATGAAGGAGATAGCTCTTCCGCCGCTGCCGTATGCCGAAGACGCGCTTGCGCCCGTCATCTCGGCAAAGACGATTTCCTACCACTACGGAAAGCACCATGCCGGGTACATAAAGGCACTGAATGGTCTTATATCCGGAACTCATTATGAAACTCTGTCGCTCTCGGAGATGGTAGGGCTTTCGCGCGAGCTGAACGATCCCGGGATATTCAATAACGCGGCCCAGGCGTGGAACCACGACTTCTACTGGCATTCGCTCGCCCCTACGGGCAAGGGCGGCGAACCGTCGGCCGAACTGCTCAAGGCGATCAACGAGTCGTTCGGGTCGCTTGACAACTGCAAGAAGGCGCTTTCCCACGCCGCCACGAGGCAATTCGGAAGCGGCTGGGCGTGGCTCGTCGCTAAGGGCGGAAAGCTCCTCGTGGAGAGCACCGGCAACGCCGACACGCCGTGCAGGCAGCAGTACGTGAAGCCGCTTCTCACCATCGACGTGTGGGAGCATGCCTACTATCTCGACTGGCAGAACAACCGCGCCGCATACGTCAAGGCGATTGTCGACGGCCACCTGAACTGGTCCGCCGCCTCTAGTCGCTTCGCGTCGGCCTGAGACGACTGGAGGTGTTCCAATGGCAGCCGCCCATAATGAAGGCGCATCGCGCCGAAAGGCCGGATCTCTGGACCGGCGTTCGTTCGTTGGATCGCTCGCGGCGTTTGGCGCGGGACAGGTTGCGTTTGGCGCGACGAACTGCGTTGAGCAGACGACTGCCGCGCCGAAGTCGAAGAACAGGTTCTCGGCGTGGGACGAAGTGTCGCTCGGCGGCACGGGCATCCGCACGTCGCGTCTTGGCTTTGGAACAGGCGTGAAGTCCGGCAACCGCTCCAGCGGAATGGTACGCCGCAACGGACACGACGGCGCGGTGAAGCTGGTGCGCGCCGCATACGAGCGGGGGATAAGGTTCTTCGACACTGCCGACAGCTACGGCACCCACGCGGTGCTGCGCGAGGCGCTGTCTCCGTTTCCGCGTTCGTCATACGTAATCTGCACGAAGTACTGGTTCATGGGCGGCGGCATTCCCGAGGCCGACAAGTCCGACGTCGAGAGTTCCGTTGACCGTTTCCTCCGGGAGTTCAAGACGGACTACATTGACATCCTGCAGCTGCATTGCGTGTTCCAGCCCGATTGGACGACGAGTCTCCAGACGCACATGGATGGTCTTGAGCGCTGCAAGAAGGTAGGAAAGATCCGTGCCCATGGTTGCTCGTTCCACGGCGCTAAGTCGCTTCCGCTCGCTGCCGACACGAAGTGGCTTGACGTGGCGCATGTGCAGATCAACCCGTTCGGGAACAAGATGGGACTCAAGCCTGACGAGGCGCTTGAGCAGGTGCGGAAACTGCACGCCGCCGGGAAGGGCGTGATCGGGATGAAGGTGCTTGGCGAAGGGTCTATCGCCAAGGAGGGGCGCATGGACCAGTCGATTGCCTGGGTGCTGAAGAACAATGCTGCGGACGTGCTTGACATCGGCTTCCTCGAAATCGCTGAAATCGACGACATCGCCCGCCGCATAGCGGCGGTCTAGAAAGGAGAAAAGATGAAAACCGTAAATGGCGTAGGATTGCTGAGCAGGCTTCTCAAGACGCGACTCTTGTTTCTTGTGGCGGGGATTGCCGCAGTTGGAGGGGTGAATGGCACGGTGTCGTATGTAATAGACGCCGCCGAGGGGCCAGAGAAGGCGAAATGGGCCGAAGACGTGCTTGAATTCGCCGACCCGTTCATCGGCTCAGGCGGAACGGGCCACACCACTCCGGCGGCCGCGTATCCTTTCGGCATGGTCCAGCCAGGCCCTGACACCAGCCACTCCGGCTGGGAACATTGTTCCGCCTACCAGTACGGCGACAAGCGCATCAGGCGCTTCTCGCAGAACCATCTGAGCGGGACTGGCTGCCCGGAGTTCACAGACCTTGGATTCATGCCCTCGGCCGATGACCCTGACGATGCGCTGAGGCGCGACTATTCTGCCAGTTTCGACAAGGCTACGGAAAAGGCGTCGCCGGGATACTACACTGCCACGCTTGAATGCGGAACGAAGGTGGAGGCGACGTGCACGAAGCATGTGTCGCTCTTCCGCTTCACGTTCCCGAAGGGCAAGAAGGCGTCGCTCCTGTTCGATCCGTCGTGGTCGTTCTCCAGGACAAAGTCCGCAGAAATCGCCACGATGAAGGATAGGCGCGTTTCGGGACACGTCGACCGCCACGGCTGGCCGGGCCATGAGTACTGGTTCGCCTGGGAGGTCTCTGCCGAGCCCACGAGCGCGCGCGTCGTCAGAGAGGCCAGGGCGGAGAAGGGCAGAGTGCCGATCTGCGCGTACGAATTCGATGCGGACAAGGATAATGTCATCTACCTCAAGGTCGCGTTGTCGCGCACCTCAGCCAATGGCGCGCGCCGCAACATCGACAAGGAGGTGCCGGGCTGGGACTTCGACGGAGTGCTTGCCGCCAACCGTGCCGCCTGGCGCAGGATACTCGAGCGCGTAAAGGCAAAGGGCACTAGAGACCAGCTAAAGACACTCTATACTTCGCTCTACCACCTCTGCTTCCAGCCGAACACGATTTCTGACGTTGACGAACCCGATCTCTATTCCACGTTCTCGTGCTGGGATACGTATCGCGCGGCGGGTCCGCTCTACACCATCCTCACCCCCGAATACGTGCCCGCGTTCATCAACTCGATGCTGTGGCACTTCGAGAAAAACGGCCACCTCCCCGTATGGACCCTCTGGGGCAAGGACAACCAGTGCATGGTCGGCGTGCATTCAGTGCCCATGATTGTCGATGCGTATATGAAGGGCTTCAAGGGCGTGGACTGGGAGAAGGCGTTCGACTGCGTGCGCAAGACGCTGAGGGAGAACCGCGGCAGATGGATTGCGCGGTACGAGCTCCTCGACAAGTACGGCTACTATCCCTGCGACTTCATCAAGAACGAATCGGTGTCGTGGCTGCTCGAAAACTGCTACGACGATGCCTGCGCGTACCGGATGGCCAAGAAGCTCGGCGGCAGGAAAGAGGACGAGAAGTTCTTCCTTGAGCGTTCTCGCACCTGGACGAAGTGCTACGACTCGAAGACCGGCTTCATACGCGCCCGCGACTCGAAGGGCAGATGGCGCGAACCGTTTGATCCCTACAGAATCCACGGCGAAGGCCATCACCACTACACGGAGGGCAACGCATTCCACTGGAACTGGCACGTCATGCAGGATCCCGACCTTCTCGTCAAGCTGCTTGGCGGCAAGGAGGCCGCACTCAAGAGGCTTTACGGGCTCTTCAACGAAGACCCCAGCAAGCTTTCCGATGCGCCGCCTGATGTAACCGGTCTAATCGGGCAGTACTGCCACGGCAACGAGCCGAGCCACCACAACATCTACTTCTTCTCTTTGCTCGGCAGGCGCGACCTTGCCGCCCAGTACATAAGGGAAGTGATGGATACGCAGTATCAGACCATTCCCACGGGCCTTTGCGGAAACGACGACTGCGGGCAGATGAGCGCGTGGTGCATATTCAGCACGCTGGGCTTCTATCCGTTCGACCCGTGCGGAGGCAAATACGTGCTTGGCGAAGCGCAGATGGAGGAGATATCCATCGACGTAGGCGGCGGCAAGCGGTTCCGGGTGTCGTCCGAACTGCCCGGCGAGGCTTCAAAGGCGGTTCAGTTCAACGGACGCAAGATGGACGGCGTCATGATCACCCACGGCGAGATCATGAAGGGCGGCACGCTCGACTTCGTTGGAGGCACCTCAAAGTTCGAATATGTCTTCGACACGACTGGCGCCCCCGAACTTGCCGCATGGACCAGGCAGAATCTTGCACCGCTCATCCGCAAATGGTATCCGAAGCTGGTCGAGATGTTCCCGTCGGAAGGCTGGAACCCGAGCAGGAAGGTCAGATTCCGCTTCAAGGAGAGGATCGGCTGCCCGGCGTATGCGGCGGGGAACCGCGTGACCTTGGACCGCGAGTGGATCAACAGCAACCCCACGGACGTCGGCTGCACGATACACGAGCTTTTCCACATTGTCCAGGGCGGGTATCGCAAAGCTCCAGGCTGGCTTGCCGAAGGACTTGCCGACTACGTCAGGTTCTATCTCTACGAGCCTGAAGCGCATGGATGCGACTTGATTCTAGGCTCCTCCGAGGTGCGCTACAACCAATCCTATCGCGTGTCCGCAAACTTCCTCAATTTTGTCGAAACGAAATACCCCGGCGTCGTGAAGGAGCTGAACGCGCTCTGCCGTCAGGGCAAGTATGAAGAAGAGACCTACTGGAAGAAGCGCACCGGCAAGACGGTCAAGGAAATCGAGAAGGAATGGAAGAGCCAGGGGGACGGGCCGTTCAAGTACTACCGTTTCTGCGTTGACCGCACGAAGCGCCCGGCCGACTGCATGCAGCTTTCCGAAATCGAGCTGCTCGATTCAAAGGGCAAGGTGATTCCTGCCGGAAAATTCGAGCTTGGCTTCAACGGTAGCGGCGGCAGGAAGTTCGGAAATGGCGAAACGCCTGATCGGGCCATTGACGGCGACGTCGAAACCAAGTGGCTGGATTTCAGGGCCGAGCACAATGCAAAGCCCGAGCTTCGCGCCGCCGTATGGCTGCAGTTCAAGTTCGCCTCGCCGACTGAGCTCTCCGGCTACAGGTGGTACACGGCGAACGACTTTGAAGACCGCGATCCCGGCGCATGGCGCCTCCTCGGATCCAACGACGGCGCCAACTGGGTTTTGATCGACAAAGTCACCGGATTCCGCGCCACTTCGGACCGCAACAAACTCGCCATCACAAGGCATCTGCCGGAAGCGAAGTAGGAATGTCTCAAGAGTTCTTCTGATGTGGCGAGAGCATGGCTCCGTCACTCCAGAGGAGTCGCGGCGAGGAACTTTCCGTTTGCGGCGCTCTTGAATTCTGCGGCATTGGATCCGCGCGCCGTGCTCAGCTTGAAGCGCGTGAGGTCCTTCGGCATCTCCTCCATGCGCAGAAGCCTCTGCATGCGGCCGCGCATGGTAGCCGCGCCTGGCCTTAGCGTCACTGTTCCCTCGCCCTTTATGGAGATTGACTTTGCAAAGGCCTTTTCCGGATTTGAAGGAAGGCGCAGTCGGCTTTCGCCCTTCATCTCCAGGTTGCCTTCGACATTCATTCCGTCTAGGACCACGAGAGCGCCGTCGAGCCGCAGGCGTTTGGCCTTCAAGGTGGAGACAACGAAGGTGTGCCCCCTCGTGATTATGCGTGTGTTGTCCGCAAGGTCCACCACCTTGACGCCGCGAAGGTCGATGTTCGCCTCGTCGGCCACCGCCCATCCGTCGATCGTGAACGACTTGCATTCAAAGCGCGCTTTCTGCGGAATGTTCGGAATGGACTTTCCGCACACCACCACTTCCGTCTCCTTCGAGGGAAGCGCTTCGATCTTTTCGCCGACGGAGTTGACGCAGAACCAGTTCGAGGCTTTGTCCAGCTCCGTTCCTCCCTGCGGGCCGCACCACTTCGCCGTCACGGCGACTGCGGGACGGAAATCCGCGTTGAACGTGGCCGCGTAGCTGGCCGTCTCTCGCGCCCTGAACGAACGCGAGAATATCCTCACGTCGTCTAGGCGCATCCCGCTCTTTCCGCGCGGCTCCGATATTCCGGCGATGCCGATGCCGCCCGAGATGCCGCCCACCGCGAATGCAGGGACGAACGTGCAGCCGCGGCATCTCGACTTCATGTCGATCTTGACGCCGGGTCGGCCGTCCACCACCACCTCGGCCTCGTCGCCGCCGCGCGTCGTCAGCACAACCGAGTGCGGGGAAGATGCAAGCTTTGGCACGGCTATCGCCATTCTCGAGACGATTCCGGCGGATCTTCCGGGCAGGTTGGCCACGACGTACGCCGTGAGCATGTCGCGTCTTGGTCCAGACGCGAGGAGCACTGCTTTCCCGTTGTTCTCTTTTGCCGCGCCGAGTGAGGCGATTGCCACGGGGTTGCCGCCGTTCGGGAGCCAGCCGTGCAGCGCAATCGTCATGTTGCCGTCAACTAGTTTCTCCACCCGTCCCGCAGTCGCGCCGTTGAGCCATGCGCCGGACTTGTCGGCCGCATCGTGCGCCGCGATCGTCTTGAGGCTGCAGAAGCTCTTGTCCTTGCGCACCACTCCTGCGGCGGTTCCGTTGTATGACCATTGGAACACGGGATCGTATATGGTCTCCATCTGCCGCCATTCGGCGATGAGGGCGTCGAAGTCCTTGCCGAACAACTTCTTCCAGGGGTCGCGCCCGTGCTGTTTGTAGCCGAGAAGAATCTTGTATATCGTTCCTTCGCCGTAGGTCTGTGTCATGAAGTCGATGAAGTGCGCTCCCGCGAGGTACTTGCCGTATTTACGCGAACCGCGCAGCGCCTTGTGGCGGATGTCGAGGATGTATGGAGGATTCGAGCATCTGTGGTACCACACCTTGTAGTTGCGCACCCAGTCCGCCATGGCCTCGGTGAACACGCTGTCGGAGCCCATGTCGAGCACGTGCGTCATCTCGTGGGTTAGAAGGCCCATGCCGCCGGAACCGTCGCCGCCTGGTTTCTCGCCGACTTTCCAGGTGATGCGCCGTCCCGCCGCGAACGCCGGATTGCCGCCCTTGACAGGTACGAGGTAAAGTGTGATCTTGAAGTTCTCGTGAAGGCTGGAACGGCTATGACTGCCGTAGAGGGCTTTGCATATCTTGACGGCAAGCACCTCCATCTGCTCGCGGATGTAGTGCCTGTCGGCCCACTCGCGGCTCTCCGCCGGGGTGCGGTCGTCATAGACGACTTCAAGCGCAGATGCGGGCTGCGCGAAGGCGATTGCCAGCGCAGCAAGTATTGTCGTTCGTGCGATCATACCTGTCATGTTGATGTAGTTGGCGTTTCGAGTTTCCGAAAGCCGTTTTTTCGCCTGCCAACAGCGAAATGATACCATAATCCCGCGCTTCGCGCCGCCGTATGGCTGCAGTTCAAGTTCGCCTCGCCGAATTAGAAGCGGGCGAGATCGAGCATTGAGCCTGGGCCGAGCGCGCGAAGGTAGATGAAGAAGTAGAAGCGGTTGTCGCATTCCTCCTTCGATCCGTCCACGCGCGTGTACGAGGTCTCGTGTGCGAACTGGAAGCGGTAGCCGATGCAGTCCGTCATCAGGTCGAACCACGAGCCAACCTCGTCGAGGTCGTTGCGGCGGCAGTCGTAGCGGATGTACGGCGACCACGCGAACCAGTCGCATACAGTGTGCTCGAAGCCGAGCTGCACCACGTTTGAGTACTCGTAGTTCCAGCGATCGTATAGGCTGGGAAGGTAGTTCCAGATGCGGTGGTCGCGGCCGATGTAGCCGGCGTGCCACGCGAAGGTGTCGGTGAGGCGCTGGCGGAAGAAGATGTCGGCGTAGGCGGCCTTGGAGTTTTCGCAGTCGTATTCGGCGCGGGTATAGAACGTGACGTCGCGGGTGGGCAGCCAGCGGATGCGCGTGCCAGGCACGGCCTGGCGGTGTCCGCTGCGGCTGTAGTTGGGGTCTTCGTCCGTGTCGGGGTAGCCGGCGAGGGGGCCTTCCTTGTAGGGGGTCATCGTCTCGAAGGGGATGGCGGCATAGACGTCCCAATCAAGAATGGTGCGCAGAATGTTCTGCTCGTCCGTTCTCTGGAGGACGTTGCGGATGCCCGGACGCACGCCGTGCCAGCTGGTGGGGAGGCCGCGGCCTTCGAAGCCGAACTGGTCGAGCCAGTCGACAGAGCTGTCGTAGTTGTCGAACACGTAGTGGCGCTTGCTGCGTCCGGAGGAGAGCTGCGCGTTCTGGTAGGAGTAGTCGATGTATGGCTCGAAGGTGTGGCGCCAGGAGTCGTTGAGCCAGCCTGTTGCGCGTGCGGAGATGGTGAACCCGACTTCGCAGATGTGGCGGAAGAGGGCGTCGCCGGAAGACTTGAGGTAGTCGGAGCTGCGCGAGCCGCTGTCGCTCCAGTAGGTGCCGCGGTATCCGGCGCGCGGATTGACGGCAAGAACGTCCCAGAGCTTGAAGGGCGCGGTCACGCGGTGCGCGGTGTCCATGCGGAAGGCCTGGTAGTCGGCGCCTCGGCCGCTCTCGCCGAGGTATGGAACGTAGCGGAACATCGGATCGTGCGAGCCGTAGCGGGCATAGTCGTGGTTGAGGTAGCCGGCGCGCGTCTGCGATTCGTAGTTGACGGGAAGGTCCCATATTGGCTGCGGGGCGATGTTGGCCCAGCCTTCGGGGAGACGGGAGGTGCCGCCGTAGAAGTCGTTGATGGGACCGGATACGCTGCCGCCAACGGCCCATGAGAGCCAACGGTGTTCGTACCATGCTTCATTGGAGGGGAGGGACTCGAGGCGGTGGTCCTTGTCGAAGAAGTCGCGGTTCATGTGCGAGTCGCTGAAGTATGTGGCGTGCACGCGCAGGTCGTCGTTGGGCGAGAGTTCAGCGCTGTGGTCAAGCACCACGCGGTAGCGGCGGCGGTCCACGTCGCTGCCCCAGTTCTGGTAGTTGCGGTGGTGCCCGCTCCAGCGGCGGCGGGTGTAGCGGTCGTAGTCGTCGTCCCAGGCGTTGTAGCCCGAAATCTTGCCCTTGCCGAACTCCTGCAGATTCCAGCGCAGCGACTGCCCGACGGCGAAGCCGTTCTTCGTGCGGTAGTCCACAGAGGACGACGCGCCGAGGGAGTAGCCGTCCTTTGAGCCGTCGTTGATCAGGTCGTACACGTACTTTGTGAGCAGGAAGCCGCCCCAGCGCGAGCGGTAGCCGGGCATTGCGCGCAGGCCGTAGTCGGTGTTGAGCGGGTAGTACCACATTGGCACCCAGAGAACGGGCACGTCCATGTACCTTAGCCATGCGTTCTTGACGAGCACGGCCCTGTCCTGGATGTATGTGAAGTCGCCGCGGAGATCCCAGTGAAGGTGGTCCACGTCGTTTGAGCAGGTGGTAGCCTTGGCGGGATTGCCGAAGGCGTAGATGCCGTCCACGCTGCGAGAGACGCGCTCCGAGAAGAAGCGGTACGGCGCGGCCGTGGCTGTGACGGAGCCAGTGGCGAGCAGGGAACCGTCCTTAAGCCCGCCCTGCAGGTACTTGCCGGTCACCGTGAGCTCGCCCGCGATGCGCTGGCCCTTCGTCTTCTGTGGAAGGGGGGCTGGGGCGAGGAGGTCTAGCATGCTAGACTCGGGGGAGAGAATATCCAGCATGTTAGACTCGGCTGCGATAGCGCCGAGCGTGGCGAGCGAGGCAAGAAAGAGTAGTGTCTTTTTCATTGTATTTGTTCGCTTTGCGGGCTGAGTGTCATACGGCCGGTTTCCCGGCACCAGAAGAGTATAGCACTTGTCCGCTCTCCGCGTCCAGTATAGAATACGATTCAGGATGACGGTGGAGTTCCGAGACGAAGGTGAGCTTCGTGTTGAACTGTGCCTGCAGCTGTGCGAGAATCTGCGCGTCTTCGGTGCGCAGGCGCTGCATCACCGCGGGGGCGATCACTATCTTCGGCACGAACGGACGCTTCTCCGCGTCGGCCTTGCGCAGCAGGGAGGTGAGTTGGCGCTGGAGCTCGATGGAGACGGCGAGCGGACTCTTCACCACGCCGTGCCCGCCGCAGCACGGGCAGGTGCTGCTGAGCATGGAGAGGATGGATTCCTCGTGGCGCTGGCGGCTCATCTCCAGGAGGCCGAGGTCGCTGATCTCGAGCACGTTGGTGCGCGCGCGGTCGCGCTTGAGCGCGTCCTTGAGCGCGCGGTACACCTGCTTCTGGTGCTTGCGGCTCTTCATGTCGATGAGGTCGAGCACCACGAGTCCGCCGATGTTCCTGAGGCGCAGCTGGCGGGCTACCTCCTCCACGGCCTCTAGGTTGACCTCGAGGATAGCCTCCTCCTGCGTGCCCTTGCACTTGTGGTGGCCGGTGTTCACGTCCACCGCGATGAGAGCCTCCGTCTCGTCGATCACGAGATAGCCGCCGCCTTTCAGACGCACCTGGCGCTTGAATGCGTCGTGCAGCTGGCGCTCAACGCCGAGACGCTCGAAGATGTTCTCGGCGCCGTCGTAGCGGCGCACCTTGCCGCGTGCGCGGCGGGAGATGCGGCTCGTGGCGTCGCGCAGCTTCTCGAAGGTGCTCTCGTCGTCCACGACAACGCTGTCGATGTCCTCTGTCAGCCAGTCGCGCACCACGCGCTCCACGAGGCCGGGCTCCTGCCACACGCAGCAGGGCGTGCGCAGGTTCTTCACGTTGCCCTGCAGCTCGTGCCAGCTTTGCAGGAGGTTGCGCATGTCGCGCGCGAAGGAGGTTCCCTTGGCACCAACGCCTGCTGTGCGCACGATGAGGCCCACGTCGTCGGGCAGGAGAAGTCGGTCGAGAATCTTCTTGAGGCGCTTGCGCTCTTCCGCGTCGCCGATCTTGCGGCTGACGCCGCGAGTCTTGGTGCCGGGCATCATCACGAGGTAACGCCCCGGAATGGAGAGGTTCGTGGTCACGCGCGGGCCCTTGGTGGAGATGGGGCCCTTCGTCACCTGCACGATGATCTCGGTGCCGGGCTTGAAGCGTTCGTGGATTTCCTCGGTGGTGAGGCGCGGGGGCTTGCCGCGGCGCTTGGAGTTGTTCTTGCCTTTGCCGTTCTTGCCGTTTTTGCCGTTCTTGCCAGAGGACTTGTCGTCCGCATCGTCGTCGCTGCCGTCGTCGATTTCGTCGAGGAAGGCGTCCACGTCGGGCTGCATGTCCCAGTAATGCAGAAACGCGTTCTTCTTGAGGCCGATGTCCACGAACGCGGCCTGCAGGTCGTCCTGCAGGTTCTGGATGGGTGCCTTGAACACGCACGCTACGAGGCGCTCG
>JAEEGI010023601.1_pt1 | contig 12058 bp, 8 predicted proteins | sample 8958751 | NCBI WGS metagenome assembly JAEEGI01 (sample SAMN16246545, study PRJNA631951) | gut metagenome | biome: gut microbiome; feature: rumen; material: KS-attached | host: Bos | place: Iran: Karaj | collected 2018-10 | reverse complement strand
GATGCAAGAGCGTATATATGTTTTGTGAAAATATACGGCAGACTGTTTGATAAAACATCTCTCATCGCACCTCCGCCTACGCCTGTTATCACACCGAGGAATATGTGCATGAGTACTCCGCCGTCCGGCACCGCGGAGATAGAGGCGTTTACACCAACCACAGTGAATATCCCAAGCCCCAATGAGTCCATGACGAGAAGCGTCAGATCATATATCCTTCTTTTTTTAGTTACCGCCTTGCGGATTGACGGCACGAGAAACACCAGCGCGGTCAGTGTCGCAATACCGGCATGAAGAGGGTTTCTGAACACAGCAGGTATGTCCTGATTAAGTATTATATCTCTTATAAGGCCTCCGCCAACTGCAGTTGTAATTCCCAGAAAAACGGTTCCGAACAGATCCAGCTTTTTTCTCATTCCCGATATCACGCCCGATACCGTAAACGATACTGTTCCGAGTATCTCAAGAATGGTCACAACATATGTTTCCATGATCGTACCTTTCATGTCAGCCATGTTTGATGATTTTTACTATATTAACATTTTTATCATGATTTGTCAATCTCTGAAAACAAATCCGCTTTGCCGAGTTAATGTATTAATAATGTAAATTTTTTTGCAATATTGTTTTTTACTACTTGAATTTATCGGGTCATTGTGTTATACTTACATCAATTTTTATGAACGGAGTGATTAACATGAGTATAAGAATAGGTATATACGGCTACGGAAACCTGGGCAGGGGAGTGGAGAGCGCGATCTGCCAGAATTCCGATATGACTCTGGCTGCTGTTTTCACAAGACGTGACCCCGCTTCAGTTTCGCTTGCAACTGCGGGCGTTCCTGTCATTTCTGCTTCCGACGTCGAAAAATATGTCGGTAAGATAGATGTTATGATCATATGCGGCGGCAGCGCAACCGACTTGCCGCTTCAAACGCCGTATCTTGCAAAATATTTCCCTGTAATAGACAGTTTCGATACTCATGCCAAGATCCCCGATCATTTCGCAAATGTCGATGCCGCTGCAAAAGAAGGCAAACATACAGCCATGATATCTGTCGGCTGGGATCCCGGTATGTTTTCTCTCAACCGCTTTTACGCGTCCGCGATCCTTCCCGACGGTGAAGACTATACTTTCTGGGGCAAAGGCGTAAGCCAGGGCCATTCCGATGCCATACGCAGAATTGACGGTGTGCTTGACGCCAAACAGTATACCGTTCCCGTTGAAGAAGCGCTCAATGCAGTCAGAAGCGGTTCTGCTCCCAAGCTTACCACGCGGCAGAAACATACGCGCGAATGCTTTGTTGTGGCAAAACCCGGTGCAGACCTTGACCGCATTGAAAATGAAATAAAAACTATGCCCAACTATTTTGCTGATTACGATACGACCGTTCATTTTATTTCGATGGAAGAACTGAAGCGCGATCACAGCGAGATCCCCCACGGAGGTTTCGTTATAAGAACAGGCAGAACAGGCAAAAACGGTGATCACAGGCATGTTATCGAATACAGCCTCAAGCTCGATTCTAACCCCGAATTTACATCATCGGTCCTAATTGCTTATGCAAGAGCGGTTTTCCGCCTTCAGCAGGAAGGAAACTTCGGCTGCAAAACCGTTTTTGACATACCTCCGATTTATCTTTCCGATAAACCGTATTCCGATATCATTAAAACTCTGCTTTAATTGATATAACGCATAACACTTATAATTACTGTAAGCCGCCTTGACATTTATGGTTAAAGCGGCTTTCTGTTATACATATTATTTCGTCAAAATAACCAAAAATTGTGAATCATTATCATCATTTTTTTTTTGAATATCTTCGGAATTATTGACACACGGTATCTTTCCGTGTTATAATATAAGCGATAAACGAAAGGTGGTGACGGGAATGAATGTTAAACTTTCAATTAAAGAAAAAACGTAAGCTCATGCCCCGAACCTTAGGATGGACAGGTCGGCGCGGAGTGGATTTCACGGGTTAACAGATTGATATTAATCTTGAATCGGTCAAAAATGAGTCGGCAGAAAATTATCCGGTTTTCTGCCGACCCTGAAAGGAAATGCAATGATACGCGTATATTTAACAGAAGCGATTAAAAACATCAGGTCAAACATTCCTCTTGCAGTTACCATCGTTTTGCTCTTCACCATGCTTATACAGATATTAAGCTACTCTTTCGCATGGATTACATACGTCTATTGGAGCGACCTGGTGTATGATTCCGGTATAAAAAACGAAATGTATATAGAATATTCCGTTTATTCTCTTAGAAATACACATTCCGGTAACTGGGGAGAGGTTTTTAAACGGGAAAAAACGCAGATCGACCCCGAAAATCCGCAGAATAAGATAATTATTCCCTTGACTGATGAGGAAAAGGCATACAATGATTCCGTTATTGCCTCATATAATGTTCTGAAGGAAAAACTCGATAAAATAGACGGTATCATCTTTGCTTACAGACATTGGGGCGTTCTGAAATCCGACAACGGAAATGCATTTCCGATTTCAATGTCTGCAGCGCAAGGTCAAAATTATGCGGAAAACAAAGCCGCTATGATGTTTTTTACCGATATGGGATATACTGAAGAGGAAATCAGCCAGTTTTGCGACTACAACTGCGTGTATATCGGCGTAGATACTCTTCTTATGGAAGGTCTGACATACTGTGATGGCGAGGGTTTTACGGAAGAGAACCTGAACTATGACTATGTTATAACGGAGGACGGCACATTACCCACTATTCCTGTTGTTATGGGTTATGATTTCAGAGAATACTACAGTATCGGAGACGTTATAAGCAATCCCGAAGGTCCGTATCAGGTGCAGAAGAAGAAAGAAGGCAAGGTCCCTGTCGATATATATGATCAGACGTTTGGCAGATATGTCATAGTGGGTTTTCTTAATAAAGATACTTCTCTTGAGAATGGACCGGGTGTAAGAAGAAGCGTGGACGATTATATTATTTGTCCGATAGTTCCGACAACTCCCGAATACTTTCCCGGAATAAACGAAAAAAATTACATCAATGAATTTTATCAGAATCTGCAGAATTATCTCATTTATATAGATAAAGAATATGAATCTTCTGCCGTTCCCGCTCTCGCTAAAGCCCTTTCTGAAGATACTGCTATGGGCACCTATTATGAAGTGCAGAACAACGAACAGGCTAATGCCGCGTATAAGCAGGTTTATAGAAAAAGAAGTATGAATTATGGGATCATTGCAGGTTCTACTCTCATTTTTTGTGTTGCGGTTATAATGATAATAATTGTCAATAAAATCAACGGCGTCAAAAAAGACATAGCGATCCACCGTCTTGTCGGAGCAACGTCGGGCGACGTCGTCCGCGCCTATGTCCTTGAATTTGCAATATATCTTCTTTGTGCCGATATTTTATCGCATTATGTATATATAATTTATGCCTTTGATCGCACGTCGAGCGCGCTCATTGGCTTCTGGATGACCTTACCGGTATTCGGTAATCAGATAAGAATGATATATCCTCTCATGCTTGTTATGAACATCGTCTTTCTTGCGATCGTCGCGCTCATGGCGTATATCTCCTCTTCAAAACTCAACACCGCCGAAATAATAAAAGGAAAGGAATAATAGTAAAGTGATCCGTCATAATCGGATCTGAAAGTAAATCCACACTGCATTTCGTCAAAATAACCAAAAAATTACGCATTATTGCAGTTATTTTTTTAATATATGTGAATATAATATATTGACACGCGGTATCTTTTCGTGTTATAATATAAGCGATAAACGAAAGGTTATGACGGGAATGAATATTAAGCTTTCAATTAAAGAAAAAAGACGTAAGCTCATGCCCCGAACCTCCGGATGGACAGGTCGGCGCGGAGAGGATATCTCTGTGCCTTAATGTGAATTAAAAATCGACATTTAACTGTAATCAGGAGGTAAAATATGCGAAAACTTAAAAATATCGTAATTTCGGTTTTGTTGGTAGCCGTGATCGCTGTCGGTGTTTCCGCTGCGTTTTTCGCTCAGACAGAGAATTTTTATATTACATGTGTTGAAGCACACGGCATATTTGTTCCGGCCAATCTCCCGTATGTTGAGGTCTATGCAGAGTATGCTGCAGTCAACATACCAACAGCATTTCGAACTGTCGTCGGGTTGAATTATAACAACAGCGGACCACAATTGTCGCGTGGAATGTGGAGCAAACAAGAATCTCACGCCACAATTATTTATAGCCCTGCGTATTACGGCGATCCGTTTGATTGGAGTCATTTTGCTGAAATATTAGAGCCGATCTTGTTAAATTAGTTATTTGAAATATGTTTTTCTGTAATTTTCTGTCGATTTCTGCCATTCATTGGCAGAAATTGACAGTAAGCTCTGATCTGTATTAAGATTTTCAAACTAATACATAAAAATCGATAAAAAATACCGATTTAATATTTGAAGGTGTGGTTTTATGGCAATCATTACAGAAACAATAAAAAACATAAGATCGAGAATTTCATTGGCAATAGTAATCGTCCTCCTGTTCACGTTTCTTATTCAGATCCTCAGCTATTCATTTGCGTGGGTAACATATAATTACTGGTATGACGATGTCAGCAATTCCGGTATGGTAAACGAATCTTACATTGAATATTCGGTATATTCAATACAGATCCATTTCCCTGATTTCAATTCGGTTTTCATTTTTCAATCGGGAAATTCTGATGCAGCTAAAGCTCATAATGATCTTGTGATCAAATCATTTAAATCGTTGGAAAAGAAACTCCGCTCGATAGAAGGATATGTATTATCCTTCAGAAACCTTGGTAGTGGGATAATATTGGATAATGCAGACGCATATGCGATTTCGAGTGATGCAGAACACGGATATGACAGCAGCTACTATTTGGACCTGGATAAAAAAATGGCTGATGGATATTCAAAATACGGCTTTACTCCGGAGCAAATCAGTCAGTTCTGCAGTTATCATGTGGCACAAATGGACATACGAGCTATTCTTATGGAAGGATTCAGATATTCCGAAGGTGGATTTACTGAGGATAACCTTAAGTATGATTATATGTTTACTGATGATGGAGAAATGCCCACGATTCCGATTGTTATGGGGTGGGATTTCAGAAATTATTACGAAATCGGAGATATTTTTTACAGTGATGGTTCGTTGATACAGGCAGCGTTAATAAAGAAGGGGGAAGCCAATCCCAGCGTTATCGACCAGGATATGGCTCGATATATCGTTGTTGGATTTCTCGATAATGATACGGCTGTCGAATACCGACCGGGGTTAAGAATGAATGTGGATAATTATATAATAATCCCGCATGTTCCCCCGATACCTCAATATTTTCCGACAGTATCTGACAAAACACTTGCCCTTGACTTTTACGGAAATCTTCGGTCGGCGTCGACGTTGATTTATATTGATAAGCAACAGGAGCAGCAAACGGTAGAAGCCTTGACAAAGGCATTGGCAGAAGATCCCATAATGGGAATATACGCTGTTCTTGAAAAGAACGAGCAGGTAAACGCCATGTATAAACAGATGTATCATAAGCGAATGATCAACTACGCCATCATCGCCGGTTCCACTCTCGTTTTCTGCGTTGCGGTTATAATTATCATAGTCGTCAACAAATTCAAAAACGGAAAAAAGGACGTTGCCATCCACCGTCTTGTCGGAGCCACGTCCGGCGACGTCGTCCGCACTTATGTTCTTGAATTTGCGATATATCTTCTTTGCGCCGATATTTTATCACATTATGTATATATAATTTACGCATTTAATCCAGGCTCGATCGCACTTGTCGGCTTCTGGATGACTCTTCCCGTAAACGGAGTGGAGATCCGTATGATATATCCGCTTATGCTCGCAATGAACGTCGTATTTCTTGCGATCGTCGCGCTCATAGCGCATATCTGCTCATCAAAACTCGATACCGCCGAAATAATAAAAGGAAAGGAATAAATAGTAAAGTATTCTGTTTTTATCGAATTTGTAAGTAGATCTACGCTGTCTTTAGTCAAAATAACTAAAAATGACGCATTATTACAGCTAATTTTTAAAATATATGTGAATATAATATATTGACACGCGGTATCTTCATGTGTTATAATGTAATCAACAAACGAAAGGTGGTGGCGGGAATGAATGTTAAGCTTTCAATTAAAGAAAAAAGACGTATGCTCATGCCCCAAACCTCCGGATGGACAGGTCGGCGCGGAGAATAATATCTCTGTGCCTTAATGTAAATTAAATTACATCATTTAACTGTAATCAGTAGGTAAAAAATGCATAAACTAAAAAATATAGTTATTTCTGTTTTGTTAATCGCGGTAATTGCGGTTGGGTTGTCGGCGGCAGTATGTGCTCAAAACAGAAGCGGGTATATTCAATGTACAGATTCGTATGGAGTGTTTGTGCCGGCGAAAATGCCGTATATAGAGGTGTATGCAGAATATACCGGATTTTTTATGACAACCTCATTTCAGACTAATGTTGCTTTGAACTACAATAATGTTGAGTTTCTCGAGGCTGCTGGAAATATTAGTCAGACTTTTTCGTCTGCACAAATTGTCAGACAACCGGCATATGCTACTGACTATTTTTCATGGTCACAGTATTGCGAAATATTTGACGATTAATTTTTTTAAGGTATGTATACGCAAGAGATCGCAAGGTGCATTCAAATGCATCTTGCGATTTAGGAAAGGGGATTGCCCATGTTGCAGTTGTATCTTTTACGAGCTATAAAAGGCATTAAATCAAATATTGCCCTCTCGGTAATAATAGTACTTCTTTTCACTTTTCTTATACAGATCATCAGTTATTCCTTTGCATGGATAACATATAATTACTGGCATAATGAAACAAACAACACGGGTTTTGCTACCGAAGCTTATCTTGAGTATGCTGTATATTCTTTTCAGGGAGGTTATGACTCTGTTGAACAATCTCGTTTGTTTAAATCGACCTTGTATGCTGATCCTGAAACAGGGGAGGTCCTCGAAAGAGAACTTACCGAAGATGAAAAAAAACATAATGAAGCTGTGTATGCCGCATATGACAAACTGAAAAATAATCTTGAAAATATTGATGGATATTTTTTTTCTAACAGAAAACTTAGTGGTATCATTGCAGATGATGACAGAGCTTATAAGCTTACAACGGGTTACGAGCGTGGAAGGAAGAGAATTTCAGAAAACGAGCTGCTTTTAGAACAATTTCTTGATATCGGATATTCAATTGAAGATGTCGAGCATTTTTGTCAGTATGATTGTTTTTTTATAGATAGAACCACCATTTTGATGGAAGGGTTTGAATATAGTGAGGGCGAAGGTTTTACGGAGCAGAATCTTAATTATGACTATGTTATAACGGAAGACGGGCATTTGCCGACTGTCCCGATTGTTATGGGAAATGATTTCAGAGAATACTTTGATATTGGCGATGTATTAAACAGTGCGATGAACAAAATGTATATAAATGGTTACTACAATGGTATTCAGACCATGAGGTTTAGTGACCAGCACAACTGCAGCTATATAGTCGTAGGTTTTCTTGAAAAAGACTCCTCTGTAGAATATCGTGATGGAGTAAGAATGAATGTTGATTCGTATTTTATCATTCCGGAAGTCCCGAATACTTCGGAGTATTTCCCGAATGATCCTCTGAAATCACAAATTGATGAGTTTTATAAGAGAATTCCTCGGAGTATAGCATATATCGAAAAAGAGAACGAAACTAAGATTGTTGATTCGCTTGCAAAAGCGCTTTCCGAAGATACGGTTATCGGACCATACTTTCATCTTGTTAAGAATGAGCATTTAAATGCCGTATACGGCAGTATTCTTGAAAAAAGAGCCGTTGGTTTCGGTGCCATTGCCATTTCCACCTTTGGTTTCTGTATAGCCGTAATAATAATTATTATAATAAACAAATTCAACAGCGGCATAAAAGATACTGCAATCCACCGTCTTATCGGCGCAACCACGGGCGATATAGTCCGCACATATGTTCTTGAATTTGCCATATATCTCCTTTGTGCCGATATACTGTCGCATTATGTATATATAATATATGCTTTTAACCCTATGTCAAGAGCTCTTATCGGATTTTGGTCGGTTCTACCTGTAAACGGCGTTGATGTAAGAATGATATATCCTCTCATGCTTGTTATGAACATCGTCTTTCTTGCTATCGTCGCACTCATAGCGCATATCTGCTCTTCAAAACTCGATACCGCCGAAATAATAAAGGGAAAGGAATAAAAAATGAAAAAGTTTAACGTCAACGGGTTTATGATTGCCGTATCGTTCTTTCTTACGTCGTTTTTTGTTGTTGTCTTTGTAAATCAGCTTATCGTTAACAGACAAAACAACAGGAACTACGATATGTTCAACGGCCCGGATTCTCTGAAAATGAGAATTACCTGCGCAGAGCCGTTCTTGCTTACGCCGCAGAATTACGGAAATGATTTCGTAATATACAATGTCCTTACCGAAACGAATATAGACTACGACAGCGACTGGGTGCGTGTCGTTTACGGAAAAGGCGATTTTCCGACGCCGAAAATGCTTACGGGAAGCTTCTTTACCGAAGAGCAGCTCATTTCTGCCGAACCTCTCTGCGTCGTCGGTTCACGAGTAAGTGAAAACAGCACCGAGAAATCCGGAAATGAGGAATATTTCACTTACGAAGGCGTCAGCTACCGCGTTATCGGTCATATGGGCATAGGCGCAGCTTCAGACCTCGACGTTATGGTTATGCTTAACTGGGGCGGATACTTCGCCGAAAAAGAAATGTGCTCCGGTCTTTATCTTATCGACTCCGACAACGCTTCCGCAAGAGAATCTGCGTATGCAAAAGTAAAAGAGGCGGCGGAATCCGCGGAAGGCGTTACGTTCCTTCCCCTTGCTTACAAAACAACCATTCGTTCATTTGATGCTTACAGTAAGGCATTTTACCCTATTGCAATAATAATACTCGTTCTCAGCATAGTTGTTTTGGGCATTTTCTATATCAGAGACAACGCATATCAGATAGCGGTGAAAAAACTCATCGGAGTTTCAATGCCGATGCTGTATTTTGAAGTAATTCTCAAATTCGTAAAATTCGCTCTTTTCGGACTTGGCGCAGCTCTTATATCCATGGTTTTGCTTCAATTCAACAATACATATTCAACAAGCGAAATAGGGTATTTTACGGCAATAACTCCGCAAACCGTAATATTCGCCGTAATCGCATCTGTCCTCCTCGCTGTCATTCTTTCTCTCCCGCCAATCGTTTTCGTTTACAGACTCGATACAAGCGAACAGATAAAGTAAAATTTAAAAGTCAATATTTTATTGATAAAGGAGCTGTGAAGAATGCTGCGTTTGTTCTTTTATGATCTTTGGTCCAATATGAAGCGCTCTCCCATTGTTTCTCTCCTTATTTTTATTCAGATAGCGATCCTTTCATTCTGCATTACGGATATCTTTTTTGAAAAGATCTCGTCGGATTTCAATAATGACGCTTATACAGGAGTATACCTTGATAATACCCTGTTCAGTATACGCATTTTCAATGCTGACAGAGAAGAAGTGGCGAGAGCGTCTGCGGGAATGTTTGAGTCCCTTGAAAATTCGGGCTTGGAAGATTATGAAGCATTCCATAAGATAATTATGGGATCCGATGATATAAAAACCGCTGTTATGACGGGAACGGGAACAAACAGCAGGTATTATTCCGTAGATAAAGATTATATTGACATATTCGGTCTGATTTTGGACAGCGGACGTGTTTTTACGGACGAAGAATATGAAAATATCGATTTTGAACGGATCCCGGTTATTTTAGGATATGATTATAAGGACGAGTACTCCATAGGTGAGACATTCGAGGCGCCACATATAGCTCTCGGGCGTGACGATTCCGCCAAATGTACTTACGAAGTTATTGGCTTTATTGCGAAAGGCCAGATATATTTTGATCCGGGCGGAAGCGGACCATTCCTTTTTGACGGCAAAATGATATTGCCTTACTATACAAAATCACTTGCCGACTGGCTTGATTTTTATGAAAAAAACAGTGAATTCCTTCATAAAAAAACCGTTATAAGATATTATATCGCAGGTCTCGGCGCAAACGCCATTTCGGGCAGGCATTATCTTATAGAGTCCGGCAAAGAAGACGTCCTTGTTGATTATGTAAACAATGCTCTGTCCGAAACGGGTCTTATCGACTATTATAAGATAGGCAGTTCTTTCAGATCAGCCGTTCTGCAAACCGGCGATGAGCTTGTCGAAAAAAATACGATCTACACAGTTCTTACTGTAATAATAGTTTTGTTTGCGCTTGCAAGCGTTGTTTTTTCTTCCGTAAATAACGTGTCAAACAATATGAAAACCTATGCGATTCATAATCTTGTCGGAGCTACCCGTATTAGGATTATTCTGTATGGTGTGGGCGAAACGTTTATTTATTGTGTCTTGGGCTTTTCGGCAGGCTTTCTATGGCGTTATGTTTTCTCTTACATTCAGATGAAACTGACCGATCATCCTGCAATGTCCGCAACGGTGTTGTCATGTTTGTTCCTGGCTGCATTGTTTACAGTCCTTTCATGTGCGCTTGCATTTGTTTTCATTTACATCAGGGTCAGGGAATACAGCACGTCCGAACTTATTCGGGGCAGGGAAGTTAAAAAGAACGGCAGACAGTCTTTTTACAAGATCATGTATTTTACGATGATGGCTTTTGTGGCTGTCAGCATAACTTTTTTGAACAGTTACAGCTATCAGGTCGAGCATATTGACAGATATCAGAACAATTACTGGCCGAAAAAGGGAACAGTTCTGTATCTTCACAGCCTTGCCGATCAGAATTCATTGCTGCCTGAGCTTGATTATGATCTAGACGGGTTTAACGATTACAGCGTTGAAATATGCTTGGAAATCAACTATAATGAGCATCTCAATCCGAAATTGCGCGGCTGGTTCTATAAAGGTGATTTTGGCGTTCCCGAAGTTACCGACGGCAGATTCTTTTCTTCCGAAGAAATATCTCAGATCAGCAATTATGCCGTTGCGGGGAAAAATGTTATTGCGAATTTCTGTTCGGAAAGGGACGGAAAACGATATATAACATATAAGGATAACGAATATGAGGTAATAGGCACGGTAGGCAGAGAGGGGCATGAAACATCGCTTGATGACTGGGTCTTTTTAACTCTTCCTACGGTTATCGAGCGTTTCGGAGCAGGGGGACATCCCGTTATCGTTGATGCAAAAAACGCTTCAACTCAGCAACAGATAATTGATTATCTTAAATCTGCCGCGGACGGTCGCTATACATATATGGAACAGCCGGTCAGCGCAAGTATCGATATCGGAATACGCGATGACATAATCAATATATTTATAGCCGTAATAATAATAACGGCAGTAATATTCTGTATTTTCTTTACGGACAAACTGAAACAGACGATCAATATTAAAAAATTCGTCGGTTATTCCGTTACAATGATATCGGCTGATACTTCCGCGTTGTTTGTTTCTATCTCCGCCGCTGCTTTTTTAATCGGAAATCTGATTATGTATGCGGTCTCAAAAACACTGCTGAAAGAGATTCCTCTTTTCGCTGTATACAGTATTAATATTCAAGTGCTCTTATTGTCTTTCGGGATTCTTATTCTGTTCGCGCTTTTCTTATCTTTGTTTGCGATTTACCGCTCCTTCCGCGGCACTGCGAGAGATCTGAAGAAAAGTTGACAAGCTGACAGATATATGATACAATAACAACTGAAACATCAAACAGAAACAAAAAATAACATAAAAAGTAAAATAAAAAATACAGGAGGCTCATATGGAAAACTTAATATCACTCAGAGGCATATGCAAAACATACGGCAAGGGTGACGGACTTGTAACCGCGCTGCGTCCCATTGATCTTGATATCAAAAAAGGCGAAATGCTGGCTATAATGGGCAAATCGGGCTCAGGCAAATCAACGCTTTTAAATCTCCTTGCCGGCCTCGATACTCCCGATGACGGACAGTATATCTATAACGGAGAAG
>JAEEGI010023596.1_pt1 | contig 12059 bp, 9 predicted proteins | sample 8958751 | NCBI WGS metagenome assembly JAEEGI01 (sample SAMN16246545, study PRJNA631951) | gut metagenome | biome: gut microbiome; feature: rumen; material: KS-attached | host: Bos | place: Iran: Karaj | collected 2018-10 | reverse complement strand
GTGTACGAAACGGTGGGTAGGAGGCCCGGGACGGGCCGAAGGCGCCATCAGGCGCCGGCCGGAGCGTCAGCGAGACTTTCGATAGAAAGTTGAAGCAGCGGAGGCCAGGGGGTGTCGGGGGAGCGAAGCGCCCCCGTATAGTTTAAGTCCCTTCGCCCGTAAACGCGAAAACCCGGCCACAGAGGCCGGGCTGAGCGGTGTGCGGGCGAAGGGACTCGAACCCATACGCACTAGGCACTAGATCCTAAGTCTAGCTTGGCTACCAATTACAACACGCCCGCGGGATGTGTCGGCAAATATAGCAAAATAGATTGAGTTACAAAAACGCGTATTTTTTATTATATTAGCAAATTATAACTAATCTATGCAAGCTGGCGGAGGATATTCCAGGACTTGGAACAGCATAAGGAACAGTACGGTTGCCGTGCTGCTCCAATTCATATCCCTGCTGGTGGGCTTCTTCTCCAGGAAAATTTTCCTGGATTACCTTGGAACAGAGGTCCTTGGCCTCAACAGCACGGCGGCCAGCCTGTTGGGCTTCCTGAACATAGCGGAGCTGGGAATAGGCGCCGCCATATCGGTGACCCTATACAAGCCAATCTTCCAGGAAGACAGGCAGACAATCAAGGAGATAGTGGCCCTCCAGGGCTGGCTGTACAGGAAGATCGCCTGGTTCATAATCATAGGAAGCGCGGTGCTAATGTGCTTCTTCCCAAGGATTTTCTCCAAGATGGAACTCCCTCTGTGGTACGCTTACGCAACCTACGCCGTATTGCTTTTCAGTTCCCTCCTCAGTTACTTTGTCAATTACAAGCAGATCCTGCTGTCGGCGGACCAGAAGGAATACAAGATACAGTTCAGTTTCCGCCTTGTAGCCATCTTCAAGCTGGTGGCCCAGGCCATCGCGGTAAAGTTCCTGCCGCATCCTTATGTGTGGTGGCTGGCGCTTGAGGTTGCTTTCGCCATCGCGGCATCGTACTTCCTTAACAGGGTCATCTACAAGGATTATCCTTATCTCAAGGAGAACGTGGAGAGCCCGGGAGAGCTGAGGCACAAGTTCCCGGATGTGGTCACCAAGGTAAAACAGATGTTCTTCCACAAGATAGGAGGCTTTGTCCTTTCCCAGACAAGCCCTATCATTATCTATGCCTATGCCTCGCTGACGCTGGTGGCTCTATATGGCAACTATATGATTATCACCAACAACCTTGGTTATCTGATGGGCGCTATGTTCGCCGGCCTGGGAGGAAGCGTGGGCAATATGGTTGCGGAAGGAAACAAGCCTCTCATACTTAAAGTGTTCAAGGAACTGTTTTCTTCCCGCTTCCTTGCGGTGATGGTGTCCAGCATATGCATCTGGTTCCTTGCGGATCCGTTCATCAGCGTATGGCTGGGGGCGGAGTACCTGCTTGACAAGACCACGCTGCTGCTCATAATAGTCATATTCTTCCTTGGCTCAATGAGGGCGGTGGTGGATACCTTCATCAATTCCTATGGTATGTTCCAGGATATATGGGCTCCTCTTGTGGAGGCCGTCCTGAATCTGGGATTCTCCATTGGGCTGGGATACTTCTATGGACTGCACGGAATCCTCTTGGGCGTGATAATCAGTCAGTTGATAATAATATTCACCTGGAAACCGTATTTCCTTTTCACCAGGGGCCTCAAGGAACCTGTGTGGATATATGTGGCCCTGTATGCCAAACATCTGCTTGCCGGTGCCGTGGCATTCTTTGCCGTCAGGGCCCTTTGCGGCGTGATGACAATAGATCCTGCCTCCGGAATCTGGAATTTCATATTGTACGCCTTGATTGTGTTCATAGGCTGTACTCTTGTCCTTGGAGGTTTGTTGTATGCGTCTGAATATGGTATGCGCTCCTTTGTGAGGAGGATGCTTACCATAACGGGTTTGATAAAAGATTAAAGATATGATACCAAAGATAATCCACCTGTGCTGGCTCAGCGGAGACCCTTATCCGGAAAAAATACAGTACTGTATAGATTCCTGGAAAAAGGTCCTTCCGGACTACGAGGTGATGCTCTGGGATACCTCCCGGTTTGACGTGAACTCCATTCCTTGGACAAAGCAGGCGTTCGAGGCAAAGAAGTATGCCTTTGTGGCTGATTACATCCGCCTGTATGCCGTGTATAACTATGGCGGAATATATCTGGACAGCGATGTGGAGGCCATCAGGCCATTTGACGACCTGCTGGACCTGCCCTATTTCGTAGGTGCGGAAGCGGGGCTGGGCGGCATAGAGCTGGCAGCCTTCGGAGCGGAAAAAGGATTGGAGTGGGTTGAATATGCAATGCATTATTATGAGGGGCGCAATTTCATAAAGGAGGACGGGGAGATGGATATAACACCTATGCCGCGTGTCCTCCGGACATTCCTTGAGCAAAAATATAGCATTGTGCATATCGACAGGAAGTCAGAGCTTGATCCTGACCCATCCAAGTTGTGCGTTTTCCCAATGGACTGGTTCAACGCCCATCCTATGGACGAGAACGAAAAGCTTCACTATCACGTAACCCGTAATACACGCTGTATCCATCATTTTGCAAACGCCTGGACCTCCGATGTTTACGTAGGCGGTCCGTTGCATAGGCTGTATTACTGGATCACCGGGATAAATTGGAAATTTGACGACAGGCGCTTCAAACTGTACGGCAAGCAGAAAAAGAATAAAGAGATATGATACCTAAAATAATCCACCTGTGCTGGCTCAGCGGAGACCCGTATCCCAAGAAGATCCAGTTCTGCATAGATTCCTGGAAGAAGTACCTTCCGGACTACGAGATAATGCTCTGGGATACAAACAGGTTTGACGTGAACTCAACCCTGTGGACTAAGCAGGCGTTCGAGGCAAAGAAATACGCCTTTGTGGCGGATTACATCCGTTTCTACGCCGTTTACAACTATGGCGGAATATACCTTGACAGCGATGTTGAGGTGATACGCTCTTTCAACAAGTTCCTCAATCTGCCATACTTCGTATGCAGCGAGGCCGTTCCTACCAGCGTGGAACTGGCGGCCTTTGGAGCGGAGAAAGGCACTGCCTGGGTAAAGGATGCGATGGATTATTATGAAGGCAGGGCCTTTGTCCAGGATAATGGGGAGAGGGCAATGACGCCAATGCCCATAGTAATGGGAGAGCATCTTCGCAAGAAGTACCAGTGGACACCTATCGAAAGTCTCTCGGAGTTCGATCCGGACCCGTCAAAGTTCTGTGTACTCCCGCTGGACTGGTTCGGAGCCCATCCTTCTGATCCGGAGAACGGAACGCGTTATCATATAACGGCAAACACCCACAGTATTCATCACTACGCCAACTCCTGGACGGAAGCGGAATACCAGGGCGGACTTCTGCACAAGTGGTTTTATAAGATTTTTGGCATTGACTGGAGAATGCTGGACAGGACATTCAAGCTGTATGGAAAGAAATAAAGAGAAATTTGACGTCCTTATAGTGGGATCGGGCCTGTACGGCGCCCTGAGCGCCTGGAAGGCCAATAAGGAAGGCAAGAAATGCCTTGTCATAGACCGAAGGCCGCATCCTGGCGGAAACCTCTATTGTGACAATATTGAGGGCATTAACGTTCATACGTACGGCCCGCACATCTTCCATACCAGCAACAAGAAGGTGTGGGACTTTGTCAATTCCCTGGTTCCGTTCAACAATTTCATAAACTGCCCGCTGGCCAATTACAACGGAGAACTGTACAACCTGCCGTTCAATATGAACACGTTCCACCAGATGTGGGGTGTTACCACTCCCGCCCAGGCGGAAGCCATAATCCGCGAACAGAAGCGGGAAGTGCGGGGGGAGCCCAGGAACCTGGAGGAGCAGGCCGTGAGCCTGGTGGGCCGCGACATCTATGAGAAACTTGTAAAGGAATATACCCAGAAGCAATGGGGGCGCGATTGCCGCGACCTTCCTGCTTTCATAATCAAGCGCCTTCCGGTCAGGTATGTATACAACAACAATTATTTCAACGACACCTATCAGGGCGTGCCCATAGGGGGATACAACAAGTTGATCGATGCATTGCTCGAGGGCGTCGAGTGCCGCACCGGGGCGGATTTCTTTGAAGACAGGGAGTACTGGGAGAGCCTCGCGGACAGCATTGTCTTCACAGGCAGGATAGACGAGTTCTACGGCTTCCGCTTCGGCAAATTGGATTACCGCACCGTGAGCCTTCAGACAGAAATCCTTGACACCCCCAATTTTCAGGGCAACGCCGTGGTCAATTACACATCCAAGGCCGAACCTTTCACGCGAATCATTGAGCACAAGCATTTCGAGTTGTTCGGCGACGCCGTATACGCCCGTCCCAAGACCGTCATTTCCAGGGAGTACCCCTGTGAGTGGAGCGAAGGTATGGAGCCGTTCTATCCTGTGAACGATGAGAAGAACTCCCGGATTTACAAGCAGTACAAGGAACTGGCGGACAAGGAAAAGAACGTTGTCTTTGGAGGCCGTCTTGCGGAGTACAAATACTACGATATGGCCCCGATAGTGGAAAAAGTATTGGACCTTAAATAGTTATATGCCGGCTGTCAGCGTCATAGTCCTGGTCTATAAGGTTGAGAAGTACATTGAACGGTGCGCCCGCAGCCTGTTTGGCCAGACCCTGGAGGACATAGAATATGTCTTCGTGGACGACTGCAGCACGGACCGTTCAATGGAGATATTGGAGAGGGTGCTAGAGGAGTATCCTCAGCGCCGCGGCCAGGTGAAGATACTTCACAATGAAGTCAACAGGGGCCAGGCGTACAGCCGACGCAGGGGAGTTGAGGCGTCATCGGGTGATTACATCATACACTGCGACAGCGATGACTGGCCTGAAAAGGGAATGTACGCCGCACTTTACGCCAAGGCATCGGCAGAAAATCTGGATATGGTAATCTGCGGAATGCGAAGGGTTTATCCGGACCACTCCGAGCCCTTCCCGGACCTGAACCATACTGAAGACCTGCTGGAGTCGCTTCTTTATCTGGACATACACCATTATCTGCTCAATAAGCTGGTAACCCGCAAAGCCTATGAGGCCGGTATAACCTGGCCGCAGGCCAATATGTGCGAAGACACCGCCCTCATAACCCAGCTTGCTTACAACTGCCGCAACTGGGGATTCGTGGACGAATGCCTTTACAATTACAACTACTCCCCGGACAGCATCAGTTCCGCCGGGGATTCGCTTCCCAAGGTGGAGCAGGTGCGCGCAAACGCCGCGCTCGCCCTTTCTTTCCTAGAAAGCAAAGGGCTTGCGCAAAAGTACGCGCGCGCTGCAAGGCACCTCAAGTGCTGGGCAAAGTTCTCCGCGCTGCAGCTTCCGCGCAGATACTATCTGGACTTTTACCCGGAGGTGAACCTGCCTTTCTTCTTTGACGGGAGGTTCACATTAGTGGAGCGTATGGGCCATCTGACAAAGATCCTGGGCATCCACGGCATATCCAAAATGTTCAACCGTAAGAAATGAAACCGCTGGTAAGTGTCATAGTCCCCGTTTACAATGTGGAGAAGTTCATTGGGGAATGCGTCAGGAGCCTGTTTGCCCAGACTCTTGAAGAGGTGGAGTTTATTTTTGTTAACGATTGCACCCCGGACGGATCAATGGAGGTTGTCCGGAAGATAATGGAGGAGTTTCCTGGACGCGCAGATGCCGTGAAGTTTGTGGACAAGCCACGGAACCAAGGCCTGCCCGCCGCGCGGAAGAGCGGCCTGGAACTGGCCGAAGGCGTGTACATAGCGCATTGCGACAGCGATGACTGGATGGAGCCGGATATGCTGGAGCGTATGTACAGGGAGGCCGAGGCCAATGATGCGGACGGTGTTGTCTGCGGCTGGTTCCGGGACAATGAGCCTGCGCCCACAAAATACAGCCGTACAGGAGAAAACTTCCGGGATTTCATCTTGAAAGATATGATAGCTGTTGGAGAGATGGAGTCCGTATGGCGTTTTATGATAAAACGGGAGGTTTATTCCAGGGGAATTGAATTCCCGAGGTTCAACCAGGGAGAGGACCACGCCTTGATGGTTCAGTTGGCATATCATTGCAGAAGCATTTACTGTGTTGACAAACCTTTGTATCACTGGCGGACCAATGCTTCGTCCATAACCAATTCTCCTTCAGCAAGTTCTGTGGAAGGACGTTTTGACGGCGCCTGCGCCAACGCGCGCCAGGTGGAATGGTTCCTTGCCAAGCACGGAGAACTGGAAAGATATGCCTCCCAACTGGTGGCGCTGAAGCTTTACTGTATGTTCTATATGAGGCCGCTTCTCAGGAAGGGAGAAGGCCTTGACAAGTGGAGAAAAGAGTTTCCGGAGATAAAAGGCAAGGTTTTGTTGAATAAAAGTATTAATTTTACCCCTAAGATGGAGTATTTGGTGGACAAGTATTGTCCGGTAGCCGTTGTAAAAGCCATATACAAATGGAGAAAACGCTGTCAATAATAATTCCGTCTTACAATATGGCGCAGTTGCTGCCGCGTTGTCTGGATTCCCTGCTGGAATCCGGCGCGCAGGCGGACTTCGAAGCCATTGTGGTAAACGACGGGAGCAAAGACAATACCCTGCAGGTTGCCCTGAAGTACCGGGATGCCAACCCTGACTGCATCAGGGTCATTGACAAGCCCAACGGCAACTACGGATCCACAATCAACGCCGCCCTGCCGCAGGCGCGCGGCAAATATGTGAAGATTCTGGATGCCGATGACTGGTTTGCCCCTGCCGCCCTTGCCAAGTTCCTGCGCGAGCTGTCAGGCACTGACGCCGATATGGTGGTGGCGCATTTCACCCAGATCCATCCAAAGGGCGTCAAGGAACTGGCCAGGTATAACCTTTACGGCAAGGAACCGTACGAATACGGAAAGACCTATCCTCTGGACCAGGTGCTTTCAGACGGTTATATCCGTTTCTTCCTAATGCACTCGCTGGCCTACAGGACACAGTTGCTGGTGCAGAACGGTTACCGCCAGACGGAGGGGTGTTCCTACACGGACTTGGAATGGGATGTATATCCTCTTTTCTATGCCCGTGACATAGTGTTTTTTGACACCAACCTGTACCAGTACAACCTGGACAGGGAAGGGCAGACAATGGATCCCAAGGTGCTTGCCCGCAGCCTTGACCAGCTGGGAAGGGTGACGGAGAACATCCTTGGCTTCTACGAGAACTATCCCCGCAAGGGGTTGTCTCCGGAGAGGAAGGCATTCCTGGACGGATTCTACCGTAACAGGATACGCCTTATGGCAAAGAGCTACCTTCTTGACCTGCCAAGGGATATGTTCAATGCCGATGAGTTTGCCCGGGTGGACGAAAAGCTGCAGGGCCATATGGAAAAGCTGGGCCTGGAACCCATTAAACTGTTCCCGGCCAACAAGATAATAAGGGTGGATGCCTACAAGTACTGGCGCAGGAAGCGCAGCCGCTTCCCAAAGGCGCTTGAGGCTGTCAATTCCGTCGCAGACAGGATAATGACCACCCTGTACAGAAAGATATTCAGATAAGGAGCGTACTATGCCAAAACTGTTGTTCATAAGGTACAAGCGGGCCAAGAACATCCTCGAAGGCGGGGAAGTGGTGAGCCGGAGAAACCTGGAGGCCTTGGAGGAAGTCCTTGGAAAGGAGAACGTGGAAGTCATATACATTCACGACGAGAAGGCCAAGAAAAAGAGCCGCCTGGTGGGCGCCTGGTTTTTCCTGAGGAATTACTTCTTTGGGCTTACCCCAAAGAGGACCGCCGCCATTGTGGATAAGGCTATGGATTACGACTACCTGTGGATTGACCGCAGCGTCTTTGGCATAATAGGCCGTAGGGCCCGTCACGCAGGCTATAAAGGCAAGATCATCTGCTTCTTCCACAACATCGAGACTGTATTCTTTGACGCCAAGCTGCCAAAATGGCTCCTTGGCCGCAGGGTGGTGCTCAGCTGCGCCCGCCACAACGATACCTACTGTTGCCGTGTGGCCGATGCCATTGTGACCCTTACCAAAAGGGATTCGGACTTTCTTGCCAAGCACTATGGCCGCGCTGCTGACTTCATAGCCCCGGTGATGTTCAAGGACCGTTACGCCAAGGATATCTATCCGTTGGGCAACATCCCTTCCAAGCCGCTCTGTGTCTTCCTGGGCTCATTCTTCCCGGCCAACGTGCAGGGCGTGGAATGGTTCGTCCGTGAAGTCTACCACAATGTGGACATCTCCCTCAAGATAGTGGGCAAGGGAATGGACAAGCTCAAATTAATTGGCAAGGACTGGTTGGATCCGGACATAGAGATTATTACTGACGCCCCTCAGCTTGAGCCGTATTTCATCCAGGCGGACATAATGGTCATCCCAATCTTCAAGGGAAGTGGAATGAAGGTCAAGACCTGCGAGTCCCTTATGTTCGGAAAGAACATCCTGGCCACGGACGAGGCCTGGGAAGGATATGACCTGGACTTTGACCGGGCTGGCGGCCGCTGCAACTCCGCCTGGGAGTTCATCCAGCGCATAAAGGACCTCTCAAAGGTCCCCGTGCCACGTTTCAACGCATATTCAAGGGAGGTGTTCCTGAGCAAGTATTCCGATGCCCAGGCTCCCGACCTTTTCCGTAAGATCTTGGGTTAGAGGGATTCTATGGCCTCTGCCATCTTCTTCCAGGAATATTTCTGTTTCTGGGAGGCGACGCCTTGTGAGAAATCCGGCCTTTCAGCGGCAAAGCGCACCAGCGCATCGGCTATGGATTCCACCTTGGGTTCCGTCACATATCCTGCTACTCCGTCTGGAACTATTTCCGGCAGACCGCCTACGCGTGTCACGAGCATTGGCTTTTCAAAATGATATGCGATCTGGGTGATGCCGCTCTGGGTGGCGGTCTTGTAAGGCTGCACTATGAGATCGGCGGCGCAGAAATAGTAGCGCACCATATCGTCCGGAATGAAGTCCGGGCGGATGATCACCCTGTCCCCCAATGCCCTGGCCGCTTCAAGGTATTTCTCGGGGTTGGAATAGAACTCTCCGGCAACTATCAGCCTGAGATCCGGGAACTGCTGCAGACGCGGGTCTGCGAAGGCTTCAAGAAGCCAGTCGAGCCCCTTGTAATCCCTGATCAGGCCAAAGAAAAGCAGATAGCGGGAATCCTTCTCTAGCCCAAGTTTCTCAAGGGCCTCTTCCCTTGATACCGGGGTGCCGTAATGGTCATACAGAGGATGGGGGCACATTGCCGAAGGCTTGTCCGGAGCAAAGCTGCGGATGTCCTGCAATACGGAATCGGACATAGTGACAAATCCGTCCACGGAATTGCAGAAGTACTTGCTGAATATCTTGTCTCCTGGCTTGTGCTCGTGAGGTATGAGGTTGTGTACCAAGCCTATACGTCTGGCTCCGGATTTCCTGGCCAAACGGGCGACTGTTCCCAGCGCAGGGCCCATAAAAGGCATCCAGAAGGCAAAGATGATTAGGTCCGGCTTCATCTTGCGCAGTTTTCGCCCGGTGCTTATCCAGTTTAACGGATTGCAGGAATTGAGCATCCTGCTGATATCCAGCCCCTGCGGGGCGGGACCGTCAGAATACTGGGTCTTGCCGGGGAACAGGAAGGAAGGGTATTGGAGCGTGAAAGTAACCAGCTGGACCTTGCTGCCGCGCGCGGCGAACTCGGCTGCAAGCCGTTCGCTGAAAGCGGCTATTCCGCCCCTGTAGGGGTATGCGGGGCCTACTATTACTACTTTTTGCGGACTGCCTTCCATATTCCTAACGCTGCCGCCAGGGCTATTGCCAGATATATCAATATTATGCAGATCACGGCAAGCGTGTTGCCTTTGCGTACGCTGTCGGGGTCGAAGGTGAAGTTGATGGTGTGCTCTCCGGCCGGAACGTTCATTGCCCTGAGCAGGTAGTCTGCGCGGAAGTAATCTGCTTTCTGCCCGTCAAGGGTGGCCTTCCATCCGTATGGATAGTAGATCTCAGAGAATACCACGGTTCCGTCCTGGGAACTCTTTACGGTATAGTCAATGCTCTTTGGAGAGTACTTGGTAAGCGTGATCTCTGCGTCCTCTGCAATTCCGGGGGTGAGGTTCTTCACCGCCGATGCGAATTCCTTGTCAACCACGGCGACCTCCCTGAGGTCTACAATGTTGAGGGCGTCGCTCTCCTGGTTGGCATTGTCCACTACGTTGACCTGGGATACGAACCAGGCGTGACCCAATGCATTGGGGTTGTAGTATGGTTTGGCGGCGCCTTCTTCGTCCGTTGATATTATGTACTTGGTGTTGAGCATATTGATCACGGGCATATGCATCTTGGAGAGGTGCTCGTCAATGAGGTCCTGGTAGCGGCGCAGTTTGGCGGCGCTGTATCCGCCTATGGATTCCAGATAGTAGGAGGTCCTGGCGTCATTGTAGGTGTTGGTGGTAAGGTTGAGCACCCTGAAATGAGGCTCCGGGTCCTGAAGGATGGACTGCTCGTAAGGGAGCATCTCAAATGAGGACATATTCTGGACTTTGGTCACGAAGTTGGAGTCGTTGAAATACCTCTTGTCCACAGGCCACATATCCAGCAGTACCAATACTCCAAGTATTGCGGCAAGCAGGCCGTTCTTTAATTTGCCTTTGGAGTATAGCCAGATGGTGAAGGTGCCGGCTGCGATGAATGCGAAAGAGCGCAGGGAATCCGCCCTGAGCATAGTGGCCCTCTGGTCTATGATTGCGGTGTAAAGCCAGTCAGGGAAGGATGAGGCCCAGGATGCGTCATAGGACGAACTGAAGCTGAAGATGCTTCCCCCCAGGAGAGCCAGCAGCAGGCAGAGGCCTCCTGTGACTCCTCCTGCCCATAGCAGGCTTTTCTGAAGTTTTTTCTTTTCAACCTTCCCAAGCATTATCTCCCTGACTGCAAGGAAGCCCAGCAGCGGCATTGCCACTTCCGCAACGATGAGGATGGAAGACACCGCCCTGAACTTGTTGTACATTGGGAAGAAGTTGAAGAACAGGCGCGTGAGCCACATAAAATTGTGGCCCCAGGCAAGCATCACGGAGAACAGCGTGCCTATCAGGAGGCCCCATTTGTGAGGCCCGGGGACTATCAGGCAGCCCAGCAGGAACAGGAAGCATACGATGGCTCCCATATAGACGTTGCCTGCGGTGAAGGACTGCTCTCCCCAGTACATTGGGGCGGACTCGCAGAAGATGGCGGCATCGGAAGGAGAAGCTCCTTTGGAGACAAGGGTCTTGTAGAGGTCCGAATCGCGGCCCACGTTCATTGAACTTGCACCGCCCATCGCCCCGGGGATGATGAAGGAAAGGGATTCGTCTATGCCGTAGCTCCATTGGGTGGCGTATTCAATGTCCAGGCCCTTCTCGGAGGATTCCTGGGAACCGGAGGTCTTGACAAGGTCCGAGTGGCCGCCGCGCATAGTTTCGCGTGTGTATTCCGCATTAGCGAAGACATCGGCGCTGTTGGCGCCAAGTCCAAGGCCTACGGCCACGACGAATACGGCGGTGCCAATGATCATATCGCGGCCCTTCTTCTCCTTGATGTGGAAAATGAGCTGCACAACCCACATCAGGGCTATGAGCATAAAGTAGTAGTAGAACATCTGGGGATGCTTGGTGGCTCCTCCGGCCACGAAAACCATTGTGAGGATGGCTCCCAGGATGTATTTTTTCTTGCTGAATATAAGGTTGAAGCCGCCCAGGACAACTGCGGTGGCGGCAATAGTCATTGTCTTTGTGAGATGCCCGGCGCCAATAATGACAAGGAAGTAGGACGACAGGCCTATGGCTATGGCGCCGGCAATGCTCAGCCATTTGTCCACGTCAAAGCAGCGAAGGCATATGAAGAAACACAGGAAGTAGAGGAATATGATCCAGGCGGGGCTTTGGGGCCTGTGTATGAATGAGTTGATGGGCTGCAGAAGGGCGGAGGAGGAATAGTATCCGCCGCCTATCTGGTAGTTGGGCATTCCGCTGAACATAGCGCCGTTCCAGAAGGTGTAGTCTCCGGTTACGTCGTGATAGACCTGGGATTCGTGCACCGCTCCCGTGAAATTCTGCTTGTCTCCGGCATAGAGGACCTTGC
>JAEEGI010023595.1_pt1 | contig 12059 bp, 5 predicted proteins | sample 8958751 | NCBI WGS metagenome assembly JAEEGI01 (sample SAMN16246545, study PRJNA631951) | gut metagenome | biome: gut microbiome; feature: rumen; material: KS-attached | host: Bos | place: Iran: Karaj | collected 2018-10 | reverse complement strand
AAAGTAAAATCAATAGCATGTGGAATATCAATATTATTAACACTCCAAATAAACATATGAGGGAAAACATTAATATTATCACTTACATAACTTGCAATTCCAATATGAATCCATTTACCATAATAATTTCTAAAATTAGAATCTATATATGGAATTGAAGTATCAATTGTTAATACTAAATTCTGATTTTTAGTATCAAAATCTATATGTGTATTTGAATTTAATTCAAATAATATTGGATAAACTGATTTAGATGTTGAAATAACTCCTAAATATTTCATCCAAAAAGATATTGTATATTCAGTTAATAAATTCAAAGGTACACTTGTAAGATCATTTCTTAATGTAAATCCATTTGGTGTTCTTGCATAAACTACACTTACAGGGATACATTCTTTTCCTATTAATACAAAACCAGAATTACATTCATAACATTGTGTTATTGTATTACCAAAACATCTTTTACAACCTTCATTACAAATTCCATAAGATAAATTTTTTTCTTCATCAATTGCACTAATATAATAACCTTCATTAGTAGCACTCCAATCAAAATTAGTGTCATAATTATAAAAAAGGAAATTATCAGTAGTATCAAAATTAAGTGTATAACTATGAGTAACTTGAATATTCTGTTCACTGATAATATCTTGAATATTATTTTTATCAATGTAATTCATAGTTAAAGGATAAAATATAATTAAACTAGTAGGATAATTACTTTCATCATATTCATAATATTTATTATTAAAAGCTTGAACAACTAATATATCAGTATTTAATAAATCCCAAATTCTAATATTATTATAATAAGCACTCCCCCAATATATTGTTTCTGTAGCATCTTTTTTACAATTTCCATTATCAGGATCAGTACAAAAACTTATATATGATAATTTCATATTTTTTGATATTCCAGTAATTTGGACTGAAGGAGTGTCTAAATTATAATTTACATAAACAATTACACTTGATGATGAGCCTAATACTGTTCTTATTACTATTTTATTCCATTCATATGAATGAATATCACTTAATTGGTAATCATTTGTGTCTCCTATGATACGATAATAATATATATTTGTTGAATAATCATGATATAATGAATGAGGTTGAGAATAAAAATAATATTGTTTATCTTTATTCTCACAAAAAAATAATGAATGATCAAATTTAATCCAAAATTCTAATAAATATCCATTTGAAATTTTCTGTAAAACAGAATTAGAAAATTCTTTATAAAAGTTTGGAAGATTATAACATCTAGAATAAAAAAAAGCACTATTTGTAATTAAATTCTTATCTTTACATTTATAATCAATTTGAACAAATCCATTTTCACAATGAAAATTAGTTTCATAATTAGATAATATAGCAGTTGAAGTAAAAGATGTTTGAATATTATCTCTTTTACTTATTGAGCAAATGCCTTTCTTTTCCATTGTTCCTGGAATTCTCATATTTTCTCCTTGATTACCACATTTTGCAAGACAAGTAACTTTATCTTCTTCTGGATTTATATAAAAATTATTTAAACAAACAAATGCTTCATCTTCATTCATACAATATTCTGCATTTAATGTTTTGAGGTCACAACTGTTTATTGATTCACATGTTTTTGTTTGTTCATTAAATTTTTGAGTTTTTGTAAAATCACATAATGGAAGATAAATGAAATTTGGACTTAATGGAATCTGATCTCCCTCTAAATTACGTACAATATTTGATTTAGTTATTTCATAAGTCCTTTCTGATGCTGATTTTTGTTTAAAAATTTGATAATATATTGTTACTTTTTTTGAATTTAATTCTACTTTTGCCTCTGCAAAATTAGAAACAAAAAGTAATGAAGGCATTTTAGTATTTGTAATTTTATATAAATCTTGATATTTTATATTATAATTTTTTGGAATAAAATCTCTAAATAATTGAATCACTCTTAAATATATTTTTGCACTATTTTTAAGATTTTCTACTTTAAATGTTGTCAAAAAATTAGAATAATGAGAGAAAAAATATCTCATTGGATATAATGAATAATAAGTCTCAGAATTTAATAAAGACTTGAATAATGTTTCTTTTTTTAATTCAAAAGTTTCTGAAATTGAATTTCCATAAATTACAAATTCTTCAGCATAATTTGAAACAGCACAAGTAACATAAATCCAATTACGACTACTTGATTCAGAACTATCAATTAATGATGAAAATTGTTCAGCTGAATGACCCTCATTTCTAACATTATTATATTTTATATCAATGTTAGTATTATCATATTTACTACTATAATATTCTTGTGGGAAACAAATAGCAGTTAAAACTCCATTGTTATAAAGAGTAATTTGTAAATGATTATTCCAAGTAAAATGAATGCCTGAACTTATTGAAGTTGCATCATCTAAAAAAATCCAAAAAGACATTGTATAACTTCCACTGTAAGAATTAGGAACATTAAATTCTAAATCTTCAGTTATTTTTCCAAAATCTATAAATGGAATAGATTTATTATTTAATTCATCATAATATTTATAATCTTCAGATAAAGTTATTTTAGGTTCTTCTAATATATAATTAAATCCTAAATATTCTTTTGAATAATCTAATATCAAATGAGTTTTCATTTCATTACTTGGATACAAGATATCATTAAGATAAGGATTATCATAAACATCAAGTTGGTTTCTATATTGTGCATTCCATAAATGTAAAAGATTAGGAAAATTACTTGGTTTGTTTATATTCACTCTACTTAAAAAATCAGTATTAATAAAAGATTCTTTCCATAATCTAATTTGATGGAAAAATAAAACACCATATTCATTAATTCCAGTATAATCATCAGAAAAAGACAAAGTAGTATAATCATTTTCATATTCATAATTATCATAAAAATCTAAAGTTATTTGAGTTGAACTTCCACTTTCTGGATTAATTGATAAATAAGCTTTTCTTTCATCATAATCTGTAGAACAAGAAATAAAATTCCATTTATTAATTATAATAGTAGTACTAATATTATTAGTAACACTATCCTTAGGAAAACAATAAATTACATATTCATTAAGTAAATTAGGATTATTATTTGATTCTATTTTGATTTTATTATGTCCAGTCCAAATCCATGTGACTCCTTCAAATACTCCATCTTCATAATTATATGCATATATCCAAAATTGAATTGTAAATTTTTTAGTCAAACGTGCTGATGTTATATTTGGAATTGTAAAACTATTTATCATCGCAAAATTAGGATAAATTAATCTTTTACATCTTATTGGTTCTGTTGATTTTTTTATTAAAAGTTGAGACTGGAAATTTTTATTCAAACAACTACAACATAAAGAATTTTTCTCATAACATACATTTTGACAATTTATACCACTACAATAATTTATACCAAACATATCTTCATTTTTATCCGGAACACAAGTAAAATAATTAGTAGTTAATTTTTCATAATTTTCATTTTTAAATTGATATAAATAATCTAATGAATAACATCCATCTGAAGATTGAGAAGGTAAAAGTAATATCATTGATGAATTTGTAGGTTTTGTAAAAGGAACAGTTAAAATACTATTTTCATTTTTTTCAAATCCATATGCACCTATAATAAAATCTTTATATATTTTTATTTCTGCAAATAAAGCATAAAGTCCATTTGGAATTCTAAAATATCCTCCAATATTTACTTGAGTTAATTTTGAAAAATCAGAATTTAAAGCTAAATTATTTATTTCTAATTGCATCATTCTTGGAAAATTCTCTTTTTTTGAATGATAAGTTAAGGAAATGAAATTCCATTTTCCAATATTTTCTCTGAAATTATTATGAACTGAAAAAATAATTTTTGAATTACCTGAATAATATTGTAATGAAAGACCATAAGTTTCCATATCATTTATATCTGATGAATACGTTAAATATGTATTATCATGATAATAAAATAATTTTCCTCCACTTGCAAAATTAAAGGGCTTAACCCAAAATGTAATTGTAATTGAATTATCTAAACTTTCTGAAAATTCTGGAACTTGAATATAAAGAGCGTTTTGATATTCAGAAGAAGGAAATTGAAAATAATTTTTATTTATTTCTTCACATTCATATGTTTTCTTCAAGAAATAACCGTCAAAACATTGATAACATGAACTTTGGTTCCAACATCTTTTACAATTTTGAGAACATTCTATTGGACCGGTGTCTGAATAATAATGTCCTTCTTTTTTCGTTCCTATAATATAATCAAAAGTTTTTCCATAATTAAATTTTCTATAAATCATTTTATTAGAAGTTCCAACATTTTCATCAAGATCAATATCATAATCTCCTAATGAATTTTCAGGACTATTAATTTCTTTAATATAATTAGTTTGAATATATTTTCCTTTCAAAGGATAAAATCTTATTAATGCATTTAATCCTTTAAGATTATCATCAGTATATAATCTGTCAATTTCATTTAATGCTTCATCACTAATTAAATCAGCATTCCATATTCTAAGTGATTTATAATATCCTTCTCCCCAATTTATTGTTCCTCTTCTTGATGAACATCCATTACAAAATTTAATTGTGGTTAAAATTCCTTGAAGAGGTTCTACTGTAGAGTCAAAATCAGAAAAATCTTTATCGTTCAGTTTTGCTTTGAAAGTATATTTATTTGATTCTTCAAATATTACTTTGAAAATGAATTTATTCCATTCTCTATTATGATATCCATCTAAAAGAGTAGGGTTTTTAAAGTTTGTTCCAATATTAATAGAAGATGAGGTACCTTTAATATATAAGGCATATATTGTATTGGAGTAAAAAATATAAGCTTCATTCATTATTTTATTTTCAATTAATATATCTGGATAAAACCAAAAGTCTATTATATAAGAATTTAAATTTAATCCACTTATAGTAATTTCTTTAGAATGATATAAATAACTATATTGTAAATAATATTCTTCATTTTTATCAACACATGAAAAAAATAAATTATATTGTTCAGAGCCGCCTCCACAAAAATCATTATTTCTAGACCAATTATTAAGTATACATTCTCTTGAAATTGAACATGGATATTCACAATAAGTACCTTTATTTAAACCCGGATAAGTTGTGTATTTAGAAAAATCATCTCCCATTGCTGATTCTTGGTAACAATAATTTAAATTCGAATTATCATTACACCAGGGCACATCTCCTTTTATCATTAAATATCTATCACATAATAATGGCAAGTTATTATCATAATAATAAGGTTTAGAAGTACTTAAAGCATTATCAATATTTTCTATTGAAGTTAAATCATTTTTATTATATCTTGTATTTGGTTCTGGTAATTTTAATTCTTTAAAATTTAATGGACCTCTAACATCAAAATCTGTATCAGGTAATAAAGATAAACTTATTTTTTCTTCGTCTATATTTTTTTGTTTATTATATCCAAAAACAAAATGTTCACTTCCATAATATAAATGATCAAAAGGAATAATATATAAAAGTTCAGGAAAATCTTTTGTTTTTTGAAAATCAAAATACATATAATGGAATGAATAAGGTAAATATTCTCTAAATATTGTAAAATATTTTAAATAAACTCCTCCTCCAACCGATTGAAAATCATTAAATTGCAATAATAAAGTTTCATCTTCACTTGAATAAAGAGGGAAAAAAAATTCATCGTTGATTTCAACATCATCATTATATAAATGACTTAAACAATGTTTCAACTCAGAAATAACATAATTATTTTTTCCATTATATACATAATTAATATAATATTTTTGATGATAAAAAGACATTGCACAAGTAATGTGAAACCATTTAGCATCAGTTTTTGAAGAATCTAATTGAATTTCAATTTTATCATCAGAAAATAAAGTAGGATAAACATAACAAGTGACTGTACTACTTCCATCAACTTCAAAGTCAAGACTTAAAAAATCAGTAATTAAAATATTGAATTTTCCATTTGCAGTAATATCCGGTAAAAATAACCAAAATCCCATTGTAACTCTACCACTTGTAATAGCAGGGATTCTATAATTAATATTATTATAATTCATTAAATTAACATAATTAATATTACATGTATTTCCTTCTGGTTCATAAGTTGTTAATACATTACATTTTGTACATTTATCAATTCCACTATTTTTACATCGGTTGCATGATGCATCACATTTTTTACATTTTCCTCCATCACAAATATAATTTGGAAGACATGCATTTGGTTTACTCAAATCATTCTCACATTCTTCATTTCCATTATAAGTTGCTGCTTCATTTACTGAATCTTTAATAGTCACAATATAACTTGTTAAATATAATCTAGAGTTTAGTTCAGAAGAAAATTTAACTTTTATTGTATCATCTATTATAGTCATAGAGAATGAATAATTTGATGGATTAATACATTGAAATACCATGTTAGACCCTATATATTTTATGCCTATTTTAAAATAAAATAATGAAAGCCCATTCATCTCTTGAAAACAAACAAAATTGCCATTAAAACTAATACTAATATTATTACTATTTACTGTATAGACAGGAAATATATATGTTAATTCATAATTTGGGTTCATTATTTTTGGAAAAGGAGCATTACAAATTATTTCTCCAGATGCTATATATTCATGAAACAATTCTTCTTCATTAGAAAATCGTCTAAATGTATCATATATATTAATATTAGTGACAGTTTTTTTTGTAATAGCTTCATTTTCTATGTCTTGATTACAATTATCACCTGCTTCATAATAAATACCTGTTTTTTGACTGTGAAAACTTTTTGTTATAAACAAACCAGCTCTATAAATTGGTTGTAATTCTTCTGGTTCTGATTCAGAAAATATTTTATCTCTAGGTAAAACACTTTCTGGAAAAACTGTCATCACACAATTATATTTTTCAAAACAAGAATAAATAATTAAAAACCATATATAAATAAAAAGAGAGAAAATATTATTTTTTTTATTCCATAACATTTATTATTTGAAATGTAAAATAAAAATTAAAAATATAGAAATTAAAAAATTAAAAAAATACATTTATTCATATATAAAATTGCATTATTTTCATTCAAAAATATAAAATAAATAAAAAATATAAATTAAACTTCAAAATACAAAAAATTAAAAAATATGTTTCAATAATTAATATATTAAAAAATTGAAATTCAGTATTATCTTTATTTAAATTGGAATCAAAAGACAGGTGTTATTTATTATATGAATTTTCTATCTATGAATTAAACTAATAATATTATTTTTTTACTTTATAATATTTACATTAAAATAAAACAACTGCGATTGTTTGATTAAAAATTTTTTATTATTTTTATCTTTAATGATTTTATACATTCATATTTTTTTATAAATTCATTGTATCATTTTTTCTATTTTATAATTTTTTTTTATTCTTTTTATAATTTAGAGTCTTATACAATTAAATAACAAAATAATTCAAATGATCTTTATCATCATTCTACTTTTTCAAAATTAAAATAATTTAAAAAAAATTTTAAATTAAAAAATTATTTTAATCAAAAAATTTCATATTTTTTTTTCAAACAAAATATAATAATACGTATTAATGAAAATTAATAACAAACTAACTTTAAATAAGTATATATATTAATAAATCATATTAAAAATAATTATTTTTTTCAGATTTAGAACTTTGGAAATAAAAGCTTGTTTTTATTTTTTATTTAAAGAATATCATCCAAAATTTTTTGTTAAAATTTTTCTATATTTTTTTTGCAATTTCTTTCAAATCAAAAAGAGAATTTTATAATTGACTTAATTATTAGAATTATAAAGAATGAATAATTTCTTATAATTACTTTTAAATATTATTCTTCTTTATTTAACTTGAAAATTTATTGAATATAAAAATTTAAATATTTAATATTTATTTATTTTTTGTTTATAAAAGGAAAAAAAAATAATTTAATTATCATTTTTTAATGGATTATCTCAACATTATTAAAGGTGAATTAAAAAAAGGAGTAAGTCAAATAAAAGACAGATTAACAAAAACTGAACTTCAAAGAAAATTAAAAGAAGCAACTTCAAATGAACATTGTCATGCAAATATTTCATTATTAAATGAAATATCTCAAAAAACAGATGATTAGTAAAATATAAATTTTATTTAATAAATAACAATTTAAATAGTAATGATTATGAAGTAATAGTAGCTCATTGCATAAAAAAATTATTATGTAAACAAGAAAAATGGAGAAAAATTTTAAAAAATTTATTTTTAATAGAACACATTTTAAAAACAGGAAATCCAAGATTTGCAAATTCAATGAGAGAAGAATCTTCAAAAATAAAAAATTTAAAAAATTTTTCATATATAGATGAAAATAAAGTAGATAAAGGAGAAACAAGTAAAAAAATATATAAAAAATAAATAATATATTTAAATTTATAGTTAGAGAAAAATCTCGTCAAATTTTAAAATTATTAGAAAATGAAAATAAATTAAAAGAAGAAAGAAAAAATTATTCTAAATGGAGAAGTAGAATTGAAGGAGTTGGAAATGATGGAATTGTTAATTCAAATTCAAATTTTGGAAATAGTAATTCTTATGGAGCAACTTCAAGTGATAATTATTCTAATTACAATAATTATGAAAATTATAATGATAAAAAAAATGAAAATGAATTTTCTTCTGAAAGTAGTGATGAGGAAAATAATAAGAAAAAAAAAGGAAAAAAAAATAAAGATAATGAAAGTAATAATGATAATAAAAAAAAGAAAAAAAGAAAAAAAAATAGTGATGAAGAAGAAGAAAGTGATGATAATGATATAAAAGATAAAAATAATAATATGAATAAAAAAGGTTTAAAAAATGTTGAAATTCCTCAAACTTCTGGAATTAACATTAAAAAACCTTTAAAGAAAGATATAGAGAATAATGATATTTTTGATTTTAATTTTGAAAACACTGAAAATAATAATATTAATAATAATCAAACTAATATAGTAAATAATAATGATTTACTTGGAGGAATTTTTGGAGGAAATAATCAGTCACAAAATAATAATATTATTGATTTATTCGGAGGTAATTCTAATAATAATATAATTAATCAAAATAATCAACAACAAAATAATATCTTTGATTTTTTCAGTGAAAAAAATTCTAATTCAAATTCTTTAAATCAAAATCTAAATAATAATAATAATATGAATAATAATTTTGCAAATTTAACCCAACAATTAAATAATTTAAATAGTCAAAGTAATAATAATATGAATACATTTAATTTTGTAGGAAATAATAATAATATGAATAAAAATATGGGAATAAATAATAATATGAATTATAATTTAGGAATTAATAATACGAATTTTTCACAAAATAATTTTAATTCATTTCAACAAACAAAAAATAATAATACTGGATTTAATTTTAATATTTCTAATAATAGTTCAATTCCTGGTGATGATGATTTTAAAGAAGTTGAAGAAAATGATAATAATAAAATTTCAGAAAAAAAAAATGGATTATCTAATTTATTAGATTCAAAATTAGTTAATTTAGATTCTTTAAAAAATAATTCAAAAAATACGCCGGATCAAATAAATTTTGGAGGAAATAATAATAATACTAATTTTAAATTTTATTGAATTGAATTTAAATAAATTAATTATTTGAAATCATCATCAAACCAAAATTTAAAAATTATTTTTTATTTAAATTAAAAAAAAAAACATTTTAAATATAATTAAAAACTTTTTTAACCTTAAAATATGATGGTAATTAAAAAAAAATTATTCATTAATTCCATATTTTAAATATTCTTTATTAATTAAATAAAAAGAATGTTTTTTTCCTTAATCATAACATAATTCATCTAAAACATCATAATATTTCATTTTTTTTGGAAATTAACAATATTTTCAAGTCTATTAATTTTAGAACATATATAATTATTAACAACCATATTTGATATTTCACTTTCTATTTCTTCATTTGAAACAATTTTCCTCCCTGAAATTTTTTAAAAAAAATTTTAAAAAAAACAATAAATCATTTGAATACAATATTTTCTAAATAATTTTAATTATTCTTTTTCTTCTTCAAAAATTTAACATTTAATATAATTTCCTAATAAATTATCATTTATAATTACTATATCATCACTTAAATGTCTTTTAACAATATATAAAATAATTTTTATTTGAATCTAAATTTTTTTTTATTTAATAGAAGTTCATTAATATATTTTTTGTTTCTAATTCAGGAGGACAAATTGATTAATATAAAAAATATTTTGAAATAATTCATTTAAATTATTATTTATATAATTTTCAATTTTTGGTTTTACTTCTATTTTATTTTTTTCTATTTTTTCTAATTTGTCATTAAATTCTTTAATAAAATCATATAAAATTTTATAACTTTTAGAAACTTTAAAAATTTTGTTTCATGAGTATAATTTTTAATCATTAATTTATAAAATGTAATTTTTAATAATTCGAAAGTTTCAACATTGATATTATTTTTATGAATTTTATTACTAACAATAAGAGTTCAAATATAAATACCTTAAAATTAAAGTATTTATTTGAAATAAAATACAATCAACTTTATAATCTCTTTCAAAAGAACAAAAAGCTTCTATTTGAATATCTTGAAATAATTTTGAATCTATTATTGTTATATGTATTTCTGACATTTTTCTTATTGTTTTACAATATTTAATTCTACAAATATTTTTCCTTCTGTTACTTTTATTATTACTTCTAATAATCTTTATAAATTTTTCTTCTTCTTTAAATATGGAATTATTTTTCATTATTACAATATTTTATCTGTTATTGATTCTCACTTTAATTGCTTCTTTGAATTAAATGTTCTATTAATTTAAAAATTTTCAAAATCATTTCTTTCATATAATGTTGATAATATTTTCAGTGATTTTTTCCTATTTTGTTCTATTCATTGTCTAATCTAGTTTTTTTTCTTCTTTTAATAACTTTTTTAATTCTAAGTCTTTTAATAATTCTTCTGATAAGAGTGATGACATTTTTTATTTAAATATAATTATTAATTTCTTTAAGGAGAAAAAAATAAACTTTGATTGAATTATCTCTTTTTTTTTGATTTTAAAATAAATAATTTTAAAAGAATAAACTATTTTGAAAAGTTATTTTATGATTTAAATGTTTTAATAGATTGTTCATTAGATTTACCAATCAATAAAAATTTATTATAAATTTTTCAATGATTTTAATCTTTTTTTTTTAATTTATAAATTATTTTTAACTAAAATATTAAAAAAATATAAAATCTCCAATAATTGATTTTGAAGGAATATATTTTTAAAAATTATTATTTATTTCTATCAATTCAAAGTAATTTTCTTTTTTCTTTCATAATCTAACAAAATTTAACATTTGTTTTTTTACACACAATAACTTAATACATTTTTCCTATTCTTTTTTAAAAATATATTTAATGAAATTTGTAGATAGTTCATAAAAAAACTCTCAAAAAGTATTTAATTTTAAAAAAACCTCATAGATATTATATATTTGTTTTTAACTGATAAGATTTTTGATTAAAGTAGGTTTTAATAAAAATTTCAATTTTTATAAATGTTTTTTAAAAATAAATGACATGAAAAAAACAATTAAATATCTTTCTTAATTTGAAAATTAATTCAATATACATGATTTTATCATTATTATCAAGCAAATAATCTCATTTATTACTATCAGTTTTATTATTATATTTTTTTTCATCTAATTTTAATTTATTGATATCATTAAAATGAATATTTAAAAATTTTCATTATTAGAAGAAAGAGATAAACAAATAAAAGTATATAAAAATAGTTTTGAAGAAATGAAAAATAAAAAAGAAGATTATGAATTAAATAATAAAAGTTTGATTTTATTATTATTTTATTTTCTCCATATTATAAAAGCATCGATAAAAAGTAACAGTATAATAATTAAATCTTTGAAGACAAATAGGACATTCTATTAAATTTCTTTTATAATTCATATCATATTCTTATTAAGATTTTTATTAAAAAT
>JAEEGI010023594.1_pt1 | contig 12060 bp, 7 predicted proteins | sample 8958751 | NCBI WGS metagenome assembly JAEEGI01 (sample SAMN16246545, study PRJNA631951) | gut metagenome | biome: gut microbiome; feature: rumen; material: KS-attached | host: Bos | place: Iran: Karaj | collected 2018-10 | reverse complement strand
AGAGCTACTACCGCGACAGGAAGAAGCCCATCGCCGGAGAGAACCAGTTCCATAGAGGTATTGATATCGCAGTACCGGAAGGGACAGAGGTTTATGCCGGGCATGACGGAACAGTAACCACGGCAGCCTATGACGATGATTATGGGAATTATATCGTGATCACGGACTCAAAAGGCTTTACCACGAAGTATGCGCATCTGGAAAGTATGAATGTCAGCGCAGGGCAGACAGTAAGGCATGGAGAGATTATAGGTAAGACCGGAAGTACGGGAGCCGTAACGGGAAGCCACTTACATCTGGAGTGCTTATCGGATGGAGAGTATTATAATCCGCTTTTCTATTTTGAAAACGGTAACGGATCCATTTACGGTACGACAGATCCTATCGGTGGCAGTGGCGATGTAGCGGCACTTATAGCAGAAGCGGAGAACTACCTCGGATACCCGTATGTATGGGGAGGCAGTAGTCCATCAACAAGCTTCGACTGTTCGGGATTTGTATGTTACGTGCTTACTCACAGCGGTTATTGCAACATGCCAAGAACCACGGCGCAGGGTATTTATAACCAATGTACACCGATCAGTGCATCAGAAGCGAGAGCCGGAGACATTATCTTTTTCACGGGTACATACAATTCCGGCAATCCTGTAACCCACGTCGGTATTTATGCCGGCAATGGTCAGATGATACACGCAGGCGATCCAATCAAATACTCTTCCATCAACACACCATACTGGCAATCGCATTTCTATTCATTTGCGAGAGTTCCAGGGCATTAAGTATAAGGAGGCAAGATGAAAAGAGAAACAATCAAGAAAAACCGCATTCATGCCGCCGAGAAGAAAGAGTATTACACCGAGCGTGAAAAATACTGGGCGAGACTTGAGCAGGAAGCGGATGATGCGGAAGCGATGAAGATCATCAGAAAGAAACATATAACACCAGAGCAGCTGGCACTATTTAACAGCCTTTCTGAAAAAGAGGTTGCGGACATGATAGCTGCAAGGGACAAGGAATCAAAACAGACCCCGCCCGATGAAGGCGGGGCCTTTCATGCAGAAAATGAAAAGGAGACAAACGAAAATGCAAAGAAAGTTATCAGTTAGGATTATTGCATCGCTGATCTTATCGGTGATGCTATTTGCACTGCCGGTCGGGGCATTCATTGCGAACAGCTCCACGGCGGTATCGGTATATGCCGAAGAGAGCGTGACAGGTAATGAAGCAGGAACTACAGATGATTCGTCATCAAGTGCTGATGCGTCAGACAGCGGATCAACGGATAATGGTTCATCTGAAGATGGAACAGATACATCAGTTGAGAATCCTACAGGCGGGGATAATTCCGGTGCCGGGGATGGTTCCAACACAGGAGACAGCACATCTGAAAATGAATCCGGAGATGGTGAGACTGGAGAAGATGATCCCACACCGACTCCTGAACCTACACCAGAGCCGGAACCCGAGTGTATCTGTGACCACAAGTGCAGCCAGTATGATTACAACAAAGACTGCCCTGTGTGTAGTGAGAATTATAAGGACTGCGAATACAAGGAGCCGAGTGTAAAAATCACAATCAATACTCCTTCGGGTTGGTATTCAAGCGGTACATCTGCAAAGGTCACTTTTAAGGTCGAAGATATCCTTGATACAGGGAACTTTGCCATAAAGTCCGTGAAAGCAAAGATCGGACAGAATGGCAGCTACAACGATGTTACAGAGGATATGTTCCTTGAGATTTCCGAGAACTGCACCGTATATGTGCTTGTTACTGATGCAAATGATAAGAGTTATGAGAGAAGCCGTTCCATCAAATGCTTTGATACAAGCAAGCCCACCCTTAATGCGGCGGTATCGGACGGACTTCTCACTATCCAGGCATCCGATAATGACTCCGGCGTAAAGGTTATCTATGTGAACGGATATGAGTTTACCGATGTTACAAACGGAACCGTAAATATCAGGCTTTCCCAGTTCGATGCAGGCTATGAGTATTTCACGATCACTGCTATGGATAATGCCGGGAATGTATCGGAGGTTTATAAGACAAAGAATCCTTACTACAAAGATCCGAATTCCGATGATGACAGCAATCCGGCAGAACAGCTTCCTGCAAGTGCAGAGGCAACCAAGCCTTCCAGTGCAACAGCAACGGTTACAGATCATACCAAGACTGACAGCAATGGAAATACGACAAGCACTACAAGTACCACAACCAGCACCAATACATCTCCCGAGGCACAGAAGAAAGCCGAGTTTGCCAAGGCTGATGCAGAGGAAGCCGCTTTATCAGATGGAGAAAACGGTGAGGATATGAAACTTGGAAAAGAGTTTTATACCATCGAAGCTGCAAGTGGCAAGGTGTTTTATCTGATCATTGATCGTGATGGACAGGAGGAAATGGTTTACTTCCTGACAGAGATCACGGAAAATGACCTGCTTAATGTAACAACCGATAATTCGGAGACTCTGCCTAAGAACTCAGCGGCTCTTGAATCCCAGATCCCTGTGACAGAGAGCGCATTGCCAAACAACAATACAGATATCGACGATACCCACGAAGTTGAGACTCCTACTGAGACACCGGAGGAACCACAGGAGACTGAACCGGAGGAGCCTGCCGAAGAGGAGCCGGAAGAGCCTGTTAAGAGCAATCCGCTTTTGGGATACATTATCATGGCAATCTTTGGCGGTGGCGTGATCGGAGCTGCATATTATTTCAAGGTAGTTAAGAAAAAACAGGACGGCGATTTTGTCGAGGATGAAGATGAAGAAGCCGAAGAGGAAGTATATGCAGATGATGCGGATGAGCAGGAAAAGGATCCTAACGATGCGTGGTTTGATAATGACAATGCTGATGATTCGGTAGATTATCCTGAGCCTACAGCAGAGCAGAAGGACAGACCTGCTCCTACGGCGGAGGATATGGAAGATGCAACAATAGCTGATACGGAAGAGGAGAGCGCAGCAGATGTATCAGAAGAAGATGAATAAACACATTAACGGCGGAGAGGTAATCCTCTCCGTCAGTCATTGAAAGGAGGCTTTTTAGCAATGGAAGACATTAAACAGACAGTAGATCAGGTAATGGACGATATCGCCGCAAAGCGTGATGAAGCGATGGGGAAAACGGACGCACCTGCACAGAGTGGCGAGAAAAAGAAGATGGATGAGATCACTATCAAATTTGGCAAGGGATGTGTCGGAGAGCCTTTTACGGGAAAGGATGGCAAGGAGTATAAGCAGATCCTTATTCCCAATAAGGATGAAAATGATCACAGCCCCTGGGCAACATTTGTGGCAAGGTCAAATGCGGTGCATGAGGATCAGTATGGTAAGGGTATGTGGATGAAGCTACCTGCCGATGGTCATACCACAGTACGCAAGGATCACTGCGTCGGAGAAGGTGCTGATGGCAAGAAGATCTGGGAGACTGAAAAGACCAAGGTATCCAACAGAGAGCTGAAGGGCATGGTGGAGTTTTATAAGTCCAGAGGCAAGGAACAGGAGGAAAAGCCGAGAGAATCTCTTAAGGACAGGCTTTCCGAGAAAAAGGCGGAAGTATCACAGCAGAAGCACGATGCTCCTCAGAAGACTGCTACGAAGTCGAAGGAAGCTTCTTTATAAGGAGGCTGCCATGGGATACAAGTTAGTGGTTACCGAGAAGCCCAGTGTGGCCAGAGCCTATGCGGATGCACTGGGCGTAAAGAATGCACAGGACGGTTATATCGAGGGAAACGGTTATATCATTTCGTGGTGCGTAGGACATCTTATCGAGCTGGCACAGCCGGATTCTTATGATCCCGCACTAAGGAAATGGTCATATAAATCGCTCCCGATAATGCCGGGAAACTGGCAGTATGAGATCAAAAAGGATACAAAAGCCCAGTTTAAGGTACTTAAGAAGCTCATGCACGATAAAGGTGTGGATGAGACCATTTGCGCTACCGATGCCGGACGAGAGGGGGAGCTGATTTTCCGTCTTGTATATGAGCAGGCAGGCTGTGATAAACCTATTAAGCGTTTATGGCTTTCATCTATGGAAGAGAGTGCCATAAGGGAAGGCTTTGCCAATCTGAAACCCGGATATATGTATAACGACCTATATCAGAGTGCTTTATGCAGACAACAGGCTGACTGGCTTGTGGGTATCAATGGCACGAGGCTTTTCACGGTGCTTTATAACAGACTTTTGAAAGTCGGAAGGGTGCAGACTCCTACACTTGCAATGCTTGTGGACAGAGACGAAGCAATCCGAACCTTTAAGAAAGAGCCGTTTTATACCTGCCATATAGATGTAAATGGCATGGAAGCGGCATCCGATAAGTTTAAGACCGAAGATGAGGCAATGTCCGTAGAGGGATGTGCCGTATTTAACCCGGTGCGTATTACGAAGGTGGAGGAAGAGGAAAAGAGTATCGCACAGCCGAGACTTTATGACCTTACCACCCTGCAGAGGGATGCCAACCGTATCTTTGGATTTACGGCAAAACAGACCTTGGATTATACCCAGAGCCTTTATGAAAAGCGTTTTTGTACTTATCCGAGGACGGACAGCCAGTTTTTATCCGATGATATGGGACAGACTGCGGAAGATGTGATCGGAGCGGTGTTTAAGAGCGTATTAAAGATGCCGCAGGATTATTCGCCGGATATCGGCAGAGTCTTAAACAGTAAAAAGGTCACAGACCACCATGCCATTATACCTACGATGGAAATCGCAAAACAGGATATGGATGCACTTGCAGAGGGAGAGAAGAAGATTCTTTCCCTCATTTCATATCGTGTCCTGTGTGCTACATCCGGGAGACACATTTATAAGGGTGTAAAAGTGGAGCTTGACTGTGACGGTTTTAAGTTCCATGCAAGCGGAAAGACAGTCATATCCGAGGGATTTAAGAAGTATGAAAAGATGCTCAGAAACCGCTTTAAGGTAAAAGCCGATGTGGAGGATGAGGAAAAGACTTTGCCTTTGGTACATGAGGGACAGTCATTCCGTGATGTGAATCCGAGAGTGGTGGAGGGCTTCACGCAGCCACCAAAAGCTTTTACGGAAGACACGCTCCTTAAGTATATGGAAACTGCCGGAGCTTCGGAAATGGATGATGATGTGGAACGTAAGGGGCTTGGTACACCTGCCACCAGAGCGGATATCATCGAGAAGCTGGTAAAAGACGGTTTTGTCAAAAGAGATAAGAAAAAGCTGGTTCCCACGGATGATGGGATCAAGCTCATAACCATCCTGCCTGATGCGGTCAAATCTCCGCAGATGACGGCGGACTGGGAAAACGCACTTGTCCTTGTCTCCAAGGGTGAGATGAGTGCGGATGCCTTTATGAAGGGCATTAAGGACATGGTAACTGATTTGGTAAAAACATACAGTAGCGTAAGCGAGGAGGAAAAGAAGATGTTTGGTTCAGAAGAAGCAATTGGAAAATGCCCTAAGTGTGGCGGAGATGTTGTCGTCGGCAAGTATGGAGCATACTGCACCGAGAAGTGCGGCATGAGCCTTGGCTATGCCATGGGAAGAAAGCTTGACGAGGAGCAGATCAAGAAGCTTCTTGCAGGAGAAAAGATCTTTATGAAAGGTCTTAAGAGCAAGAAGGGCAAGAGCTATGATGCTTTTCTTAAGCCTGAAGGTGTGGAGGCGTATGACTACACCAACAAGGATGGTGAGGAAAAGAGCGGCTTTCAGTTCAAGTTCGCCTTTGAGTTTCCGGAGCGTAAGAAGAAGGGAGAGTGAGCAACATGAAGAAAGCAGTAAAAGTATTACTGGGCATTGCGGCGGCAGGAACCATTGTTTCCGCAATCGCTTATGCAGTAAAGAAGCGTAAGGATAGAAAGAAAAAGGATTTCTGTGATGATTATTTTGACTATATGGAGGAGGGTACAGAAGATGCAGAATAACAACGTGATCGCAACAGAGGTTGCAGAAAAGCCAAAGACAAGCGGCAAGGCTCGCTTTACTGCCTATATGCAGGGCATGAAGAAGCTGGAGCGTAAGGCTCAGATGCAGAAGGAAGCAACTATGAAGGGAGGAGCAAAAGCATGAATTACGAAGAATTTAAGCAGGAAGTGACAGACCGTATCAAGGAGTTTCTGCCTGAGAAGTACGCAGATGCGGATGTTTCCATTCAGACAGTTGTGAAGAACAATGATCAGAAACTGGATGGTCTTATGGTAAAGCTTGAGGACAGCAATATCGCTCCCAACATTTACCTTAACCAGTTTTATGAGCAGCATGAGGACGGCAGACCTATGGATGATATCCTGGCTGCAATCGCAGATGTCCGTACCCAGCATGAGGTATCTCACGACTTCGATGTAAGCAAGCTTACCGATTTCGACAGCGTGAAGGACCGTATCACCTGCCGTCTTATCAATGCAGAGCAGAATGCGGAGTATCTTGCGGATAAGCCTCATACCATGGTGGATGATCTGGCTGTTACCTATCATATCGCAATCGGCAAAGAAGAGAGCGGCACAATGAGCGCACCTATCACCAACAGGCTCATGGAGGGATACGGTGTGGATGTTGAGCAGCTCCATCAGATTGCCCTTGATAACATGGACACCCTTACTCCGGCAACCTTCAAGAGCATGACGGAGACCATGGTGGATATGATGCTTCCTGATATGATGCGAAATGGCATGACAGAGGAAGAGGCAAGGGAGGCCATCGCCGGTATGATCCCGCCTACACCTGATGAGATGATGTATGTACTTTCCAATGAGGATAAGCTTAACGGTGCGGCAGTTCTCCTTAACGATAAGGTCATGGATGATATCACCGAGAAGCTGGGTCAGGATTATTTCATCTTACCTTCGAGTGTGCATGAGGTGCTGATCGTGCCTAAGAATGACCAGATGGATCTTAAGACACTGGAGAGCATGGTGCAGGATGTGAATGCCACACAGGTAGCACCGGAGGAAAGACTCTCCGATCACGTATATGCCTATGACGCAAAGGAGCATGAGCTTTTCCGTGCAGACAAGGCAGAGGAGAGAGCTGCGGCAAAGGAAGCCGAGGCTTCAAAGGAAACTGCTGTAGAAAAGACCTCTGCAAAGGAAGAGAAAAAGCAGGAGCGTCCTTCCCTTAAGGAGCGACTTGCTCAGAAGAAAGATGTTGTTGCCAAGAATGAGGCAACCAGGGAGCCTCGTCAGATGAATAAGGACAGAGGACAGGCTTTGGCATAAGGATTTTTGTTTTGGAACGGGAGAGGGGCAGCGATGTCCTTCTCCCATAATCTTTATAAGGAGAAACAGGCTATGGCAAGAAAATATGATGAGATCAAATGGCTTGCACAGGCTACGGCGCAGGATTTATCGGCAGATACGAAAAAGTGGAAGGGATTCCTTACCACTGCCGGAAGGCTATATCGGTATCCTTTCATGGATCAGCTGCTTATCTATGCCCAGAGACCGGATGCCACAGCGTGTGCAGAGCTTGAAACATGGAATCAGAAGATGAACTGCTGGGTCAACCGTGGGTCCAAGGGTATCGCTCTTTTGGATGAAAGCAGCGGCAGACCAAGACTTCGGTATGTATTTGATGTGTCAAATGTGCATCCCGGATGGAATGTTGGAAGACTCCCGTACATATGGCAGGTCAGAGAACGGAATGAGCAGACGGTTCTCAACAGACTGGAAAACGTATATGGAAAAACGGATGAAAGCAGACCTTTCGGAGATAGGCTGGTGGAGCTGGCACATCGTATTGCGGATGATTATTACAGGGATGTAATGCCTGATCTGCAGGATAGGGTGGATGGAAGCTTTCTGTATGGATATGATGAACTGAATCTTGAACTGCGCTTGCAGGAGACCATGAGGGATTCCATCGCATATACGCTTCTTACAAGGTGCGGTGTGGATACAGAACTTTATGATTTTGATTTCCGTTATCTGCATGAGTTTAGCGATGTGAAAACACTGTCGGTACTGGGAAATGCGGTATCAGAAATGACTGAGCCGGTGCTCATGGAAATCGGAAGAGCGGTAACGGCACAGGAGCGTCATATCGCCCGATATGGCGAAGTAGAAAGACAAACGGAGAATATATCACAAGCCGTAGAAAAAAGCCAAAATTCGCTTGCAAATGAGGCTCAGAATGAATATAATGCTTTAAAGCGTGAAAGCGAGCGGCAAGGTGATATTTCCACCGATGATTATGAAAAAGGCGAAAGCGCTAATATTTCAGAACAAGGAGGAAATGACCATGGAACTGACTTACATGCAGAGCGGGGATTATCTGATCCCGAATTTGGTAGCGAACAGCGAGCCGGAGGAACCCTTAACGAAGTACGGACTGATGCGGAGGAACTTCTTAAAGGAACACAGGAGGGGAACCTACAGCGGGATGATGTTAGAAGGGAATCTGAAGGAGCACTGCCTGATGATTCAGAAGCAGGCAGAGGAGAGGATGGATCTTCTGACCGATCAGATGGCGAAGTCCCAGGGAGTGAACGAAGCCCTGAAAGCATCAGACCAGATGAAGTGGGTGGGTCTGATGAACAACATCCGGGCATCGGCGGAGGAGATAGTTTTATCGGAGCTGATCTACAGCTAAACCCTCCGGATGCAGAACCCGAACAACTGAATATGTTTGACCTGTTCCCATCATTTGCGGAACAGGTGGGAACGATAGCAGCAGCGGAAGCAAGCGTGAAAACGAAGGCTCCCGCTGTTTTTATGTTAAAAGATGACCAGCTTCTTGATGTGATCAGATCCGGTGGTGGTAAAGAGAATAACCGTAAGCGCATCTATGCAAAGTACCAGGCAGGAAAAGATGCTGCGGAAATGACTGATTTCATAAAAAATGAGATCGGAACGACAGGTAAGGGTTTTGAATTTGACGGGCAGAGGGTATCTGTCTGGTATAACGAAAACGGTATGAGCATAGCACCGGGAAACTCTGCTCAGGTGGACTTTGCCACTACCTATAGCTGGAGCCTTGTGGAAGAGTTCACCCGTCAGATGGTGGAAAACGGCTCATATATGTCAAGAAATGAAGCCTTTCTTGTGGACAGTACCGAACGGGCGAGAGTGGCTGATCAGATATATTTCTTCTTCCGTGACGGCATTGATGATATGCCTGATTCTCTTTCTATCCAAGGAAGTAATTATCCCGACAGCCAGGCACATATCGCAGAGCTTTTATCTACCCATGAGGGAAGGGAGCTGCTTGCAGAGGAAATCGGCAGGGCTGCTGACAGGATAGAGAGCGGAGAGATTCAACTTCGGTGGCGATATGTAAAAGAGCCGGAGTACCTACTTTCGGAGATTGCCGACCTCGATGCGGAGCGTAGGGAGTTTCCTCTTGCAGATGAGGTAAATGTAAGGCTTGAAAACTTCATCACTCAGGATGAGATTGACAGCAGGCTCACCCATGGAAGCGGTGTATCGCAGGGGCTTTTCCGTATCTATGATTATTTTAAGGAGGGGCATGACAGCAAGGATAATGTAGCGTTCCTTAAGAGCGAATACGGTACTGGTGGTCAGTCAGATGCACTGATCGGAAATGACAAGAGCTGGGAAGACCATGATGCAAAGGGCATTCAGCTTGACAAGGGAAGTATCATGGAGCCTTATACATCCGTGCTTCTTAACTGGAATGTGGTGGAAAAGCGTATCCGTGAACTGATTGCAGAGGATAAGTATCTGTCTCCCAAGGCAAAGGAAGCCTATGCGGAGTATAAAAAGGAGCAGGAAAAGGAAGCTCTTGCTGATGAGCAGGAAAAACTTGTTGATGCCATTGAAGCCGGGGATGCACAGGAAGAGCCGGAAAGCAAAGAGGCAGATCACAATCCCGAATTCGGTCCTCCTGTCGGACGGGGAGAAAACAGCCGCTGGTCGATAGTCCATGAAGCGGATGATGAAAATGATAATCCCCAGGAGTGGGCAACAAAGCTCCCTTCAGGTCAGTATGTATGGATAGACCGTGAGGAAGATGGCTCATATGGGATTCATCCGGTTGCTGATTCTTTTGCAGCTCCAACGGAGACCTTCAGAACTCTTGAAGAGGCGCAGGAGTATGTTGACGAGACCATGCGGGGAGATTTAGAGCAGGAGTCTCCGACATATACAATCTATCAGATATCGGATGAAGCTGAGGACAGACGGGATATCATCTTTGAAAATCTGGAGCACCTGCAGAACAGAGGACTGTCTGTTGATGCGGCAAACTACAAGGCTGTCTATACCGGAGAACTGGAGGAAGGCACTACCCTCGAAGATCTTTATGAGAAGTTCAACATAGATCACCCTGCAGATTACAAGGGACGCTCCATGTCCGTATCGGATGTGGTGGTGCTGCATCAGAACGGTGAGGATAAAGCATATTTCGTAGATTCATTTGGATTTTCGGAAGTGCCGGAGTTTTTGCGTGATAAAGAAGCAGTCCTTACACCAGAGCAGGAGCAGGCAAAGGAGCTTATCAATGAGTTCTGCTACAGGGAGTATGACCATGATGCGGATTTCTCTGACCTTTCCAATGTGGAGATAGCTTATACCGACCTTATAGATGAAGCAGATGGAAAAGAGTACCCGATACAGGCTTCTGTAGACCTTGAGCATAACAGCATCCGTCTTGCGATTGACGGGCAGATCATTTCTCAGAATGAATATGATACCCTTACTGACCTTATAGAAAATGAGCTTAAGTACCTTGATTTTGACGAGCTTACCTATGTATCGGAAGAGGACTGGGCGAAGTTCCATAACATGGAGCTTACTGCAGAGGATATACAGAACATTTCCTATATCGGAGCAGAGTACAGCAATTTCGGGCATACAGCGGAGTATGAGCTTGAAGCTGATATCCGGGGAGAGCATCAGAAGATCCGGTATGAGGTCACAAGGCATGACGGGGATGAGGAGAGCTTTTCTATCCACACGGACAATAACGATATTTATGACAGGCTTTCCGAACCGGAGCTTCGCAAGCTGGAAGAGATACTGTCAGATGAAGTCAGGGTGGGGCAGTATGAGAAGAAGATTGGAAAGGCTGATAGCCTTGATGCAGTTAAGAACATCCAGTATGAGTTTATGGATGACGAAAGCTTTCCAAGGAGACTTGTCGGAAGGTTCTGGGAGTCCTATAACGCAAGGGAAGCGGAACTGTCTGAGACGGCAAAGGTTGAAGCGAAGAATTTCCGTATTACAGATGATGACCTGGGAAAAGGCAGCGCAAAGGAAAAGTTCCGTGGCAATATCAGGGCGATTACAACCTTGAAGCAGATTGAGGACGAACACAGGACAGCAACGCCGGAGGAACAGCAGATTTTATCACAGTATGTCGGCTGGGGCGGACTTGCGGATGCCTTTGATGAAAGTAAGAGCAACTGGTCTGCAGAATATCAGGAATTAAAGAGTGTGCTGACACCGGAGGAGTACAATTCCGCAAGGGAGAGTACCCTTAATGCACATTTCACAAGCCCCGTGATCATAAGAAATATCTATGAAGCACTGGGACAGATGGGCTTTGAAAAGGGAAATATCCTTGAGCCTGCCATGGGTGTAGGAAACTTCTTTGGTATGCTGCCGGAGGAGATGCAGGACAGTAAGTTATACGGTGTGGAGCTTGATGATCTGACAGGACGAATCGCAAAGCAGCTATATCCGCAGGCAGATGTGCGTATCAGCGGTTATGAAAAGACCGATTTTCAGAATGATTTCTTTGATGTGGCTGTGGGAAATGTGCCGTTCGGTAATTATAAGGTAAGCGATAAGCCCTATGATAAGCTGAATTTCCAGATCCATGATTATTTCTTTGCAAAGACCTTGGATAAGGTAAGACCGGGCGGTATCGTAGCATTTGTTACAAGCAAGGGAACCATGGATAAGCAAAGCCCGCAGGTGAGGAAATATCTTGCTCAAAGGGCAGAGCTACTCGGTGCGGTTAGATTACCCAATACAGCCTTTAAGGAGAATGCCGGAACAGAAGTAACGTCCGACATTCTTTTTTTCCAGAAAAGAGACAGGCTGATGGATATAGAGCCGGACTGGGTACATCTTTCCACCAATGAAGACGGAATCTCCATGAACCAGTATTTCGTGGAT
>JAEEGI010023586.1_pt1 | contig 12062 bp, 10 predicted proteins | sample 8958751 | NCBI WGS metagenome assembly JAEEGI01 (sample SAMN16246545, study PRJNA631951) | gut metagenome | biome: gut microbiome; feature: rumen; material: KS-attached | host: Bos | place: Iran: Karaj | collected 2018-10 | reverse complement strand
CGAAACTGGCTCGGCGAGAGGGGATCGACTTCATTCTCGACCCGATGGGGCAAAAGGTCCGCGACGATCTCTTCGAGCATATCGACGGACTTCAATCATATTGGAAAGTCATGATAAAGAAGCACAAAAAGGACCGTGATTAACCTCCCGGCATCTCCGCCGGAGGATCCTCTGGTGGCGGAAATCACAGCCCGCGTCCGGGAACTCACCCCGGACCAGCAGCGCCTCTACCTGGCCCAGCTCCGCGTCCTGCAGGACCAGGGCAAAAAATAAAGTGTCCGAATCGGACACAGGACAAAGAAAGAGCCGCCCCCTGATCGGGGGCGGCTCAATCAGTTATGGTCGGTCCGGTTATTCGTCGGGAAAGAGCTTCCTGGCATCATAGATCGGCAGCATAAGCGGGTTCATCAGTGCTGCGGTCGTGAGGTTTGCAATGATGTTGCGGATGTGCGGCAGCATGAGCTGAAGTGTCTGGATTTTCATAAAACTCTGGATATCTTTTTTGTCCAGTCTGCTCACATCAAAAAGGCCGGTCATGTCAACGATGATCTCCACCGGGAACGGATTCTCTTCCGTGTTCATGATCTCAACTCTAAGGCTGGCAGCCCAGTGGGTATCGTCCAATTGTTTAATATCTCGGGTAAACCGGGGTTTGATTTGGAAATTTTCACCTGTAAGACCATTGCTTTTCAACCTGACTTCGTTGGTCATGATATGCATATTCACTATCGGTTCCATGTTTTCCTCCTATGCCTGCATAGCAACAATCCGTGGAGTGTATCCAACACCCGTCCAGCCGGAATGCGTGGAGTAGTTGTTCGCATTTTCCGCTATCGGCTTTTCAGGATAACTATACGGTGCGATCGTTACTTGCTCAGCTTTGATCTCAACGCCGAGGCATACCGCAATACGAGCCAATGTGTCCAATCTGGGAATGGCCTTCACTTTTTCCATTCTGGCAATGGCAGGCTGCCGGATCCCGCTGATTTGCGCAAGCTCCCGCTGGCTGATTCCTTTATTGATACGAGCATCCACCAGCTTCTCGATGATTTCCGATACCATCACGGCAGCTTCAACAGTCTCTCTTTCTTTTTGCCCTTCTGCTTTGATTTTTTCAAGAACGTCATCGAATGTGAGCTCATTCATTTCTTGTTCCTCCTGATATAGTCATCTTTTTCACGCTTTGCTTGCCTAATTTCTCTGGGAGGCGCCTCGCCTTTGGATTTTCTATAGGCGTGAAGCAAAACAAACTTGTTTCCTGTATAATAGAAGAAAAACAGACGATTCTTCCCAGGTCTCAGTTCATATATGTCATCCCGCAGGGGTCTGATCGTTTCATGCCGAATATTATTGACTGTCATACCATGATTCTCCAGCAGTCGTACAAATGCAAAGATCTGCGTCAGTTCATTCTGTTTGTTATTCTTTGTCAGCTCTTCAAGATACTCTTGAATGGGACATCTGCCGCTTTCTGTTTCATATAAAACGACATCATACACGGGCCGACTCTCCTCCATTGCTTTTGATACCAAAAATGGTATCACGTTTGTCGGCACCTTGTCAAGACCCAGTTTTCCTTGTTAAAGATATCACGCTCAACTTGCAAAACCTGTCGTTCCTTACAGTCATGCAAAAGCTCTGAATTGTGTCCGAATCGGACACATCTGTACCTGGCCTGCCGGTTGTCTCTCCAGGGACCTCCTTCCTCCTGCCGCGGATATGGTATAATCAGGCTGCGCAAATACATTGCAATGCCCGGGCGGAAAGGACAAGATGGAAAGGCAGGATAAACAAGGGCCGCTCCAGGGCAGGCTCGATCCGGAGGTGTCTCCGGAAGAGGAGATCCGCAGGATCCTCCGCACGTTGACCCCTGCCCAGCTCCGAGAAGCATTGAAGTGTCTGCGGGAGCTGGACCTCCAGCAGGAGGGCAGGTCGTGAAAAGTACATTTGCCAAACTGTATACCCTGCGTTCAGACGGCCGGTATCAGGGCTACTGGCGCGATGCCGACGGTAAGCGTCACACCATCTGCGACCGGGATCCAGATCGGCTGCACCGGCGGATCGCAGAGAAGGAAGCGCCTCCGGAGATCACCTTCGGCCTGCTTGCCGAGACTTGGCACAGCGGTGTTCAAGGAACGTACAAGGACGGCACCTGGGCAGAGTACGAGGCGCCGTATAAGCGCGCCTTGGATCGCTTCGGGGAGCTGCCTGCAGAGGAACTCACCAGCGCCGACATTGCGGCGCACCTGGCGGTCATGGCGCTCCAGGGCTACGGGGAACGGTCCCTGAAGGCCCAGAGGACCGTCTATAGTCTGATCTATAAGTATGCCGCCCAGCGGCCTGATCTGGCGGCCTTCGCCCGGTACAATCCCGCAGCCATGGCCGCGCTGCCGGCGAAGAGGAAGCGGCCGGCGAAGCGCAAGGCTCCGGATGACGCCGCCCTTGCCCGGATCATCCTGGGCGTGAACACGGATTTCGGCCTATACCCGTACCTGCTCCTTTGTACGGGTCTCCGGCGCGGGGAGGCCTTGGGACTCCGCTGGCGGGACGTAGACATGAAGCACAGTCTGATCTATGTGCGCGAGGGAGCCGTCTACCGCAAAGGAAAGGCCAGTACCAGCACGCTTAAAACCGAGGGCTCCGAGCGCACAGTCCCGATCCTGCCCATGCTGCGGGCGATCCTGGAGACGGTGCGGGATCGGCCAGACGTGTACCTGTTCCACGGCGAGGATCCCCTGCGGCCGCTGGCGGAAGCCACCTACCGACGCCGCTGGCATAGGTGGTGCAGGGCAAACGGCTTTGCCGAGAAGGTTGAGGACGGAGTGACCGCAGTCCGGAAGCAGAAACGCTATACGTACAAATACACCCTCACCGCCCATGTGCTCCGCCACGGCTATGCCTCTATCTCCAGCTGGGGCGGCCTGGACGTGAATCAAATCCGAGCCCTGCTCGGCCACATGAACGTCCGGACCACGGAGCTGTACATTCATGACCTGCAGGGCACCAGAGCCCCCGGTCTTGCGGAAGCCGCCGCCGCGATCCAGGAAGAGCTCCGGGAAATCCTCCGCAGCGTGGTCTGATTGCAGAATTGATTGCAGACGCCCTGCAAACGCCGTGCCTTCGGCATCGGAATCTGCCTCCGGAGCAGAAGGTCGTGCGTTCGAGTCGCGTCAGGCGTGCCAAAGGAAAAGCCCCGCAGATGGCCGTATATCGGCCTCTGCGGGGCTTTTTCGTCCTCTCCGCCGCCCTCCGGCAGCATCACGGAGCGGCAATTTTGGCACATTTCGGGCAAATTCAGCACACGATTTGATTGCAAAATTGATTGCAGCCCGGAGCGGAAGGCGCCCCTACAGGGATCTCACGTGCCGGTTGGTCAGGAGCAGCACCGCCGTGACCGTGAACCCGGCCGCGCAGAGGAAGAGAAGCGCCGTGCTGCCGAAGGCCTGCAGCGCCGCCCCCGCCAGCACGGAGGCGATGGGGACCATACCCTGGGAGCCCACGCTGATGATGCTGCTCACCTTGCTGAGCATATTGGTCTCCACCCTGCGCTGGATGGCGGTGCTGAGGGGGATGTTGATGAAGGAGAGCAGAAAGCCGACCGCGAGACATCCTATGCTGAACACCGCCAGAAAGGCGTTCAGGGACACGCCCGCTGCCGCCAGCCGCCAGTAGCCCACCGCCAGGGCGACCATCACGCCCGCAAAGACGCACAGCCTTTTGGCGATCTTCAGGCCGCATTTTTCCTCCTGCTCCCTGGCGCTCATCAGCACGGCCCCCACCAGGGAGCTGACCCCGATGCAGACGCTGAACACGGACGACCACAGCTCCGGCTCCAGGAAGCCGTCAAACAGATAGGCCGGGGCGGTCGCCAGCTCCGTCTTGATGAAAAACGGAATGAAATTGCCGGTCACCGGGGTGATGAAGAAGTTGATGAACAGGGCCGCCCCCAGGATCGCCAGGATGGCCCTCTGGCCTTTCAGGTACCGCACGCCCTCCTTCATATCGGAGACCGCGAGGCGGAGCGTCAGGGGTTCCGGGGAAGGCGTGTGGTCATAGCGGATCAGCATTTCCGAGACGCCGGAGGCGATAAAGCACGCGCCCACCGCCGGGAACAGCACCTTCAGCGGCAGCACCGCGTACAGGACGCCGGCCAGCACCACGCCCAGGATGGACTCCATGGAGCTCTTGATGGTGAAATAGGCGTTCGCCTGCTGCAGCTGCTGTTCTTCCACGATGCTGGGCAGCATCGCTCCGGCGGCGGGATCGAATATGCCGCTGACCACGCTGCCCAGGATGCCCACGGCAAACAGGATCGCGATATGCGCCGCGGGCGACGGCAGGAGCATCATGAGCACCGCCGCCAGTATGATCATCCCGCCCTTCAGGTAATCGCAGACGTACATGATCTTCGCCTTGTTGAAGCGGTCCCCGAGGACGCCGCCGACGGGGGTGAAGAGCAGCAGCGCGGCCCCGCACAGGGCAAGGTACAGGCCCTGCAGAAAGGCGTTGTTGCCGCTGATCTCCAGGATATAGAAGCCCACGGCGAAGCTGTACAGCAGCGCGCCCAGCTCCGAGACCAGAGCGCCGAGAAAGACCAGCCGGAAGTTCCGGTTCGCAAATACGCTTCTCTTTTCCTCATTCACTGTCGGTCAGCTCCTTCCAGATCCGGGACAGCTCATCGTTCCCCAGCAGGTACAGGATCGTCTCTATGCCCTCCGCCGCCGTCGCGCCAAGGCCGTCGGCGATCACGGCGTCATTGCGGTCTCCGGGGCTGAAGAATATCCGGATCCCGTAATCCGGCGCGGCGTCAAACCGCCGGACGGCCGCAAGGACGCCCCGCATGCACGCCTCCGCTTCCGCCGGGTTTCCCTCCTGCATATGGATATGCGCCATCACGGTATGCATGCTGGCTATGATCTTATCGGCCATGTCCGCCTTTTCCCCGTTCCTGATGAGCTCCATATACGTGATGAGCCCGGACAGCATCCGCTTCGCGGCGGCATGCTCCCCGCGGGCGGATAAAATCAGCGCGTACCCGATCACGGAATCCACCAGGCCGGTGGTGTTGTGCAGCAGGGCTTCGGCGAGGAACGGCTCCGCCTCCCGGCGCCTGTTCCCGTCCAGCGCCAGCATCATGCCGATGGTATCGCTGTATATGCCCCCCGCGTTGTTCTGTTTCATCAGCTCGATGCTTTTTTCCCTTTCGCCGAGGACCAACAGGACGCTCGCCATCTCCCCGCCGATCGTCTGCTCGCTGATCTCGGGATCGCGGTTCTGGGAAAGCAGCCGCTTTGCCTGCTCAAACAATTCCATGGCTTTTCCGGTCTCGGCGCGGTCCTTGCTGCCGATGCCGAAGAAGGCGTATGTCTGGGCGCAGAAGTGGACGACTTCAAAGGAGTTCGGATACTTTTTGAGCGCCTTCTCCGCTTCGGCCAGCGCCGCGGGGTCCCTGACCCGGCAGTATTCCGTCAGTCTCTCCGCGATGGCGGCGATCCGGTTGTCCTGCACTCTGTAGCCCAGAAGGACGTCCATGGAAACGTCAAAAAAGTCCGCGATCTCCACGAGCATGCCGAGCTCGGGGATCGTCTGGCCGGTCTCCCATTTGTATACCGATCCGACGGTCACGCCCATGGCCTCGGCAAACTGCTCCTGCGTCAGCCGCCTGTCCTTCCGAAACGCGCGGATATTCTCTTTCAGCGTCAGCTTCATCTCCGTGCCCTCCCGCATCCACGTTGTGCCGTCAGTATACACCGGCAAAGCCGGGAAGGAAAGCCACGGCCAATATCGTTAATACAGTTTTTTCCCATACTTCCGGTATGGATTTCGGCCCTCCGGCAGGTCCGGGGGAAGGGCAGGCGCAAAAACGGATCGCCGCAGCCTGCAGCGATCCGTTTTTCTTTGTCCGCCGTATCGGACAGACGCTTTCCCCCGGGCCCCTGTGCCGTATCCCGGCGGGCCTGCGTCTGCCGTCAGTCCGTTTTTGCCGCCGTTCTCAGCTCGGCAGCCTCGCACAGGGGGATGAACGCGTCGTCCAGCCACATGAAGCGGACCCAGGCCGCGCCCTCCATGTCCTCCGCCTCCAGCTGCTCCGCAGCGGGATAGATCCGCACCCCCAGCAGCCGGCCTCCGTCGGTGAAGCCCGCCGCCAGGACGCTGCCGCCCATGGCCGCATGCGCCGTCAGGGTGACCTCCCGGCCCCCCAGGCTCACGGTGATCCGGGTCTCCTCCGCCGGGGGCGGCGTCAGGACCGTCACGGCCTCCGCCTCATAGCGCAGTCCAAGGGGCGAGCGCCCTTCCCCGTAGTTTACGTTCACGCCGTCCACGGCGCTCCCGTCCCGGCCCCTGTAACACTCCAGGGTCACGGCGCAGCGCCCGGGTTCGGCGTCCGCCGCCACCGCGAAGCGCAGCTTCGCCGCCGCTCCCTCATGGCTCACGGGCTCCATGGCCGTCCAGGTCAGGGCGTAGGGCTGCGTCTCCAGGCTCGGGGAGCCCACGAAGGTCGGTCCGCTCACCAGGTTCGTGACCTCCAGCAGCGTCAGTACGCTTTCGTCGTAGCCCACCGCCAGGCTCAGGTTCAGGAAGCGCAGCGCCTCCGTCTCCACCGTCAGCTCCACCTCCCCGCCGGGCACGGCCGCTCCGCCCCGCAGGTACACCGCAGGGCCCTCCGCCCCGGACTCCCCGGCCAGAGCCGGGGAGAACACCGTGAGCATGAGGCACAGGGTCAGCAGCGCGCAGAGGAGCTTCTTTCCGTTCCTTCTCATCCCGCACCTTCTTTCCGGATCATGCATCGTCTGTCAGTACAGCTCCACGTCCCAGCCCACGTACCAGCGCAGGATCCGGATGGCGTCGCCGCTGTCGATGCCGGGGATCCCGTCGCAGTCCATGTTGGCCTCCACGGCCTCCGGCAGATCCCAGCCCGCAAACCACCGCAGCACGGTGACTGCGTCCCGGGTATCCACGGCGCCGTCACCGTTGGCGTCGCCGGGCGTCCGGGCGGGCGCGTCCTCCGTGACCGTCAGCACGCCGCCCTGCAGCGTGAAGCTCACCGGGGTCATATCCTTGTCGTAGATCTCCTGGGGCAGGGCGCTGATGCCGATGGCGTAGTCTCCGGCGGCTGTGCCGTCGGGGATCCGGAAGGTCAGGGTCAGGATCGTACCCTCGCCGTCAAAATTCGCGGCGCTGGTGCCGTTCTGCCAGATCACCGTATAGGGGGACCGGAGATCCTGGGAGAAGCTGTACGTTCCCAGCAGTCCCCCGTCCTGCACGTCGAACAGGGCGATGGCGTCCCCGTTCCAGCTCAGCTGCAGGCGCGCCGCGACGATCCCGGGATTTCCCGTGATGACGACGGGGATCGCCGCCATTCCTCCGGCCTTGCCCGATCCGCTGCCCACGGCGATGGTCCCGCCGGACACGGACTCCGGCAATACGGTCACGGTGAAGGCGCAGGTCTTGCCCCCATAGCTCACGGTGACGGTCTGGCTGCCCTCCGCGGTGAGGACCGTGGGGCTGCAGGTGAAGCCCTCCGTGACCGTCCGGGCGCTGCCGTCGGAGTATGTCGCCGTGAGGGTCAGGCCGCCGGGATCCAGAGTCTCCCCCACCCGGTAGGCCGTCTTGCCCGGCAGTGTTGCCGGGGCGATGCTCTCCAGCTCTGCGGGGGCGGGAGAGCTGACGGTCACGGTACACACGGCGATCAGGCCGTTTTGCGTCGCGGCGGTGATATACGCCGTGCCCGCGGCCACAGCCCTGACCGTGCCGCCGGAAACCGCGGCCACGGCGGTATCGCTGCTGGTCCAGGTCACCGTCTTGTCCGCCGCGTCCGCGGGCTCCACGGTGGCGGACAGGGCCGCGGACTCCCCTGCGGTCATGCTCAGTTCTTCCCGATTCAGGGAGATGTATTTCACTCCGGCGGGTACTGCGCAGGTCGTTTCTGCCTTGTTGCTCTCGTTCCCGGCGGCGTCATAGGCATAGATGCGGACGATATACTTGCCGTATTCATCGTTATGTGCTGACGTATGGACCCTGAAGGTCCAGGCGCCGCCGCTCTTTGCGCCCTCATTTGCGGGATTGGTCTTCCAGGGCTGGAACAGGTCGTCCTGACCGTTTTTCTCCGTCCACGTGGGGAAAAGGACCCGCGTCACCCCCACGTTGTCGGTGACGGTGCAGGTGACGGTGAAGCCCGTTTCGGTGACGTCCTTGACCTGAACATTGGAGACGACCGGCTTCTGACCGTCAACGATGACTGTGATGCCGTCACTGGAGCTGTTGCCGTAGACGTCGTAGGCGTAGATGTGCGTGTTGTATTCGCCGGTCTCGTTGCTGTGATTGGAAATATTCACCCGATAGGACCATTTGTTTCCGTTCCTGGTCCCCACAGCGTCAGGATTTGTTGTCCAATCCGGCTGGATATCATCCTGTCCGGTTTTCGTGGTCCAGGTGGGAAACCGCACCTCCCGTACGCTGGTGTCGTCTGTGACCGTGCAGGTGACCGTATAACCGTCGGCGCTTTGATCGGTCACTTGGATGTTGGAGATAGCAGGTCCTTTCTTTTCCGCAGCGTCCACCCAGCCAAGCTTGTATCCTCCGATGTCCAGCGAATATTGGATCTGGATCCGGTTATTTTCCGCCGCTGTCTGGATGCAGTTGTCTCCGGCAGAGACGTAGGATACGCCGCCAGTTTCGCTCACGTACTCCGTTCCCGTGCTGCGACGGTAGGTATACCGCTGGGTATCCGCCGTCCATTGGATAGGTGCGGCGGAACCGGGGATAAAATAGGACAGGGGCGCATAAGCCTCAAAGGGTCCGCTGCCGGTCGGATAGGAAAGCCTGACCCAACCATTGCTGTAAAACGCAGAGATCGTACATTTATCCGATTCTCCATCAATATAATGGCAGCCAGAACCGCTGGTCGGATAAGCAGAGCCGATATTCATCTCTTTGTAAACAGTCAAATGTCCTTTGTCGATAGCATACGCAGCACAGGGCACACCGTAATTCAGCGGATCCGGTTCCGGAGGTACCTGGCTGAAAAGCATCGGATCACACCAGCCTGTTTTGTTCCCGCCGGGTGTGGGATAGACCACTTGCCAACGGCCTCCCGCTTCACTCAGCTTCCGGCAGGCGTCGCCTTTATCCACACTCCCGATCGTATCACTGCCGGAGGAGCGGCGATAGGCCGGTCCGGATCCGGTAGCATTGATGGAACTAAAGCCGGCGGCAGAAGCAGAGGTGAACGTGCTGAGCGGTACATAGGCGGTCCGGTACCCGGATGCGGATGCGCTGGAGGGATACTGTACCTGGCACCAGCCGTCGGTGTAGACCGCCTGGATGATGCACTCGTCCGCGGCGGCGTCGATCCAGCGGCCGGACTCCTGGATCCCGGCAGATGTATACACCGGGATCTGTCCGGTACCGGACAATGCATACGTTTTCAGCGGCAGCAATCCGTTGAAACGGGCATCCTGATCGCGGGGAGCGGGTTCGCCGCCCGTGATCGTCACGTTGCCGTGGTATCCCCAGCCCCGGAAAGCCAGGCTGCTGTAGGAGTCGATCGTGGTGACCAGATCCAGCCGCACTTTACCGGACATGGCATGGATCATATAGCCATCTCCCACGTAGATGCCGATATGTCCGCATCTGTTGCCGCAGCGGCTGCAGGTGGACCCGCTGCCGGTGAAGAAAACGTCCGCCCCCAGGGGGATATTCGACATGGAGGTGGAGGTGATATGCGAGGAGCCGTAGGTATACGCGCAGCAGGCACTGTCTCTGGCTGCACCGAGATCAGCAAAGCAATCCGCCACAAAGGACAGACAATACCCGCTCGGGTAAGAACCGCCCTCCAGGCTGCGGCAATACTCGGCGACTTGTGTCCCGGTAAGCGATACAGCCCAGGCGGAGGGGGCGATCACCGCCACCAGCAAGACGGCAAGCAGCAGGCTCAATACTCTCTTTCCGTGTTTCATCTTTTCTTCTCCTTTCACATTCCGTATCGGCTGTACAGCCGATGATCCAATGGTCCTGCCGATCACCCGTCCACCATATCATCTGTCGGGGAATGGGTGCTGAGGGGGGGTGATTGTTTCCCCGCACATACGCGCATTTGCCCCATTCCGCTTCCCCAGGGGGAGTCTTCCTTCCCTTTTGGCTGTCAATCCGCCTTTCCGCATGCGCCGTCTGTCCTTACCCTCTCGGGATCCAGCCCAGCTTCCAGCCGCCGCTGTCCAGGGGAAAGACGATCTGCAGCGCGTCCGGACGCTCCGCCAGCACCGTGAAACTGTCCGTGCTCCATACGGAGCCTATGCGCCGGGTCAGCGCGGGGTCCGCGTATACGCCCGTGTTCACCGGAACGCTGCCGGGCCGGGGCTCCACCCTGGCCTCCGTATCCAGGAACGCGGACACGGGGCAGAAACCCGTCTTTGTCAGGCTCCCCACGGGGTACAGCACCTTGCACCAGCCGTCCGCGTAGATCTGCCGGATCCGGCACTCGTCCTCCGGCCCGATCCAGCCGTACGCCTCGCCGCTCTCCCCCGGGGCCCGCTGTACGTACTGCCTCCCGCCGCCCTGCAGAAACGCCGTGATCTCCCCGCAGGCCGTCAGCTCCGGGTCCGGCTGACGGCTGCCGCCGAAGCCGTACTCCCCCGCCAGCACCGCCTCCAGAGCGGTGAAAACGCCCTCCTCCGGGATGTCGTCCGGGGCGGCGAATTCCACCAGCAGGGCCTCCGCCCCCTGCAGCTGCGCCCAGTAGCTGAAATAGCCGTGGGCGTTCTGCGTCAGCTCTTTCTTGTGGTTCAGGCCCGCGTACAGGGAGAAGGTCTCCGCCAGGGCGCTGCTGCCGATGGTGCAGTTCTCCCAGCCGTGCAGATCCATCACCACGTCCGGGCGGCAGCGCAGCACCAGGTCCCGCATGGCCCGGCTCTCCACGGCGGAGAAGGGGCTCTCGGTCCGGTTCCCTTCTTCCGTATAGACGATATGGCTCGCGTCAAAATCCCGGTTCAGGTCTATGCCCTGGGCATTGCAGCGGCCGAAGCCCTTGTTCGTGGTCCCCTCTGCCAGCCCGTCCGGGTTCGCGCTGGGGATCACCAGCAGGCGGCAGCCGGACAGGGGCCCGGCGGTATCGGCAAAGTGCCGGATCACCGCCTCGCCCAGATCCACCAGCAGCTGACCGTCCCGGGCATAGGCGTCCTCAAAGCCGTGTATCTCAAAATTCAGCAGCACGGTCCGGTCCCAGTCCCCGGCGGTGAGGCACCAGCACACCAGGTCCCTGCCCAGGCTGCTCTCACCGTAGCGGAAGCTCCGCACCTCCACGCCCGCCTCCGAGCGCTCCGTACTGAGGCACGCGTACGCCGCCAGGTCGTCCGGGAGTCCCGCCATGCCGGCGGGGACCAGGTCCCCCAGCAGCCAAAGGCACAGGTCCCGCAGGTCCTGCTCGTCCACCCTGCGGTCCGCGTTCACGTCCGCGTTCCCGGCCCGGATCTCCTGCTCCCAGTCCGGCGACAGCCAGCGCTCCAGAGCGGTCATGTCCCGCAGATCCACCGCCCCGTCTCCGTTCACGTCTCCGGGCAGGGTCTGCGCCTCCGCCGCTCCGGTCAGGGTACACAGGCCCAGCAGCAGGATCGCGGAGAGGCACAGCGCACCGAGCCGCTTCCTGCCGCGCCAGATCTTCCATATCATCATCGCAAGACTCTCCTTCCGTCAATTTCCAGCTATATGTCATAGTTTAGCAGGTCTTTCCCGCCTCTGTCATTGAACCGGCAGTTCAAAAGCGGGGCAGGCGCAAAAAGCTCCCGGCGTCGGGCTTACGCTCCGGCGCCGGGAGTGGTCTGTGCTGCGGATCGGGCTCAGCCGGTATAGCCGATGCTCTCGATCTGGATCTTGAACTTCTTCTTCAGGCCGTCGACGGTCTCGGGGGTGAGACGGTCCGGGTCATAGTGCTTGATGGAGGCGTAGTTCTGGAGGAAGAGGCTCCAGTAGGGCTGGCCGCCCAGGTCGTACATCTCCGTCTTTTCCAGGACCTGGATGCTCCGGGGCAGGAAGCGGGGGGCATTCACCACGCACTCGTCGTCCGC
>JAEEGI010023585.1_pt1 | contig 12064 bp, 12 predicted proteins | sample 8958751 | NCBI WGS metagenome assembly JAEEGI01 (sample SAMN16246545, study PRJNA631951) | gut metagenome | biome: gut microbiome; feature: rumen; material: KS-attached | host: Bos | place: Iran: Karaj | collected 2018-10 | reverse complement strand
GGTTTATTAGCCCGGCCATCGGAGGATATCCGTGCCATCATGGACCGCTATCCCCAAAAGCGCACGCCTGTTGACTGGGCATTCCGCTTCGTAGGCAACTATCCTGAAGTAGCAACGATTCTTTCCGGCATGAGTGATGAGCAGCAGCTGGAAGATAACCTGCGTATCTTTAAACATGTGCGTGTCGGCGGTCTCACAGATGCAGATAAGCGTCTCATTGCGCGTCTTCGCGCGGGCTATAAACGCCGCATGCCGATCGGCTGCACCGGCTGTGCCTACTGCCAGCCATGTCCCCAGGGCGTAGCCATTCCAGACATATTCGATCTGTATAATTTTTCCTGCATGTATGACGATGCCAATCGTCTGCACCGCCGTTATACCGGCATGGTTGAGAAAGAGTGCGATGCTTCCCGCTGTGTCCAGTGCGGTATGTGTGAGGACCAGTGTCCTCAGCATCTTCCCATCCGTGAGTGGTTGCAGACCGTTGATGCTGCCGCAACAAAATGAGAGCAAGACTATTTGGTGTTCTTCCGGTCTACGGGCTTCTGATCGCGTTTGCAATCCTGCTTGCCACCCTGCTGTGTCAGCGTGAATCCCGGCGCCGCGGACTTCCTCAGGATACTGGTCTGGACATGATCCTCATTGCCATTCCGCTGGCAGTGATCGGTGCCCGAATTTATTACGTGATCTTCCGCTGGGATCACTATGCCGCCGATCCGCTTTCTGCCCTGTATTTCTGGCAGGGAGGATTGGCGATCTATGGCGGTGTAATCGGCGGCGTGCTCGGATTGTTTCTGATGAGCCGCTTCAAGAAGCTCTCCTTTGCTACGCTTCTGGATATCGCCGCGCCGTCCCTGATTCTCGGACAGTCAATCGGCCGCTGGGGCAATTTCTTCAACGGTGAGGCTTATGGGGAAGTTGTCAGCGATCCGCGCTGGCAGTTTTTTCCCGTGGCTGTTGAAGCTGATGGGCAGTGGCACCAGGCAACATTCTTCTATGAATCCTGTTGGAATTTTCTTGGTTTCCTGCTGCTCTGGCTGCTGCGCAAAAAGCTGCAACGCCCGGGAAGCCTGTTTCTGTTATATCTGCTGTGGTACGGCATTGGCCGCTTTTTCATCGAAGGGCTGCGCACGGATAGCCTGATGCTGGGGCCGGTCCGCGTATCACAGGCGCTCAGTCTGCTGCTGTGTATCAGCGCGGGGTTGCTCCTGCTGCTTCGTAAAAGGAAGGAAGGTGCCCTATGACCAAGGCGAAAGCCATAGCCTATCGTCTGGTGCTGGGCTGTATTCCACAGCCAAAGCGTGAGTGCTCCTTTATCGGAAACATTCCGGACGCGCTCCGCGTAAAACTGTCTAAAGCTTTGCGCAAGCAACATGCTGTTGGTGCTGCGGTCGCGCTGTTCGATGCGAACGGGATGACAGGCCTCTGCCTGTATGGCGACGCCGCTCCGGGAATGCCCGTGACGGCAGAAACTGTTTTTCGTACTGCATCGATCAGCAAGCACCTGACTGCTATGGCTGCATGGCGTCTGCAGGAAGCCGGACATATCGATCTGGACACGGATGTTTCCCCATATCTTCCCTGTCCGCTGCGGCATCCGAACAAGCCCGATCTGCCTATCACGCTGCGGATGCTGCTTTCGCACACAGCCGGAATAAAGGATGGCCCTGCTTATATCGCTGCCTGCACGGACAACAGGCCGCTGTCACAGTTGCTCAAGCAGGACGTATACACAGATGCACCGGGAAGTTTTACATACTCAAACTTCGGTGCAGGCATTGCTGCCTGTGCTATGGAGGGCATGCTGGGCAAGTCATTTGAAGAAATCATGCAGCAGGCACTTTTTGCTCCGATGGGTGTCAGTGCATCCTTCTATGCACAGAATATCACATCAGAAATTGCCAACGCCTACCGAATACTGCCGCCGCACAAGGCACCCGCTCTGGATGCAGTCGCGCGTCACAGTCTGCCCTTGCCGCCTCCCGGTCCCGATCCGGAACACCATTATCTGCTTTCGCAGGGGAATCTGTACATCAGTGCTCCCGGGCTCGCCCGAATTGGCAGTGAGCTCATGCGTGCGCGATACGCTCCCATGCGCCGTCAGGCTGCTTCATTCGGCGCACGTGACGTACATCTGAGCATGGGGCTGAGCACGTTCATTGTGCGCGGTATCGTACCTCAGACGCTCTATGGGCATCAGGGGCTCGCTTACGGCGCTGTTCATGGGTTATTCTATGATCCTGATGCAGACCGGGGAGTCGTACTTCTGACAAGCGGCTGTTCTGAAGCGCGTGAAGGCGTGATGGCAGATATCAACATCAATATGATTCGGCTGGTGCTAGATGGAAAAGATACTTGAGATCAAAAAGGCACAGGGATACGCCACACTTTACCTCGAGAGTGGAGATAAACTGCGGGTCCCGGTTGCGTTGCTGCGCGAGCACCCGGTCCGCATCGGACAGGTAATTGAACCATTGCTTCTTAAAGAATTGGTCATTCGGCGCGGGTATCCCCACGCATTGGACAGCGCCGTGCGCATGCTCAGCCTGCGCAGCCGCAGTGAGGGTGAGATCCGCACGCATCTTTCGCGTACAGGATATCCAGCTGTATGCATTCAGCGCGTGATCGAACGCCTTTACGCAGAAGGTTTGCTCGACGATGAAGCTTTCGCTAACGAGTGGGCTCAGAGCCGTGCGCACCGCCATGGCCGTGTCCGTCTGCAGCGCGAACTGACAAGCCGCGGTGTGGACAGGGAAACTGCAAGGGAGGCCGTCGCGAAGCTTCCCGACGAGGAGCAGCTTGCCGATGCAGTACGTCTGACAGGGCGCTTTCTCGGCCGCACTCGGGGAGATTTCGACCGCAAACTATACCAGCGTACGCTCGCCATGCTCGCTCGACATGGTTATGATGCGGACATTGCACGCCGCGCACTCGAGATCATTGCAAAAGGCGAAGATGCGCCCGAAGCACCTCCGCAATGGCTGCCGCGCTAATGATCCTTGCAGATATTACGGCATATTTCGAATTTGTGAATTTTCCAACAATCTCGTGACAATGTGGATTTTTGACCCATGGGCAGTATATAATATTACGGTAAGATCGGCCGCCAAAATACGGCTGTGCCGTGTTGGGAGGATCTGCCCGCAGCATGATTTACGATCTGCAGAAAGCAAATATGTGGAAGCGCATTTCAGCGTTTCTGTTTGACGGCATCCTTCTTGGGATCCTGGCCGTTTTGTTTGCTTGGCTTCTCTCCATGATACTCCGTTATGACAACTGGAACAACAAATTGAACGACGCCTATGCCCGTTACGGGGAAGAATACGGCGTCGCTTTTGATATTTCGCTGTCTGAGTATGAAGCACTCTCGCCTGAAGAAGTTGAAAAGCTCAATGCCGCCTATCAGGCGATCGGTCAGGATCCCGAAGCGGTCCGTGCCTATAATGTCCTGATCCAGCTGACGCTGCTGATTACCTCCTTCAGTCTCCTTGCATCATGCCTATGTCTGGAATTCTTCATCCCAATGCGTCTGGGCAGCGGACGTACTCTCGGTAAAAAGATCTTCGGTCTCGGACTCATGCGCACCGAAGGCGTCAAGATTTCAAATGTCTCACTGTTTATACGTACAATTCTGGGCAAGTATGCCATCGAGATCATGATTCCCGTACTGATCGTGCTTATGCTTTACTGGGGTACAATCGGCATCGTAGGCCCCATCGTGCTTGGCCTGATTCTGATCGTACAGTTGGTGGTCATGATTACCACGCGAACAAATTCCCTAATCCATGATTTGCTGGCGGATACCGTCGTCATCGATTATGCCAGCCAGATGATATTCGATTCCCGCGAGGAAATGATCGCGTTCAAAGAAAAAGCGCACAGAGAAGCAGTAGCCCATCAAACATATTGAAATCTTTAAGGAAAGAAAGGGAAGCGTATGAAAATCGTCCTGCAGCACCTGACAAAGATTTTTCCCAGCCGCAACAAGAAATCTGACGAGGAAGTCGTCGCCGTAAGTGATTTCGACTTTGAGATCCCGGATGGCAAGCTGATCGGACTGCTCGGTCCATCCGGCTGCGGCAAGAGCACGACGCTGTACATGATCAGCGGCCTACAGAAGCCCACCAGCGGAAAAATCTTCTTCGGCGACGACGATGTAACCGAACTGTCAACGGAGAACCGCGGCATCGGTCTGGTCTTCCAGAACTACGCGCTGTATCCACACATGACGGTCAAGCAGAACATCCTCTTCCCCCTGCAGAACCTCAAGGGCGAGGATAAGATGACCAAGGAACAGATGCTGGAGCGCGCATATGAAGCTGCCAAGCTCGTACAGATCGAGCAGCTGCTCGATCGCAAGCCCAGCGAACTTTCCGGCGGCCAGCAGCAGCGTGTTGCTATCGCCCGCGCCCTGGTCAAGATGCCGCGCGTACTGCTTCTGGACGAGCCGCTGTCCAACCTGGACGCGCGTCTGCGCCTGCAGACCCGTGAGGAGATCCGCCGCATCCAGAAGGAAACCGGCATCACCACCGTGTTCGTCACGCATGACCAGGAAGAAGCCATGAGCATCTCCGATATGATCGTGGTCATGAAGGCAGGCGTCGTGCAGCAAATCGGTCAGCCGCAGGATGTGTACGATGATCCTGCCAACTTGTTCGTTGCCAAGTTCCTGGGTACTCCGCCCATCAATGTCTTCGACGGCCGCGTCAAGGACGGCAAGCTCTATGTCGGCGAGGACGCCGTCCTGGAGATCAGCGGCGTAGCCGACCAGGAAGTCGCCGTCGGCATCCGTCCCGAAGGCTTTGTGCTGGATGAAAAGGGTGCGCTCGTCTGTAAGCCTGTCAATGTTGAGGTCATGGGCCGCGATGTCAGTGTGGTATCCACGCATCCCGCCTCTGCCAACCCGCTGGTCCGCTCCATCATCAATGCCGACAACCGATTCGATCTGGGCACCGAAAGCGTCCGTTATACAGTCAAGCCCCACAAGATCTTCATTTTCAGCAAAGACAACGAAGAACGTCTCCGCTTTGAGGTGAAGTGATATGGTAGAAAGCAAACAACAATGGAAAGCCTGGCTGTACCTGTCGCCAGCCATCGCACTTCTGCTGGTCTTCACCGTATGGCCTATCGTTAATACCGTGCGCATGGCCCTGCTGGAAGATTACAGCATTGCCGCCGCATCGGGCGGCGATCGGGTGTTCAGTCTCGGCATAGGCAACTTCGTCAAGGTTGCCCAATATCAGAATTTCCTGACCTGTCTGAAAAACACCGCGCTCCTGTGCGTGGCCACAGTGCCCATTTCCACTTTGCTGGCTCTGCTTGTGGCAGTGGCGCTTAATTCCATCAAACCCCTGCGGAAAACGCTGCAGACGATCTTCTTCCTGCCCTATGTGACCAACAGCATCGCCATCGGCATGGTGTTTGCTGCCATGTTCAATATCGTAGGCAGTGTGGGTACTCGCCGTCCAAACATCGTCACCCTGGGCATCATCAATAATGTGATCGAATTCTTCGGCGGCCACTACGTCAACTGGATCAATACCGGCTCATCTTACTGGGCGAACATGATCGTACTGATCATCTATATCGTGTGGAACGCGCTGCCTTTCAAGATTCTCATCCTGCTTGGCGGCCTGCAGAGCATCAACAAGCAGTACTACGAGGCTGCCAAGGTCGACTCCACGCCCCGCTGGCGCGTGCTCTGGCGTATCACCGTGCCGCTGCTCTCCCCCATGATCGCATATGTCGTAATCACCGGTTTCATCGGCGGTTTCAAGGAATACACCAGTATCGTTGGTATCTTCGGCGAATCACTTGGCCCCGCACACGCCCCCGGACGCCTGAATACCATGGTCGGATTCATCTATGAAGCGCTGGAGCAGTACCATCAGGGCCGTGCCAGCGCTGCCGCTCTGATTCTGTTTGCAATCATTCTTGTCGTGACCCTGATCAACCTCCAGGTCAGCAAGAAGCGTGTCCATTACTGAGAGGAGGATGCATATGTCCCAGCAAACCTTAAAGGTCATGCAATCCAGAGATCTCAAAAGGACCACCAGCAAACAGAACATCGGCCATACACTGGGAACAGTCGGTATCTATGCCTTCCTGCTGTTCATGGCGCTGGTTGTACTTTTCCCCTTCTACTGGATGGTTATCTCTTCTCTTAAGTCCCTGGCAGAATACCGCATGAGCAAGCCGACCTTCTGGCCACAGACACTGTTGCTGAGCAACTACAGGGATGCCTTCACGACCGCTAACCTGGGTCGTCTGTTCCTGAACACTGCGTATGTAGGTATCGTCTCCACACTGTTGTCGCTGTTCATCACGATCATCACTGCCTTCGCTTTCGCGCGGCTGGACTTCAAGGGCAAAGATCTGCTCTTCGCCGCACTGCTGGGCACAATGATGATCCCCGGTGAACTGTTCACCATCACCAACTACATCACGGTAAATTCGTTCGGCTGGACGCATACGTTCACCGCCCTGATTGTTCCTTTCCTAGTCAGCGTATTTTATATCTACCTGCTGAGGCAAAACTTCCTGCAGATCCCCAATGAACTGTACCTGGCCGCCAAAGTGGACGGCACCAGCGACTGGAAGTATCTATGGAAGGTCATGGTCCCGCTGGCACTGCCTACGCTGATCTCCATCACAATTCTCAAAATGATGGGCGCGTGGAACTCTTATATCTGGCCGCGTCTGGTCGCTAACGACGATATGCATCGTCTGGTCACCAACGGTCTGCGCAACGCTTTCAAGGATACCTCAGGCGAAGTCAACTATCCTGTACAGATGGCTGCTGTCGCGCTCGTATCCGCACCGCTGTTCATGGTCTTCATCTTCCTGCGCAAGTACATCATGGCCGGTGTCAGCCGCAGCGGTATCAAGGGTTAAATGGCCAAGCCATTTACATAAACACTGTTCAATAAACCGAAAGGAAGGAAAACACAACATGAAGAAGCTCGTATCCATTCTTCTCGTTCTTGTCCTGGCGCTTGCTCTGACTCCCGCCATGGCAGAAGGTCCCGCCTATGACGGATCGGAGGTAACCATCACCTTCTATAACACCATGGGCACCAACCTGACCCCGGTGTTGGAAAAGTACATCGCCTCTTTCCAGGAGCTTTACCCCAACATCAAGGTGAACTACACCAGTGTAGGCAGCTATGACGATGTGCGTGACCAGATCGCGACCGAAATCACCGTCAACGGCCAGCCCAACATCGCTTACTGCTATCCCGATCATGTGGCTCTGTACAACCTGTTCAAGGCCGTGCGCACCCTGGATGACTTCATTGACAGCACCGCTGAAGTCACCCGGGCCGACGGTACGACCGAGATCATGGGCTTGACTGCGGAACAGAAGGCCGACTTCATCGAAGGCTACTACAACGAAGGCCTGCAGTTCGGTGACGGCAAGATGTACACCATGCCTTTCTCCAAGTCCACCGAAGTACTCTACTACAACAAGACCTTCTTCGACGAAAACGGTCTGCAGGTACCCACCACCTGGGATGAAATGGATGAAGTTGCCAGGAAGATCATCGAGATCGATCCCGACAGCACCCCCATCGGTTATGACAGTGAGAGCAACTGGTTCATCACCATGACCGAGCAGCTGAAGAGCGACTATACCGTAGCAGAAGATCCTTTCTTCCTGTTCAATAACGAAACCAACCGTGATTTCGTAAAGCGTTTCCGCGAGTGGTATCAGGACGGCCTGCTTATCACCTACAAACTGAACGGCGGTTATACCTCCGGCCGCTTTGTCGCGGATTCCAAGAAAATTTACATGACCATCGGTTCCTCCGCTGGTGCAAGCCATCAGACCCCCGCTGCGAAGGACGGCGTAGCTCCCTTTGAGGTTGGCATCACCACCATCCCGCAGGCTGATCCCAGCAATCCCAGGGTCATCTCTCAGGGTCCCAGCGTCTGCATCTTCAAGAAAGCCAATGCCCAGGAAGAAGCCGCCAGCTGGCTGTTCGTCAAGTATCTGACCACCAGCGTAGAATTCCAGGCGGAATTCTCCATCGCTTCCGGCTATGTGCCCGTCATCAAGTCCGTTATTGACAATCCTATCTATGCCGAGCATCTGGCCAATGCCGGCGGGTATGGCGAGCATACGACCGCTCTGAGCGCCAAGATCTGCTTGGAGCAGGTTGACGCCTACTACACCAGCCCGGCCTTCAACGGCTCCTCCACTGCCCGTGACCAGGTCGGAGAGCTGCTTGCCAAGTGCTTCAGCATTCCGGACAGCGAGGACGTAGACGCCAAGATCCTGGAATACTTTGAAGCCGCTGTCAAAGAGTGCGTTTATAGCCGGTAATCCATTATGAAAACAAATTTCGCTGCTCTGATCATTGCGCTGCTGCTGTGCCTGGGCTGTATTGCCCTGGCAGAAGGCATGCCTGTGGCTGACTATGCCGCCGTCATGCAGCCGGACTTTGCGTCTGATACCCTGAAGCAGGAGGTAACTGTAATCGCCTTCGTGGACGGAGACACTACGCATTTTTCCGTGCCTGAAACCATGGTAGAAGACGGTGTGCTGCGAGCCCGCTATCTGGGCATCAATACGCCGGAATCCACGGGTCGTGTAGACGCCTGGGGTAAGGCAGCTTCCCGCTTTACTAAGGAAAAGCTCAGCGGTGCATCCTCGATCCTTATCGAATCAGATACCAATCAGTGGAACCCCGATACTACTGGCGGGCGGTATCTGGTATGGGTCTGGTACCGGAACAGTGAAACAGAACCTTATCGCAACCTGAATATTGAACTGCTGCAGCAAGGTCTTGCCCGCATCAACAATACCAACAACCGCTATGGCGAAATCTGCGCGCTTGCCTTAGCCCAGGCTAAGGAACAGAAACTGTGCCTATGGAGCGACAATCCCGATCCTGAATACAGCTACGGAAACATACAGGAAGTGACTGTGAAGGAACTTCGTCTGCACCCTGAGCGCTATGAGGGACAAAAGGTAGCTTTCGACGCAGTAATTATCGGCAGCGGAAGCAATAGCGTATATGTGGAATCCTTTGATGCGGAAACCGACCGTCACTACGGCATGTATGTCTATTACGGCCGCAGTTTTACCGGCCCGGGACTAAGCATCCTGGTGCCCGGCAATGAGGTGCGTATCGTCGGCACGATGCAGTATTATGAAAACGGTGGGATCTATGAGATTACATCCCTTACTTACTGGGCTATGGATCCCACGCATCCCGATAACCTGCAGCTGCGCAATACGGGGCTAGCTCCATCTTACCCGCTGACCAGTGCCGAAGCATTCAACAGCCAGGTAACCGTTGAAACTGAGGAAGGTTCACTCACTTTCGTTTATCCCGCACTCGTGTTGGATACTTCCATCGCCATGGAGCATCTTACTGTGATAAGTGCATACCAAAACGAAAACAAGAGCAGTTCTTCCTATGGTGCAATGACGCTTACTTGTGAGCACTCCGGAGTTCAGGTGACGGTATATACCGTTGCTCTATACGACCAAAACCATACCCTGCTGACGTGCGACGCCTTCCTGGGCAAAACCGTCAGTGTCCGCGGTATCGTGGAAGTACACAACGGCGATTATCAAATCAAAGTCTTCTCTCTGAACGGCATTGCCATACAAGAATGATCAACAAAAGGAGCTATAATTATGAAAAAACTGATCGTCGCTTTCGCCTTGCTGATGGCCCTGTGCCTGGCGCTGAGCGTAGCCATGGCTGATGACCTTGCTGACTCCAAGAGCATCATCAACCTGATGTACAAGAATAAGCCCGCCTCCACCCCCAAGGACTACGAGCTGATCGGCACTATCCCGATCGAAGACAAGGTCTATGAGATCGAATGGACAACTGATTCCGACACCATCCAGGTCATCCGTGAAGAGAGCGGCAAGGTCATCATCGATGTGGATGAGAACAACCCCCAGGAAGTCAACTATGTGCTGACCGCCACTGTCAAGGATGAAGCCGGCAACAGCGCATCCATATCCTTTGACCGCTTTGTTCCTGCCGCTATCAAGTTGGATATTCTGACTGAAGAAGAAATCGTTGCGATCGCCTACACGCTGGAAGACCAGGCCAAGCTGCCCGCTCCCACCGCTCTGCATGGCGTGATCACCTCGATCCCCTCCGCTTACAGCGAACAGTATGGCAACATCACCGTCAACATCCAGGTCGGCGAGCTGGCTGACAAGCCCATCCAGGCTTACCGTCTGAAGGGCGAAGGCGTTGCTGATCTGAAGGTCGGCGACGAAATTGCTATTGCCGGTGTTATCAAGAACTACAAGAGCACCATCGAGTTCGATGCCGGCTGCGTGCTGATTCCCGTTGAGGAAGTCCAGTCCGCTCGTGTTGCGATGTATGCCTGGGGTACCTTGGAAGCTGGCGCTGCCATGACCCGTGAGTCCACTATGACCGGCGTCATCACCGAGATCCCCTCTGCCTACAGCGAACAGTACGGCAACATTACCGTTAACATTGTTGCAGCCGGCCTGACCGACTACACCGTACAGTGCTACCGTCTGAAGGGCGAAGGCGCTGCTGATCTGAAGATCGGTGATGTCATCACCGTCACCGGTACCATCAAGAACTACAAGGGCACCATCGAATTCGACAGCGGCTGCCAGATTGTGAAATAATCTGGGCTCAGCATATTCTGCTGTCAATAGCGCCCCCGTTTCCGGCTGGAAACGGGGGCGTTTAAATATTCAGAATACCGTCAGGATTCAATACAGATGCTCCCTATGCATGTTTTTCCAACATCTGTTGTCGGATAAACAGTCCTATGATATACTTGCTAAGAAACAAAAGATCATACTGAAAGGCATAAGAAAAGATTAGCAGCATCGTGTATGAAAAAAATGATTATCAGAGAGATAACAGATACAAAAGAGAAGCAGGATATCGCACGGTTTATCCTCGAGTCACTCACTGATTGGTTCGGTGTCTTCGAATCACGGGAGAGTTATATTCGGGAAAGCGCTGACCGTTTCTTCGCAGCAGTATTTGACAAAGATCAGCCAATTGGGTTTATCTGCCTAAAAGAAACAGGAAAAGACACTGCGGAAATCTCTGTAATGGGAGTACTGAAGGAATACCACAGAAAAGGTGCAGGTACAGCACTTTTTAGAAAAGCAAAAGAAATCGCTGTTAATTCCGGATATTCCTTTCTTCAAGTAAAGACAGTGCAGATGGGAAGATACGAGGATTACGACAGGACCAACCGGTTTTATCTGGCACTTGGCTTTAAGGAATTTGAAGTGTTCCCGATGCTATGGGATGAACATAACCCATGCCAGGTGTATGTGATGTCACTGAAGTAAGAGTAATCCTGAAAGATCCGGAAGAAGAAAAACACCTGCAGAATTGAACCATTGGCTGATGCGGAAGCCGAGTATATCAGCAAAAATCGCGGAATATACACGGTCAGTCTCACTTCAAGAACCAGGCCTCGAAGGGGATGAATTCGTTTTCAAGATTGAAGATGAAGAAGAATACATCATTGCTTGATGCATCGGCAAATCTATGATTAGGAACATCTGCCTCCTGAATAAGCCTTCGCTTTTGAACGTGATGATGAAATCAGTTTTTCGGATGAATAAATCGGATATGAATGATCATCCTATGACAATGCCGGATCAAACCTGACACAGGATTCCAGCAAGACAGCATTATTTGAATTGAACTGCTGTTTGTATATTGGGCAAAGATTCAGAATCAGTGAGGTAAAAAATGACTGTTTATGAAAGACTTGCTACCTGCAGCAACGAAGAATACAGGGATTTTCAGAGCAGATTAGTTCCTAATATCTCAAAGGAAACGATACTGGGGGTCAGAACGCCTGATATGCGGAAGATCGCCAAGGAGATAAAAGGAACAGCGGAAGCTGAATCATTTCTCATACAGCTTCCACACCGATACTACGAAGAAAATCTTGTGCATTTCTTTCTGATTGCTTTGATCAGAGATTTCGATGAATGCGCTAAGGCTGTAGAATCATTTCTGCCTTACGTGGACTGCTGGCCTGTGTGCGATCAGTCTAGTCCGAAGGTATTTGCAAAGAATCA
>JAEEGI010023583.1_pt1 | contig 12064 bp, 9 predicted proteins | sample 8958751 | NCBI WGS metagenome assembly JAEEGI01 (sample SAMN16246545, study PRJNA631951) | gut metagenome | biome: gut microbiome; feature: rumen; material: KS-attached | host: Bos | place: Iran: Karaj | collected 2018-10 | reverse complement strand
AGAAACTTATAGATGGCAACCTCAAAAAATAAGAGCGTCAACCGCATGTCGCCGCGAGAGAAGATGATTAACCTCATGTACATCGTCTTGACGGCTATGCTTGCGCTGAACGTGTCGAGCGACGTGCTCAACGGCTTCAGCCAGGTGGAAGACGGTTTGACTCGCTCCAACCGCACCATCACGGCGCGCAACCAGTCACTCTATGCCCAGCTGCAGGCCTTCAATGAGAAGAATCCTGAGAAGGGTAAGTTGTGGCTCGACAAGGCGACCCAGGTGGTGGGGGAGACTGATAAACTCTTTGACTACATTGACTCGCTCAAGCTGGAGATCGTGCGTCATGCCGATGGCGAGGATGCCGATGTGCATGACATCCGCAACCGCGACAACCTGGACGCTGCCAGCGAGGTGATGCTCACGGCGACCGGTGGCAAGGGTAAGATGCTGCGTACGCGCATCGACCAGTACCGCCAGTTCGTGACTTCGTTCCTGGAGGATCCCGAGAAGCGCAAGAACTTGGAGGCCGCACTCTCGACTGTGCCCCCCAAGACCACTAAATACGATATCAGTAAGAAGACCTGGGAAGACTTCATGTTTGACAACATGCCCTGTATCGCTGCCGTAACCCTGCTGACCAAGTTGCAGAACGACGTGCGTTATGCCGAGGGTGAGGTCTTGAATCAGATGCTGACCAACGTGGACCTGGGTGACCTGCGCGTGAACCTGGTTAACGCCTTTGTGGTGCCCGACTCCCGTATCGTGATGCGTGGCACCAAGTATAAGGCACAGATTGTGCTCGCAGCCATCGATACCACTCAGCGCCCCGTCGTCTATGTCAACGGCGGACGTCTGGGCAACAATACCGGCCTCTATGAGGTGGGTACCGGCAAGGCTGGCAATTATGAGTATTCGGGTTGGATCGAGGTGCTGGGACGTGACGGCACGGTGACCAAGCGCGACTTCAAGTCGAGTTACACTGTCATCGACCCGCTGGCCACCATCAGTGCCACGATGATGAACGTGCTCTACGCCGGTATCAACAACCCCATCAGCATCGCCGTGCCTGGGGTGCCTCAAGGCAGCATCAGTGCCACGATGACTAACGGTACGCTCACCAAGAGTGGTGAAGGGTGGATTGCCCATCCCACTAAGGTCGGCTCAGAGTGTGTCATTTCGGTAACTGCCGAGATGGACGGACAGCGTACCAACGTGGGTAGTTCCACCTTCCGCGTGCGCAAACTGCCTGATCCCACGCCGTTCATTACTTATAAGGACTCTGAAGGTCATCCCAACCGTTATAAGGGCGGTAAACCGGGTATTACCAAGGCCATGCTGATTGCCGCTGGAGGACTCGATGCCGCTATCGATGATGACCTGCTGAACATCGACTACAAGGTCGTTTCGTTTGATTGCAACTTTGTGGATGCTATGGGTGACTATCACCCCGAGGCAAGTAACGGTTCGCAGTTCACCGAGCGCCAGAAGGAGCGTATGCGCCGCCTGCAACACGGCAAGCAGTTCTTTATCACCAACGTCAAGGCCACTGGTCCCGACGGCATTACGAGAACGATTGCGCCCATTCAGGTGATCATCAACTAACATTGAAACAATTATAACATCAATAACGAGAATATGAAAAGCCTTAGATTGATTATCGCACTGCTCCTGGTCGCATTGGCACTGGGAACAAACGCCCAGGTGTCTAGACGCACGGGCGGCGATACCCGCAAGAAGGACAAGAAAGAAGGCGCGGCAACCATCACCGATAGGCAACAGTCGTTCTATGAGGTGAAGGAACCCAGTGATGCCGACCTGCAATGGATGAAGGTCATCCAGCGTGAGGTGGATCTGGAGAAGGGCAAAAACGCTGCATTGCTCTATCCCGAGTTGCCCAATGAGGATGGTGAGAACCTGTACTTCATCATCATGCGTCTGCTGGCCAAGAATAAGATCACGGCCTACAACTCGATGGATGAGATCTTCACCGATGATCACAAGATTGATGTCGGCCAGATGTTCGACAACTATGGTATATTTTATACCGAGGCCAAGGGTAGCACCGAGAAGAACCCCATCTACGAGTTTGAGGATGCTGATATCCGCTCTAACCAGGTGAAGAGTTATTATATCATCGAGAAGTGGGAATTTGACACCCGCAGCAATCGCATGAAGGCCAATGTTCAGTACATTTGCCCCGTGCTTCATCAGGTTGATGACTGGAGCGGTGAAAACGCCCGCTATCCCATGTTCTGGGTCAAGCTCAACGACATCCGCCCCTACATGGCGCAGCAGTACATCTTCACCGATGACGATAACAACCTGCCGCGTTACAGCCTGGACGACTTCTTCAAGTTGAACATGTACACCGGCGATATCATCAAGACCAAGAACATGCGTAACCTCTCACTCAAGCAGATGTTCCCCGACACCGTGGCCTACAAGCACGCTCAGGACAGTATCGAGCAGAGACTGCGCAGCTTCAACCAGGATCTGTGGGTTCCGCCTCTGGAGGTGCTCCAAGCCCGAGCCGAGGCCGAAGAGAAGGCCCGTGCCGAAGCCGAGGGTGAACTTGAAGAAGGTGAAGAAGGCGCTGAAGTGGCCGAGGGTGAAGCCGCTGCCACTGAGAGCGAAGAGAAAACCGTGACGCGCACCACCAAGCGTGGCAGCAAGTCATCTTCTTCCAAGGATACGAAGAAGTCCTCTAAGTCCAAGGCTAAAGAGAAAAAGGCCAAGATCAAGGAACGCAAGCCCAAGACCAGTACCCAGGCTGTAAACACCGGAGTGAGGTCTGTGCGCAACCGCAAGAAATGATAATCAGGGTCCAGAGTCCAGGGTCTAATAGGGCCTGAATGCTGGATCGGATAGAAAATAGACAAGTTGTGAAACTTGGATGTAAGAAGTAATAGAAACTTCTTTTTCATAAGAAAAATGTTTAAAAGTGTGGTCATTGCATGGGTTGGGCCCATGCAATGACTATTTAGTGCCCCATCCACCTTTCCCGCCTCCTCCGTTATATCCGTTCCCTCCGTTCCCTCCATCTTCTCCGTTTGCAAGCATTGGAAGAAAAAAATCAAAAAATCCTTGCCAGTTGTGGAAAGAATATGTAACTTTGCGGCGCTTTTAATCGAAAGGAGGTTGGTAAACCTGCGATAAGATACTGATAATCAATACATATCATTCAATGTGGCATCGCTCGGCACGTGGTTCGCTGGCGATGTGTCATCCATGTAGAGCCACAATCCGGATAAGAAATTCCAAACATTTTACAAACAAATAAAACATTTAAAACAAAACAAACTCATTATGATTATTGTACCCGTTAAGGAAGGCGACAACATCGAACGCGCCCTCAAGAAATTCAAGCGTAAAACCGAAAAGACCGGTGTCATCAAGGAATTGCGTACCCGTCAGGCTTTTGAGAAGCCCTCTATCACCAACCGCAAGAAGATGATGAAGGCCGAGTATGTACAGCAGCTGCGTGCTCGCGAGGAGTAATAACTCCCTTTTCAGATTACAATACATAACAGGAATTGTCGCTAGGGCGACAGTTCCTGTTGTTTTTTTTGATTTTTTTGGCACAAAATTTGTATTTCATAAAAATAGTTGCTAACTTTAGCACCCGAAAAGCAGCGCTTTTCTTTCACCCCATTGTGAAGCGGCACTGCTTGTCACACACAATGTAAATCTGCGATGAACGCTACGATTGAACGATTCCTGCAATACCTGCGCCTTGAGCGCAACCTGTCATGGAGAACGGTGGACCTATACCGCCGCGACCTTGACCAGTGGGCATCGTTCATGACTGCTGGTTCTCAAACCCTTGACCTGCCATCGGTAACCACTAGTGACATCAGGGATTGGTTATTCAGGCGTTCCCGGCAGGGCGACTGCCCAGGCACCTTGCGGCACAAGACCCAAGCTATCAGGGCACTCTACCATTACCTCATGCGGCAAGGAGAGGTGCAATCCAATCCAGCCGCCCAGGTGGATCTGGCCAAGTTGCCCAAACCCCTTCCCAAATTTGTTCGCGAGAAAACTGTTGATGCCGTACTGGATGCCGATATCGACTGTGATGACTTTACCCAGGTGCGTGACCACCTCATCGTGATGCTATTCTACGAGACGGGCATCCGCCTGAGCGAACTCATCGGCCTGCAGGATGCAGCCGTCGATACCGTTAAGCGGGAACTCAAGGTGAGAGGCAAGCGCGACAAGGACCGCATCGTCCCCTTCGGCGACGAACTGGCCGGCTGTGTGGATCATTACCGGTCGTTGCGTGCTGCCATCAGGCCCGAGTGCGGCAACCTGCTGGTCACAGCCCGCGGCAAGCAGCTTTATCCCTCGCTGGTCTATCATGTCGTCCACGACTCGTTGGCCCAGGCGGGTGGAACAGGCAAACTGAGCCCGCACGTGCTGCGTCACACCTTTGCTAGCGTCATGCTCAACAGCGGGGCGGAGCTCAACAGCGTCAAGGAGTTGCTCGGCCACGAGAACCTCGCTGCAACGCAAGTTTACACCCATGTGACATTGAGTGAATTACAACACAATTATGAACTCGCCCATCCACGGGCACTTAAAAAAGGAGGTTAATATGGATATTAAGATCAATGCCATTCACTTCGAAGCAACTGAGAAATTGAATGATTTCATCAACAAGAAAGTTGAGAAATTGAGTAAACACAACGAGCTCGTGTCGTCGGCCGAGGTCATTCTCAAGGTGGTTAAACCCGAGACCGCAATGAACAAGGAGGCGTCAGTGCGACTCTCCGTGCCGCGCAACGAGGACTTGTTCGCTAGCAAGGTAGCCGACACCTTCGAGGAAGCCGTCGATAACTGTGTTGACGCCCTCAAGAAACAAATAGAGAAAGGACGCCGCGACAAATAACACACCTAGCCTCACATATTGAAGACATATTTCGCCCCCCTGCCCGCATTCCATTGCCGGCAGGGGGGCGTCGTCACTACAGTGGAGCTGGTTTCTATGCCGATGCAAAGTTAGGGTGTCCCCCGTTCAGGAACCACTGTGCCAGGGGGGTAGATATGCAGGGTGTACTATTATTAATAATTGTTAAATTGTGAATTTCGTGTGGTTTTGGCCTCAAAATGAAGTAAATTTGCAATAATAATGCATGGCTGACTCACAGCATTGTCGTTACATCGGCACCCTAAGGACTATAATCTCTTGACAAGATAATAACATTTAATAACCTCTAAACAATTACTGCGATGAGAAAACTACTTCAATTCAAAACGTTGGCCATTCTTATGGCATGTGTGTTGAGCGTGCCTCTGGCAAGTGCTCAGGACTATGACGACATCTGGGACATCGATGGCGTACAATACAAGTTTTATGCCGGTGAGGCAATGGTTGTTGGCTGCGATGTGGACAATCTGGACATCCCTCCCGAGGTCAACCTTGCCTATGAAAATGAATATGATGGCGCTTTATACGACAGGATAGTTCCTGTTTCTATCATTGGAAACAGTGCATTTTACAATTCATGGATTGGAACTGTGGATTTGGGTAAGAATGTCACGGCTCTGTATTATCACAGTTTCTATAATTGCTCATATCTGACGGATATCGTGTGCAGGAGTACAACTCCACCCATCGTCAACAGTGCTTTTTCGTCAGATATGTATAGCCGTGTGACCTTGCATGTGCCATCGAGTGCCTTGTCTGCTTACAAGAACAACTCGGAATGGAAAAAGTTCACAAACATTGTTGCCATCACGTCAGAGTGGGGTGTGGATATCAATTCGACCAATTTTCCGGATAATATCTTCCGCAATTACCTGCTCACGCTATATCCTAAGGGCTACCTTACACGTAGGGATATACAAAGATGCACCACATTACATATTCAGAATAAAAACATCGCGAATTCTAAGGGCATCGAGTTCTTTACCAACCTTGATGAACTCTATTGCTGGGGAAATACGTTCACTTCGCTCAACTTGAGCAGTAATACACAGTTGACTAATCTGGACTGTGCTCCCAACAGTTATCTGAAATCGCTCAACGTGTCTTCTTGCACCAAACTCAAACAACTCATTTGCTACAGTACCAGTATTACCTCGCTCTCATTGGATAGATGTGCTGCGCTCGAGTATCTGGACTGCCATAACACGCCCATTACTGCATTATCGGTCAATAGTAAGGAGAATTTGACAACCATTATGTGCGACGACTGTACTTCGCTGGCAGATCTCAGATGTTGGGGAAACCACAAGCTGACGACGCTTGATGTGTCGGGCTGCACCGCTCTGACCTATCTGGATTGTGCGCCCGATCACAGTCTTGCTACCATTACGGGCCTGGCTGACTGTAAAGCGATGAAGAAGCTTTATTGTCGAGACTGTGCCTTGACCGACCTGAGCGCTGTGGCGGGCATGGATGATCTTGAGTACCTGTCATGTTACAATAACAATTTGACGTCGCTCACGGTTGCCTATAAGAACAAACTCAATACAATCCTTTGCTACGGTAACACTAATATGGAAACAATCGAAGCGTGCTACAATCCGCAACTGACCTACCTTGACTGCCATGGCTGCTCGTCCATGTACATGTTGTATTGTCACCGCAGTAACTTGTCAACACTCAATGTGGGTGGCTGCACCAATCTACAGAACTTTAGGTGCTTTGAAAACTACAATCTAAAATCGATCACTGGCCTGGCCGATTGCACCGCTATCAGATATCTGGACTGTGAGGACTGTGCCATCACCGGCCTGAATGGCGTGAACGGTATGACCGATCTTGAGACGCTCTTATGCCGCAATAACCAGTTGACCCAGCTTGCGGTGATCAATAAGAGCAAATTGGATTGGCTCAGGGTCTCTGGCAATCGGTCGCTGACCTCGCTACAATGCTACAACAACGCTTTGACAAACCTGGATGTTACCAACTGCGTCGCCTTGACAAATATGTCATGTACCGGTAACAAACTCACCTCGCTTTCGGTATCGGGCTGCGACGCTTTGATCGAGTTCTACTGCAACAGGAACCTTATCAGTGGAGATGAAATGACTCAGTTGGTCAACAGTTTACCCACGCGCTCGTCCAGCAATCCCGGCACCTTCCGCGTTGTGAACGCCACCAACGAGAACAATGTCATCACCCCCGAACAACTCGCCATTGCCAGGAGCAAATACTGGAATCCCAAGAAGTGGGACGGCAGCAGCTGGGTGGATATCACCAACGCAACCAGGGGTGACGTGAACGGTGACGGCAATGTGAACATCACCGACATCACAACACTGATCGATTACCTGCTGAAAGGCAATACGGGCAACATCAACCAGGATGCTGCCGACTGCAACCAGGACTCCGTCGTCAACATCAGCGATATCCCGGCTCTGACCGACTATCTGCTGAGAGGCACCTGGTAAATCACCAACACTGTCAACAAATTTTTCCCTCACACTCCTTCTTCGAGTGTGAGGGATTTTTGTTGTCGATATGATCTAATTAATCGAATTATTGGAATTTCTTGCCTGAGCCCCAAGCCTGGCCCACGCTGTCGCCCAAGGCGCGGTAGCACATGGCAGAGGCATCAAACACGATCGGTTTCAACTTTCCCAGATCAACACGGCCCTTGGCATCCAGGATGCCCTTGTTGGCACTCATGTTCACCACCTCGCCAATCAGCATACCATCCTCAAAGCTCACCACCTTGCACTCCAGCGTCAGCGGATACTCGTTGATGATGGGAGCGTCAACATTGGGGCTAGGCTTGATGGTGCAACCCGCTTTGGCCACCTTGTCGGGCACGTCGTTGCCGCTCACGATACCAAAGTAGTCCGACTGCGCCACGGTGCGCTCATCAGCAAAGCTGATGGTGAAAGCCTTCGTCAGTTCCAGATTTTCGGTCGTCTTGTGTTTGCTCAGGCTGATGACAATCTTGTTGTGGTCCAGCTGTCCAGCCCACGCAGCCATCATCACGTCCGGGTTGTGGTTCTTGTCCCAGGTCGCAATCATCACGCACGGCTGAGGAGTCGTCACCAGCGCATGGTTAGCGCCGAAGTTCACGCGGCCATCCACAGACTTCACGCCCTTCGTGTTCTCAGTCTGGTCGTTGTTTTCATTCACATTTTGATTGTTTTGGTCACCGTTCGACGAACAGCCCGCCAAAACCAGCAGCATCGCTGCCATTAAAATCACCTTCTTCATTTCACTTCATTTATTTAATAATATGTTTATCCACGAGTTCAAAGTAATCACCCATGCGGGCAATATGGTGAAGGCAAATTTACTGCTTTTTTTAGAATTCGGCTCTAAAAACAAAACGAAATTCACAATCACAGTTCAATGACATCTTTGCCACACAATCTTTACCCCCACAGCCCCACAGTAGTCCTTCCCTCAGGGTCCCACTATGCCGCGACTCCCGTCGCGGCCCCAATAAAGAGAAGTCACCGCGCCGTCCCCAGTGCCCCCGTCCCCTCATAGTCCCTGTATGCCGCAACTCCCGTCGCGGCCCCAATAAAGAAAAGTCACCGCACCGTCCCCAGTGCCCCCGTCCCCTCAGGGTTCCCGTGTGCCGCGACTCAGTCGCGGCATCTAAGAAAGCCCCCGTCCTGTTTAGCTTTTTTCCTGTTACCAGTGCCTGAATATGGCACTCCCATGCACTACCTTTGCACCATCAACAACGGCTCGTCCCGTGTACTGGGGCACAGCCCCAGTAAAAATAATAACTTTAAACCATAATCACCATGCACTACAACCGTAAACCACTCCTCCCCGACAATCTCGACCCCTGGGAGAGTCTCTGTCTCAACATCGACATGAAGAACCTCGTCGACTTCCGTCCTCACGCCATCGTCAGCATCAACGGCAACCCAGTGCTCCACCAGCACGAGATCACCTTCCTCACTGGAGCAAGCCACTGCAGGGCGCACGCCTTCGCCAAGATGCTAACTGCCGCCGTTATCGGCGGCAGCTACCCCTTTGCACAATCCGTCCAAGTAGCCAAGCGCGACGGTGACCAGCCACAAAAACCCTCCAGGGTGCTCTGGATCGACACAGTCCACTCCTTCTACACCTGCTGCGGCATCATCGACGACCTCAAGCAAAACTTCAACATCACCCAGGATAGCTTCAGGTTCGTCTGCCTTGACGCCCTCGGCACCTTCGCCAGTCGCTACGATAACGTCCTTTACGGCATCATCAACATCATCCACGATTTCAAGCCCTCACTTGTCATCATCGACGACTTCGACCACCTCGCCATCGACTGCGGCATCAACCTCACCGATAACTTCTACCTCATGGTCAGGGAATACCTCGACCACTACGATGCCTCCTTCCTCTGCATCGGCTACAACCTCATCGGCAGGGCAAAGAGCACCGCCGGCTCCATCGGAAAACGCCTCTTCGCCGTCGCGAGCAACGTCTTCCGCCTGTCCAACAAGGGAACAACAGCCATTGTCCAACGCGTCAAGGGAATAGCCAGCGACGACCAATTCACCTTCGCCTTCAACATCAACGACAAGAACTTCCCCCAGGAACTCATTCCCTTCCCAGGGGCCGACCCCACTGGCGACACCATCATCGAGGCCGCCGCAGTCCAGGAAATCTTCACAGCTGTAGTCCCCCAAGACGAAGCCCTCACATCCCAGCAGCTCATCAACAACCTCGACAAGCACCACAACGACGTCAGCCGCCTCAAGCGTCACCACCGCCTCATCGCCGACGCCCTCTCCCGAGGCATCCTCAACAGGAACGACACAGGCTACTACACCCTCAATCCCCACTACACCAGTCAAGCCGCCCCACCCACCAACGGCTACCTCGACTACTACATCAATAAACTCAACATTATCAACAAAATACCACCCATCCCCCAGCATCAGCCCCTCAATCAATTAACATTCATTAAGACTCCCGCACCACCCACAACCACCCCCGCACCATCCCCCGCAGCAGGGTCCCGTGTGCCGTGACTCCGTCACGGCATCTAATAAAGAGAAGCAGGCGCAGCCCTACTGCCCCCACCGTTCCCTCAGGGTCCATGTATGCCGCGACTCCCGTCGCGGCCCCTACAATAGAAAAGCACGCTCAGCCCCAGCATCCCCGCAGCAGGGTCCCTGTATGCCGCGACTCCCGTCGCGGCCCCTACGATAGAAAAGCACGCCCCCGTTTCAAGGTAGGGTCCAGCCTTTGGTGGTGAGGTAGTTCTTGCAGGAGGGGCAGAAGGATTGAGTCTGGGCAAATTTGTATCCATGCTCGGCATCGACCATCATGCAGCGCTCGTCCTTGCAGTGAGGCAGCCCGAAAGCATGACCCAACTCATGCAGCATGAGTTCCTCCATGTCCTCGTCACTGAGGGGCTGGAGTGTCTTGGGTCTCAATGATGAAATGACCGAAACGCGATCTCCCATATAGCTGATGCCAAAGATGCCAAAGGTGGGCGAAATCTCATTCTCATAATAGATGATCTTGTTGGTCAGGCCAAGGGCATAACCGCCATGGCGAAGTTTCCTCAGGTCATCGAGCAGGCCAGTGCCGCGGTAGCGGTCACGGGGCTTGTAGTAGCAATCCGCGGGCAGTTCTATGGCTTCGTCGGCAAGCGATACCGAAGAATAGACCTTCTCCAGCACCGCCTTCAACTGTTTGGCTTTGGCCTCGGGAAAAGTGCCATAACGATAGATGTGGATGGTCGGCTTTGCCTTGCCGATGTAATCCAATATATCGATCGTGCCGAGGGTGCTATCGACACCGAGCGTGGGGACAGACTCCACCATGCGGGTCTTGCCAGTTGCCTTATCGACATGGAAATGCACCAGTGCGCCCGTGTAGCTGCGGAAAATGACCTCGTATTCAGCATCGGTCTCATCGCCCATCGTGACAGACATCATGGAAGGATTATCGGCGGCGGCACTCCAGTCGTACTGGCTATGGCAATAGTTGTTCACGCCCTCGAAGGCCATCTGGGCGGTGATAGCAGGGTGTTGCGACCCGTCCGTTTTGTTCCTATTGCAAGAGCAAAACAGCAAGGCCACCACTATGGATATTAGGACAATATTTTTCATCATTGGGTTGTATTTTTCTTGCAGGGCAAAGGTAATGATTTTTCACCAAACAACGGATATCTTGAGAAATTATGCCGATAACAGGGGCTCCGTTCGGCTTCGCGGCACTACACCGCCAGCCTGCCAGTCCTAACGGACTTATCAGTTTTGCTAACTGCGTGAAAAGACCCGTGGGGATGCAGACCGGTTACTGCACCCCCACGGGTAAAAGATTGTTACTGCAGTTCAGTATAGTCTATTTCACTTGACGTGAACAACCTTATTGCCAATCAGATAGATGCCCTTCAGGCCCTCAAGGCTGGTGGCCTGACGGCGTACCAGGCGGCCATCGATGGTATATACGTCAACGGGCTTGCCATCGAGCGTAATCTCGTTGATGCCACTGGTGATGTCTATTGTAGCCGTAGCAGGTGCTGACTCCTTATCGCCCTCATAGACAGCTGTCACGGCTATCGTATGATGACCGTCGGACAGGCCTGTTGCGGGCATCTCATAGGCCGTATCAGGAGTAGTGCCGACGCAAACGCCATCGACATAAATATTGTAGCCCACAGGAGCCGATGCGCCACGCTCGAAAGTCACGTCATCGAGCATGAGGCCGAAGATATCTTGAGCGGTGTGGCGGATGGCGAAGTACTTAGTACCCTCGGGGAGCGTGAATGTGTACTCCGTCCAATCGGTGGCGTCGAGCCATTCCTCCTGAAGCGAGACAAAGCTGTCGATATCGTCATCGGTAGTCGAATAAAGCACTTCGAAGCGTTCGTAGCCATAGTCGGGCGTAATCACGCGGGCGAAGAAGCTGATGTCCTGACCGTTGCCCATCAACTCGGGTGAGATCAGCCAGTGGTCGGTAGCGGGAATGGGATCGCCATCGGACACACAGGTGGAGAGCAGCAACTGATTGCCGCTGTGAGGTTCATAGACGGTGCCCACCTCGACGGGGAATGACTCAGACATGGAATTGAATACCATCCACGCCATGGGATTGCCCAGGTTGGGAACTTCAAAGCCCGTGAAGCTGTAGCACACC
>JAEEGI010023581.1_pt1 | contig 12064 bp, 5 predicted proteins | sample 8958751 | NCBI WGS metagenome assembly JAEEGI01 (sample SAMN16246545, study PRJNA631951) | gut metagenome | biome: gut microbiome; feature: rumen; material: KS-attached | host: Bos | place: Iran: Karaj | collected 2018-10 | reverse complement strand
ATTATTATTATTTAATAATTCTATTTCTTCATTTAATTTATTTTTTACAGAAATTAAATCTTCTTTTTCATATTTAATTTAGATATTTTTTCTATAAAAGAATTTATATTTGTTTCTTTATATTTTAAAGAATCATTTAAATATTTTTCTTTTACTTAGTATAAAAATAAATCTAATACAAAATTTATATGAATTAAAAAAATATTAAATGAAATATAAAATATGATAAAATAACTGAACATTTTATAAAATTTCCATAATTAATTGCTACTGAAACATAAACTTTATTATAAGTAGTATTACTGAAATTTGAAATAATATTAATATTATTTGAACCGACATTCCCACTTTCATTCGGTAATCCAATTCCACAAATAACATCATAATAAAATTGAAAATGAGGATTTTTTGATTCTGCTAAACAATTATTTCCTTCAAAAGAACATTCAATTTCATCTGTTCCTTGACCTTTACATTGTTTTGCAACACAAAATCTTGATTCATTGTAAAGGCCACAAGTATATTTTTCTGTATTTGTTGTCCCAAATTTTATTTTCAAAATTTCTTCTCTATTTTTAAGCCAATTAAATTCATAATATGGTAAAGTATTATATTCATCTACAATTTCTATTGAATTTATTGATAATATTAATGAAAAGAAAAATATTCTTTTTAATTTACTCATTTTTTATATTATATTATTTTTTTGTTTTTTTACATAATTGAAATATTCATTTTAAACTAAAAATTATTAATAAAATTATATGAAATTGTTTTGATAAAATAAAATCCTAAAAATTTGGAAATAATCCATTCTTATAATATTAAAACAAATGCATTGAATTTTAAATTATTACCAAAAATTAAAAAATTTAAAAAGTATTAGAGTAAACACAATAATTGATGAAAAAGTTAATAAGATAATTCTTTTTCATCGATTATTATCATATTAATGTAAAATTGTTATTTTTTATAATCAATAAAAAATTCTCCTCTATGTAATGTGCCTAATACACTATCATTGTTATACTCACTTCTTTATATTTTTTTTATAATTTTACTTTTTTAAATTTTTTGTGAAAAAATGAAATAAATTTATTGGAAAGTCTTTTTTAAATTTTCTTATTACGGTAAAAATCACTTAAAAAATTAAAAATATTCAATTTTTAAAAATGAAAATATATAAAAACTAATAATTTGCCTGTTCAACAATAACCTTAGATAATTTTTTAATGGTTTCATCATAATTATTTCCTGAATTTTTTAAATCATTTTTAACTTGTTTAGTATTCATACAATTTTCTTTTTTGAAATTTTCTAATTTTTCTCTCATATCAAGTCTTAATTCATCAAGTTTTCTATTAACATAATCATCTTTATTAGGATTACTAATAGATTTTTCAAATTGAGTAATTAATTTATAATAATTTTGAATATTATCCATAATAGATTTTACATTATCTTCAGTATATTTTAAATCATCAAGTGGAATTTTATTAGGAACATAATCAGAAACATAAGTTTGATTTAATTTTTTTAAAAATCTATTTGTTTCTGGTTGTAATTTATTAAAAAAATCTCTTTTTGAATTAATATCATTTTCAATTTCTTTTATTTTTTCATTTAATTTTTCAATATTTGCTTTTTTATCATCACCAAAATTTTGTTTTTCATTTTGTCTATTATCTCTTCTTAATTTCAATTCTTCAATTTGTTCTTGTAAAATAATTTTATTTTCTTCTTTTTCATCATTTAAATCAGTTAATTGAGTAATATACATTTCAATATTAGAATTTTGTTCTTCATTTTTTTCAAAAATAATAGGTAATTCATCATATTCATTAACTCCTAAAAATTTCATAATAATATCAAAAGCTTCTTTTAAAACTTCTGAATTTTTAATATATTTATCTAACATATTTTTTTTAATTTTATTTATATTTTTCCATTTATCTAAAGTAACATCTAATATAGGAATTCTATCAGAAATTTCTTCATTATGTAACTTTTTAATTTGTTCTTCAATTTCTTTTTCATTTTTATTATTTTTATTTTTTTTAGAATTATTCATAGCATTAGCAGCCATCATTCCTAATAATTGTCTTTTTTTAGCTTGTTCTTTTTTTCTTTCTCTTTCTCTTTCAATATTTGCTTCAATTAATTTATGATATTTTGCTTCTAATTTATCTCTTCTTCTTTCAAAATTTTTTCTTTGTTCAAAACCAATTTGAGTCTTAGACATTAATTCATTATTATCATTTTCTTCTATTTTTTTATTCGTATCATCATTTTTTTTTTTTAATTCTTCTGTATCTTTTTTTAACTTTTCATTTTTTTTTTCTATTAAATTTAATTGATAAACACTTTGACTTTTTTGTTTTCTTAAATTTTCTATTTGGATTTTTAAATCTTCAATATCTAAATTTGTATCATTAATTAATTGAGTTAAAGATTCAGATTCATTTTCTTTTTTATCTAATTGTCTAAATTTCCTTCTTGCTGTTTCATTTAATTTTTCTTTTGCAGCATAATTTTTTTTAGGTTCATCATATTTATGTTCTTTAGAATCATTTCTTTCTTTCTTTTTTTTTTCCTTTTCTTCTTCAGTTAAAGGATTTGGTTTTCCTTGTAATTCATTATATTCTCTTTGTTTTGTTGAATATCTTTCATCTGAAATTCTTAATTCTATTTTTTTCTTTTCTATACTTTTTGTTATTTTTTGAATTGCTTTTTGTATATCTTCGATTTCTGATACTTCGAATTTATTTCTTTTAAAAGCATCATCTATTTCAATGTCATCGTCTTCTGATGATTCTTCATATTCTTCTTCTTCTTCTGGTTGTTGTTGATTTGCTAATGAAGTTGGTTCTTCCTGATCTTGCATTTTTTAATTATTTTTTTTTTAATTTTTTTGGATTTTTCTAAAGGTTTTTCATTATATTTTGTTTTAGTAGTATTTCAAATAATTATAAAAATATTTTTTTGAAATTATGGATGAGACTTTGAATAATGAAAATAAGTCATTTACTATGCTTTTATTATATCCCAAATGATGTATGATAATACCACTTCTTCCTTTATTATAAATAATTTTAATGAAAAAGGAATTGTTAAAATTTATTAATTTATGAATGAGGAAATTCAGTAAAATTCCTTTTAAATGATTATTTGAATTTAAAAGTAGGAATTATAGAAAAACTACTAAATATAATATTTGTTGTAATATTTCCCCTGATGAAAATTATAAATATTGTATTAATTGCAACAAATTCTATTGCAAATTTATCGAAATATTTTAGATTAATTTAATTGCATAATCTCTGAAAACTTTTAACAATTTTAAAAATAATTCAGACAAAAAAAGGTTACAAAATGAAATTTAGAGAAATAGGTGTCATATTTAAAACAATGGAAATGGGTTGAGAACAATTAATTTAATAAACATAAACAATTTTATAATTTAAATATTGTTAATTTAGAATAATTAAGAGTTTTTCTATTGATTTAAAACAAAAGATTTATTTAAAAAATATTTTTAATAAATACTATTTATTAAAAATAAAAAACTTATAATTTGTTTTTCTAATATAAATGAATTATAAAATCAATAAATATGATAATTTAAATAAATATATATAATCCGAACATAGCTCAGCTGGAAGAGCATTTGACTGTAGAGGTTACATAGATATCAAGGGGTCCCTGGTTCAAATCCGGGTGTTCGGATTTTTTTAATTTCTTAAACTAACTAATTAACTAATAAAATAAAAAACAAAAAATAAACTAACTAACTAACTAACTAATTTTTTTAATTAATTATATTAAATAGATGTTTAATTCCTGATCAATTCCAGAAGAAATTACAAGAAGTAGATTATATTATAATTTTGAAAAAAAAATATCATCATTTAAAGGAATTATAAAAAATATAAAATATTTAAAATAATTTTTTCAATTAAAAATAAAAAAAATTTAAATTAAAAATTTTTGGTAAAATTCACATTTAATTTTTTTAATTAAAAAATGATGAATATTGATGACAATTTGTAAGTTTGAAAATATTTTTAATATTGTTTTAGAACTAATTCCTTTGATTCAACAAAAACTCCAAAAATTGAATCAAAAAAAAATGAATTTAATAGTGATTATTTAAAATATATAAAATTAAAAAGCAAAAATAAAAATAATAACAAGGAAAAAAATATAAGAAAAGGTTCAAAAAGTAGAACAGTAATAATGAAAGTTCCATTAGTACAAAAAGAAAAATTAACAGAAATTAGAAAGAGATTTTATTCTGAACATGATAGTGAAAATTATAATAACTTTCATCTTAAAAAAAAAATAAGAAATTTATTTCAAAATACTTTTGAAAATTTTTTTTCTGGTTCTGAAAATTCATATTCAAGTACTTATAATTCAACAAATAGAACTAAATTAATTCCTGAAAAAAATATCACAAAATATCCTTTATTATTTAATCAAGACAATTCAATTTTTTCTAAATTTCAAAAAGGAATAAACTTAATGAGAATTAATTCAAATAATCCAATTAATAATAGTAATCTATTGAAAAATTCAAGATTATCATCTCAATCTATGAAAAATGTATTTTTAAATACAAATAATTTTAATAATAATGAAAAAAGAAATAATGTAAATTATATACAGCAAAGAGAATTATCTTTAAATGACAATAAATTTTTTAAATCAAGAAATTTAAGTAATAATTTCCCAATAAAATTACTAAGTCTTAAAAATAACAATTTAAAACCATTATTTAGTACTTCATCTTATAATTCATCTTTAATAAATGAAAATGATCAAAGACATTCAATAGAAAGCAATGATAAATTAAATTGGAAAGTAAAAAACAATAATAATGAAAAAAATGAAAATAGTGTTTTAAAAATAAATAATGATTTCAATATTGATAAAAATTCATTTCATAAATTTATTAAAAATCAATCAGTAAAAAATATTTGTAATCTTAAAAATGATTTTATACCGATTTTTAAAAAAAGAAAATCTCGAGAAGGGAAAAAGAAAAAAAATAAAAATAAAAGACAATTATCTAGAATATCTGAAAGTTCAAAAAATGAATTAAATGAAATTCAAGGAAATAAATATAATAAGCAAAAAAAAAATATTGATATTACTAAAAGAAGAAATGGAATAACAAATATATTTAATTTTAATGAAACAGAAGAAGACAATAATATTAATTTTTTTTCTAGATCATTTGGAAATCCTATTTTAAGAAATTATAAAAAAAGTAAAACTCAAAAATTTTTGGATTTTTTACTAAAAAATGTTAACTTTAAACAGAAAACTTTAAAAGATAAAATGAAACAATTCTTTGAAGAACAAATTGAAGAAAATTTGAAAAATATTGATTCAAATAATTTTCTTAAAAAAAATAATTATATTCAAAATATTCAAGAAGAAATTAAAATTAATTTAGAATGTATAAAAGATAAATATTCACATCAAATAGAAAATTTTTTTATTGTTCAAAATAAAATAAGAGAAAATAGTTTTAAATTTATTCAAAAAAAAAAAGATGATATTACTTTAAATTATCAACCAAAATTATTAAGATATTCTAGTTTATTTAGTTATAAATTACAAAAAAATATTTCATTTGAAATAAAAGATTTAACTTTAAATTATTCTAGAGTCAAAATCTTTATTATAAAATATTTTGAAATTGACTTACCTTTAAAAATTATAGATGAAAATTATATATATAAAGATTATAAAAAAGAAGAAAATTCAATGGTAGAAAATTATAAAATAAAAAATAAAAAAAAATTAAAAACACTAAAGCAAAAAAGAATTATAGAGGATTTAAATTTTAATTTAAATAATTTAACAAAAAAAGATTTTTATTTTATAGTAAAATTTTATCAAATGGATTATGATTATTATATAATTCCAGATATATTACAAATTAAATTAACAAACCTAAAATTTATAGTTCCAACAATTCGTTCAAGCCATCTTCATACAAAATTAAGATCAACTTTAAGAAAATCATGTCAAAATATTTGTCATTCAGATTCTCAAAAAGATAAATTAAAAATATTAGATAAAAGCTTATTAAAAAATGCTTTAATAAAATCAAATTATTTTGAAAGAAAAATGCGAAAAAATAAAAATAATAAATTAAATACAATAATATCTTTAAAAAATTCATATAAAAAACTTCAACAAAGAATAATAGAAAGAAAACATACTCAAATGGGAACAAATAAATTGAATATGATATCAAAAGCAAATGAATTAAAGCATCAAATTATAAAATCATTAAATTCTTATAGAGATGAAATAATATTTTATATAAAAGATAGAAATTATCCTGGATTTATTTCAACTTTTGAGAAATATAAAGTAGATCCAGATATTAGAGATTCAGAAGGTAATTCTTTATTAAGTTTAGCAGTTCAAAGTAATTCTTTTCAAATAGTAAATTATTTATTAAATGCTGGAGCAACTCCTAATATTGGTAATAATAATAATAATACTCCTTTACATTTTGCTTTGACTTTTCATAATTATGAAATTGCAGATATGCTTATTCAAAGAGGTGCTGATGAAAAAGCTACTAATAAAATGGGTATTACTCCTTGGCAATGTTTAAATAGTGGAGTTTCAATTATTTAGTTTGTTTTTTTTTTTGTATTTATTTTTTTTTGTAAATTATTTGTTATTTATTTAATTTATAAGAGTGTTATTAATTTTTATTTTTTTAAAACCATTTTCTTGTCAAAAAAGGAAAATTATATTAATATAAATAAATATTATTATTCAAAATCCTCTGGTACATATTTAATTTTTTTAATTATTTCATCACAAATTTTTACTGTTTCTTCATTTTGGGTATTCGCTTTTTTTTCTTCACAAAAATCCATAATTTTTTGTAATTTTTTTAAATAATATTCTCTTTCTTCAGCAATTTCAGGAATTTCAGAATTTATTTTTTTATTACTTTTAACAATTTTATTTAAATCTTCTTCAAGAACTTTTAAAGCAATAGAATATTTTTCTAAAGTTTGTTTTAATTCATCACTCATATTTTCATCAAAAGAATTTTGACTTTCTAAAAAATTTCCATCAGAATTTAAAGTTCCTTCATAATCATTTGTATTAAAATATTCATTTTTATCTAATTTTAAAATAGTGTCATTAGTTAATAAGTGATTAGGTAAATATTTTTTTAAATTATTTAAAACTTTTTTTCCATATTGCATTTTCAATAATTCAATTCTCCTTTTTTGACCTTGATATTTTTTTGGTAATTGTTTAAAATTTTGAGAAATGAATTCATATAAATATTGCAAAAATTGGAAATTTTGGGAAAAATTTCCTGTACTCATTTTATATGGATCTATTTGTTTATATGATTTTAATTTTGTTAATATCATATTTAAAACACAAAAATTTCTTTGCCAATCTTCTTTATCTTTTGAATTAAATTTTAATTTTACCATTTCATTTGTAAAATTATCATAATATGCATCTAATATTTGACAAAATCCTATTCCATCTGATAAACTTTCAATTTTTGGATAATCACATTCTGTTGTCTCGTTTACCCATTCTAATAATTGGCTACGTCCTACTTTCATTTTAATTATTTTTTTTTTATTTTTTTATTTAATTCAAAATTTAAAAATTATTTATGTAAATCAAGAAATTAATGGATTTTAGAGAACTGCAAAAATTTCTTTGATTCATTAAGTTCAATGATTTTTTGAAAAAATTATTTTCATCAATTATATTTTATATATCATCTTTTTTCATGGAAAGATAAAGTGTTTTATACTTTAATAACCAAATTATTAATAATTTCTTATTATAATGAGAAAAAGAATTTTTGATTAAAATAATATTAAAATTAAATATAATGTTAATAATTATCTTTTCTTTTTTATATATAATAATGAAATTACTTTCATCTTCATAAAAGTTAATATTTCATAATATTCAAAAATAAATATAAGTATTAATATAAAATTTTGTCTATATTTTTATTGTCTTTTCAATTATTCTAAAAATAATTTTCTACTTATCCAAGTTCATCTATATTCAAACATTTTTATTTAAATATTTATAAATTTTATTTTTAATAATCTATTATGAATTTAAGTATAAAATTATAATATAATTCTTTTAATCAATAAATATATCAATCTTAAAGTCATTATTCACAAAAAAGAAGAGACAGAAATTAAATAATAAAAAAATTAAAATAAAAAAAAATGAATAAGGAACAAATACAATCTGAATTATTTGTTTCTTCAAAACAATCAAAAATAAAAACAAAATTAATTTCTTTTTCTTTAGCAGTAAGTAATTCAACAACAAAACAAAATTCATTCAGAAAAACTTCAAATTTAAAATTTAAGACCCAAAAATCATCTCCAGAGAAAACTATATTAAAACAAAACCCAAAAAATAATTTAAATTCTCCTTTAAATAACTTAAATGACAAAAAAACAATAAATGAAAATGATAATTCCGAAAAAGAAATATTAAGTGTAAATGAAGAACTTATGAAACAAAAAATTTTAAAAAAAAAAATAGAATCTTCTAATATGAAAAGAGCAAATTTTTTAAATTTTTCTAATCCATTTCATAATTTAAGTGCAAATAATAGAATTACGACAGTAAATAATAACAATGAATATAAGCAGATAAAAAATCATAGAATAAATATTCTTCCAACAAATATAAATTATCAAAAATCTAGTTTAATAAATAATTCAATTTATTCTCCTAAATTAGAAGATAGTAAAAAAATAACATCTTTTTCTTCAATATCATATTTAAGTCATCATACTGGAATAAACAGTAATTCTAAACCTTTAACTTTAACATCTTCTGTTATTGGTCATCATAATTATAAAAAAAGTGATATTTTAGAAAATAAAAATTTATTTATTGAAAATGATAATAATTCCAAAGGAAAAAATAATAAAAATGAATTTTTACATAATAATAATAAAAAAATAAATCAAACACAACCTATAACAAATAAAAATTCTAGAAAAAATTTTAATGATAAGAAAAGCAGTTCTTTTATTCCAGCAAAAAATTCAATTTTAACTGGTTTAATAACAAATAGTAAAAATACAAATCAAAATATTATAAATTCTAAAAATATTTTGAGAAACAAAGTTGATGAATTCTTCACAAGTCAAAGTGTAAATAATTTAAAATCAAAAAGAAATTATAATAAATTTTTTATTCAAAAAAATTTACTTTCAAATTCATCAAATAATGTGAATATGAAAATTAAATCAAGAAAAACTCATTCAAAGGCAAAAACTATTAATAATTCATCAAATAAAACATTAGATAAAAAAAAAAAAAATTCAAATAATAGTATCAATCATAATAAAAATTTTACTCATCGTAATGAAAATTTATTTTTTTCAAAATATTTATTAAAAACTTCTTCTTCAGGAAATCAGAGAACAAATTTTTCAATTTCATTAAAAGATAATTTAAATATAGAGTTAAATAAAAAAAATTTTATACATATACCAAAAACTTCAACACATTCTGTGAGTAAAACAATACCTCAAAAAACTTCAATTACTCATTTAAAAGATTTAAATGATAATACTAATTTTCTTAAAAAGAATTATTTATCAAATAAAAATTCAAAGATAAAATCAAAAAAAAATAAATATATTTTTAATTCAGATGAGATATCAAATAAAAAGATAAAATCTATTTTTAAAGAAGAAGAAAAAAAAAGAAAAAAAAATAAGAATTTTAATTCAAATCCAATTGATCCAAAAATTAAAGATATATCATTTAAATCAAATTTAGAAATCACACAAAATGAAATTAATGATAATGAGAAAAAAGAATTAATCGAAAATGGGAAATATTATCAAAAATTATCTTATAATTTATCTGAATTTATAAAAAAATATTATAATAAAACTAATGATTATCCAAAAACAACATTATCTTTTTATAAATTTGGAAGATTAATAGGTAGAGGAGCTTTTGGGAAAGTTAATTTAGGACTTCATGTTTTAAGTGGAAAAATTGTGGCAATAAAATCATTTAATAAAAAAAATTTTCCAAATGAAAAGTCCAAAGAAAAAATATATAATGAGATAAATTTAATGAAAACTTTACATCATAATTCAATTGTCAAAATATTAGAAACTTTAGAAACTGAAAATTATATTTTAATTATTATGGAAAATGTAAGTGGAGGTGATTTATTATCTTTTGTTAAAAAAAGGACAAAATTAAATGAAAAAATCTCTAAGTTTATATTTAAACAATTAATAAACGCAATAAAATATATACATTCAAAAGGAATAATACATAGAGATATAAAATTAGATAATATTTTAATAGATTTAAATAATAATATAAAAATAGGTGATTTTGGAATAGGAAAATATTTTTCAAAAGGTGAAAAAATAAAAGATAAATGTGGAACTCCAGCATATATTGCACCTGAAATTTTACAGAATTGTCCTTATGAAGGTCCTCCTGTTGATATTTGGTCTTCAGGAGTTGTTTTATATGCAATGTTAAATGGAACTGTTCCTTTTAAAGCAAATAATTTAAAAGATTTACATAAATTAATTTTAAGTGGGAATTATACAAATATAAATAATATAAGTTATGAAGCACAAGATTTATTAAAAAAACTTCTTGAAATTGACCCTAAAAAAAGAATTAGTATTAATAATATTTTAAATCATCCTTGGTTAAATTATAATGGAAATAAAAATAATATTGATGATGGAAAAATTAAATTATTTACTAAAGCAGAAATAATTCTTTTAAGTAAAGAAAATGTTGATTATAGAATTTGTGAAAAAGAAGAAATGTTAGAACATTTTACTTTAAAAAATTTATATACCATCAACGATACAATAAATAAAGATATTAATACTAAAAGTGTTATATTAGCTCCTTTTAATTCAACATTTGAAAATAATAATGATGGAAGTAATGAATCAAGAATTTATGATAATAATTTAGAAATAATCAACAATGATGTTTATTTTTTTTGTGAAAATGCAAAAATATTAAATAGAAAATATGAATTAAATAACAATGGTGAAATTGATCATGGAATTTTAATAAATCATAGTTCAAAAAATAAAGATCATAGTAATTTAATAAATGAATTATTAAATGAATCTAAAAATGAAGATGAAAATAGTTTAGATAGAAAAAATTCAGAATTTACTAAATTGGATTCTAAAAGAAATGTTTCTTCATTAACTGATTCAAGTACTCTTGTTATAGATGAAGCTGTATTAAAAACAATGGAAAACTTTGGTTATATTAGAGATGATATTCAAAAATTTTTAATTAACAATGAATTAAATTATGCTACTGCTACTTATTTTCTCTTATCTAATGGAAATGAAATAAGTTAAATATATATTTTATTTATTTTGAAAAGGTTTTGTTAATAATAATAAAAAATATATATAAACATTTAATTCATTTTTCTTATTGATATAAAGAAAATTAAAATGTTTTTAATTAAAAAAGAAATATTATTATGCTTTATAAAATTATATAAATTTTATTTATTAAAAAATAAAATGTAATCTCAAAGCCATAAAATTAATAAGTTCCTTTTTAACAGATTGATACATAACTTCTTCTAATTATGAAAAAATAATGTTTCTCTTAATGTCCAAATAATATAGGTTATTGAACAACTAATTATGATGAGAGAAAATTATTAAATATACTTTTTTATTAAGAAAAAGGATTGAATGTCCTTTATTTAATGCTTATCAAGTGAAAAAAAAGAAGAATATTTATAAAAAAAACAATAAAAGTTTTTTTAATCAAAATTATAATAATAATAAAGTTATTCCCATTAAAAAATAAATCCTATTAATAATAATAAAATTAATAACAATAATATTATTAATCAAATTAATGAAAAGAAATTTGATAATAAATTAAATTTAATTGAAGAAAATTGTTTAAGTGAATTAGATAAAAGTAAAGAAGATTCTTTTTTAAAAATTCAAAGTAGGAAATATGATAACAAAGATAT
>JAEEGI010023573.1_pt1 | contig 12067 bp, 12 predicted proteins | sample 8958751 | NCBI WGS metagenome assembly JAEEGI01 (sample SAMN16246545, study PRJNA631951) | gut metagenome | biome: gut microbiome; feature: rumen; material: KS-attached | host: Bos | place: Iran: Karaj | collected 2018-10 | reverse complement strand
ATTGGCATAAGCCTCAGCGTCAGCTTCAGCCATTCTGGCAGCAAGTACATCTTCCACTGAAGAAGAATCCGTAAAAACAGCATCGTGGGAAGCGTTTGAATTACCGCACGCGGTAAGCATCAGCGAAGTACATAAACATATTGCAACCAATTTCTTTTTCATATCATCTTGCTCCTGCTAACCTTCCGACAAGCGAACATATGGCGAAAGCTATGATATCCGCCGCAACTATGGTTGAGCCTACGGGAGTTCCCGCAAGCATTGAGATCACGATTCCGAAGAATGCGCAAAATACCGAAAGGATTGCCGAAAATATCGTAACGCTCCTGAAAGTCTTAAATATTCTCATGGATGAGAGTGCGGGAAATATAACAAGCGCCGATATGAGGAGCGATCCTACAAGATTCATGGCAAGTACGATTATGACGGCTATCACAACCGCGATCAGAAGATTGTACGCATTGACTTTTGTTCCGGCACTTCTTGCAAATGTCTCATCAAATGTGACCGCGAATATCTTGTTATAGAAAAAGATAAATACGATAACGACTATGACCGATAAAGCAGCGCAGATAGTAACCTCTCTTCTCGTAAGCGTAAGTATGGACATGGATCCGAAAAGAGTGCTGCAGACATCTCCTGTAAGATTGGTTGATGTAGAGAATTTGTTCATAAGGAGATATCCGAATGCAAGCGCACCCACGGAAATCATCGCTATGGCTGCATCGCCCTTGATCTTGGCATTCTGCCCTGTCCTGAGAAGAAGTACCGCTGCCAGGATTGTTCCGGGAAGAACTACGATCATTGTATTGGTAAGATTTAAAACCGCGGCGATGGACATGACACCGAACGCCACATGACTGAGTCCGTCACCTATGAAAGAATATCTTTTAAGTACCAGTGTAACGCCAAGAAGCGATGAGCAGAGAGCAATCATCACTCCCACTATCATCGCATAGCGTACAAACGGATATTCCATGTACATCATCAGTTTATCTATCATATGTTCACCGCCTAAAGCCGTTACCTGCTTCCAACATGAGGATCTTTACTCTGCATCATCATAAAGATCTTGCCGGCTTTGCTGTTTAAATATTCACTCTTCGATCCGAAATAGATCGTATTTCCTATATGAAGAATATGATCCGCATATTCAACCGCAGACTTAATATCGTGAGAGATCATCACTATGGTGATCCCTTCTTTGTTGAGCTTTGCAACAAGCTCGTACATCTCCGCAGTGACCTTGGGATCAAGTCCCGATACGGGTTCGTCAAGGATCAGCATTTTCTTGGTGGCACAAAGCGCTCTTGCAAGAAGGACTCTTTGCTGCTGTCCTCCGGAGAGCTCACGGTAACATTTATTCGAAAGATCCGTGATGTCCATCTTCTCCATATTATCCGCAGCGAGTTTCTTCTCCTCACTGTTATAGAAAGGTCTGAGTCCCATTCTGCTCTGACATCCGGATAAAACTATCTCTCTTACCGATGCCGGGAAATCTCTCTGCACAACAGTGTGCTGAGGGAGGTATCCGATCTCGCCGGGAATAAGGCCGTCACCATACTTAACCTCTCCCGCAACCGGTTTTATCAGTTTTACTAGGGTCTTAACCAGCGTGGATTTACCGGATCCGTTCTCTCCGACAATGCACAGATAATCACCCGAATTTACTTTGAAATTCAGATGCTCTGCAACTGTCTGACCGCCGTATCCGACCGACAGATCTTTTGCCGTTATCAGTGCCATGTCCTTTCCTCCGAATAGGTAATAATATCAAGCCTTTTTTTCAAGGCAATCGTCACACATTCCGTAAAATACGGTTCTCAAGGGATCAAGTTTAAACTTATGCTCCGAATAAAGATGATTTTTTATCTCCTCAAGTTCTTCGCACTTTAAGTGAATCAGTTTTCCGCACTTTTCGCATTTGCAGTGAAAACAGGTTTCGTTCTTCTTGTGAACGCTCATTCCCACATATTCGAAACATGCACTGCTTCCGCTCTCGAGTATATATTTATTGAGGATTCCCTCATCCACGAATTTCTCGAGCTGACGGTATACGGTGGACTGACCGATGGTTACGCCCTGTGCTCTGAAATGGTCATATACATCCGCTGCGGTGATATGAACTCCCGGTTTGGATTCAAGATAAGACAACATTATTTCACGCTGTTTGGTCTTGTAATTGGAACCTGAAGCCATAGTATCCCTCCTGTTTCAAATTTGAGAACCGTTACCATTTTTACCATTATGATCTAATAAAGTCAAGATTTGGGAACGATTTTCATTTTCTTTTAACAGACTTTACCGGAATCCTGTTTAATCCGATGACCGAAACGGCCATGACAAAGCAAGCCACCGCCATTAAAGCGTAGCATGAGATATAGAGATTACCGTGTCTCTGGACATAGTATTCCATGAAACCGGTAAGAGAAAGTCCGAGCAAAAAGGCTAGGATGTAGAAAACATGTCCCGCCCTGAACCTCCGTATTTTGATAAGCTTAACCATGCCTGCGATCACGCACAGGATCAGAAATATCCCCGCTACGATCTGCATCAGACTCACGAAACCGTTGGATCTTAAGAAAGATGCATCGTACCTTGCACTGTCCAAAAGCGCCATTGCACAAAAATACATTATGTATGTTTTAAGTGCGGACTGTCTTCTGATAGAACCGATCACGGCAATAACCGTGATGAGTGCAAGTACGCAGAACTTCCAGAAAAAGACCGCGGTCCTGTATTCTTCCGCACCGGGCATGGTGGGATAAGAAAAAGGAAGACACTGATACACAGGATCAGCTATCACAGCCTTACCTCTGTCGCATTCATTAAACATCGATGTAAGTGACACGAGCGTCATAAAAAGCATGATTCCCGCCGAAGTTGCAGATAAGATCCATCCTCTGTATTTTCGACCGGCAATGCCTGAGGATATGAATGATGCTGCAAACGCTCCTATAACAAGACCCGCTTCGTGGAAACACCCGTCGAAAGATGAAAAAGCACTGTAGAAGGATCCGTAGCTTTCGTAATGCGAATACCAATGCACGAATCTTCCCAGATAAGCTCCGAAGACTGCAGACATTATGACATATGCAAAAAGAGAAAACTTAAATCTGAAACGGGCAACATCGTTTTCTTCTTTTACCGGACACAAAGAAAGTGTCAGCATCACGGATGATATAAATGCTATAACCGTGATTATGATACCGTATCCGATCTGAGTATTTCCCGCGTATACCGCGGTTACCGTATGAGTATTCATCTGTCATCCTCCGGTACCGCAGTCGCAAAATAGATTATATCGCTGACGGTTCTTTCAACACCCCAGTCCACATAGCTGTAGGGTCTGTCCTTCCAAATAACTTCGGCTGTCTGACCTCCGTCCAGAGTATAGGCATTGATGCATCCTTTTAACATCATGATATCCTGCGCACCTTTAAGAGTGCAGCATTCTCTGTAAGGGTACACATGTCCTATGGTCATCATAAGATAATGCCCCTCTCCTATCTGACCTATTGCAGAACGTGAATACCTCTGCATGGTCTCACCGATCCTGTAATTTAAATTCTCCTTCGGGACACCGTCATCGATGAGTACGGGACCGAATGAAAGGGAAAAGAGAATGTCATTGTCATCAACAAACTGCTGTGCCTGCTCTTTGGATGTAAGTTCTCCTGCATAGGAGAAGATCATATTCCCTTGTGTATCAAAAAAGCAGGTATCAAGATATGTGCCTTCGCATCGCCATACCGTGCGGTCATAAACCGTAAGACCGATGGATCTGAATTTATAAAAGTCACCGTTCATGGCAACTACGGCATTTGCCTGTGATGCCAGCTGTGAAGCATACATCTGTACACCGTATCCGTAGGTGTCGCCGGCTATCTTACGTCTGAGCTGGCTGGGATCTGCTATAAACACTTCGGCGAAATTGCAATAACATTCATTGCAGAACTCTTTCCATACTATGGCAAAGATGGAGTCATCAGCGTAGTAATAGATCTTCTGACCGGTCGCAAAGGTAACGTTCGGATCAAACACCAGGGATTCATCGCCTATAAGATGCTCGCTTCCGGCAGTTGCTTCCGCGATCATAAACGGATCCGTAAGTTCATGGAAACCAGCATCGTCGGGAATATAGCCGCATACGGCGGTCTCGGGTATGGAATAAAGTTTGGGGATATATACAAGATCCGCCAATATACCTGATTTGGTGTTATTTGTATAGAGCCCCAGCTTATCATAGAGAATATCTGCGGATGAGGGATTTGCGCATACTCCTCCTCCCAGAACATTCAGCAGTTCATCCGTGGGAACGATATTCCACCGGCCGTTTTCGAATCGGAGATCTATGCTGATATCCGCAGATGCCGTAACAGGCTCCGATGAAAGAACCGCCTCGTAAGCACTTCTGTAGGCTTCTTCCACAACCCAATCCTGATATGATGAACCGTCCTTATATACTTCCCTCATGGAATGGCTCTGAACAATATCATCGAGCTTAACATCAAGCATCTTATCAATGCCATCTGCAGCTGCGGACAGATCAGAATACCGGATTCTTACGGGTACGGACGCGGTAAGATCGTTAATCTTCATCTCACCCATATATTCGAAGCCGTATCCTGCTTTGAGATAATCCAGATACATTACGGCATTTTGATCTTCATAAAGATCCGGAAGGGAAGTTTGTATATCTCCGGACATACCGGGCGTGCGGCCGTATAAAATATCATAAGCATCCGAGATACGTCCATCAGATAAAGCGTTTAGGAAAGATGCCGCTTCGTCCGCGGGATTTCCGCCGGGGTGAGCATAAAGCATATCCACATAAGGATAAAAGATACAGATAAGTATTATGACCGCCGCAGACAGAATGCTGAAAATACCGGTAAAAAACCGTATCTTCTTTTTGACTGCGAGCATAATGGTCATCAATACACCAAACAGCACCAGCACTACAGATATATACAAAAAACCGATGCGCAGATCGGAAAGTTCGGGCAGCGCATCATACATTCTCTGAAAGGTTTCTTTTAGGATCCCCAATAACATAAAAATAGATTCTCCAAATTTTTTCCGGATAATTATACCCTACGGACAGGGCATTTGCGAAAATTAATAAAGTGTTCGGTTGCGAAAACTTCCGCCTGATTATAAAATCCATATACAAACATATGTTCGGAGCATGTTATGAGTAAAGTATTTGTGGAAGTGACCGCAAAATTTGATAAAGACGGTAGAATAGAACCCTTGCAGGTATCCTGGACAGACGGCACCAGATATACCGTGGACAAGGTTGTGAGCGTATGCCGCGCGGTCTCAACGGGCGGAGGCGGCCTTGGGCTCAGATACACCTGCAGGATATGCGGAAAGAGTGCATTCGTGTTCTATTCGGAACGTGACCACAGATGGTTCGTTGAAGGCAAGGAAGGGCGCAGATCCGACTGGGTTTATACCGTAATATAAAACACCTCGCAGGATACGCGAGGTGCAATTATTCTATGACCATTGATGCGCAGTTAAGGTCTTCCAGAAGGTTGTAAATTTTTCCGGTCTTAAATCCGACAACCACGGGGCGCATGGGATAGCCGGGATTGTTGGCAACAACTTTACCCATCTCACCGTTTGAAAGCTGTACGTAAGAGTCTACGGGGAAAATAATGACTGAATCCATGAAACTGGATATGGCCTTGGTATCAAGCTCCGTGGACATTCCGAATATCATCTCAAGTGCTTCTCTTTTCGGGAAGCCTTTTTTATATGGACGCTCGGTAACGAGCGCATCATATATATCGGCAACAGCGAGGATCTTGGCAAATTTGCTGATTGCTTCGCCGGTAACTCCCAGAGGATATCCTCTTCCGTTCATCTTCTCGTGATGCTGCAAAACACCTTTCATTATCTCATCGCCAAACGCATTCTTTTCCTTCAGGATCTTGAATCCGAAAAGCGAATGCTGCTTCATGAGGGCGAATTCATCATCATCGAGTTTTCCGGGTTTATTTAAAATCTCAAGCGGGATGTTTGATTTACCGAGATCATGGAGAAGACCCGACACACCGATATCTCTTATCTCTTCCTGTGAAAGACCGTAATTTCTTCCGATGATCATTCCCATGGTGGCAACGTCTACGGAATGCTTGAAGGTATATTCGTCACTGACCTTGATCAGATTAATATCGACTGCGATAGCGTTATTGGCTTCGATTGCTTTTACAAGTTCGCCTGTAACATTATTGGTGGCTTCCAGGAAATTCTCCGATTCCACATTATCGTATAGGAACTGAACACCCTCTCCTACACGCTTGATAACCTCATGGCTGAGCGATACCTTGCTCTTGTCTTCGACACGGCTCTTTTCCATGAGTTCTTTTGTAAATGCGGGAAGCTGAGCCTCGAGGGAATGAATCTCATCGGGATCCGGTTCGCCCTCGGACACATAGATGCCGCCTATTGATTTCTTCTGAAGATACTCAATCTGGAAATCATCCAGATAAGCACCTTTCGCGATGAGCTCGCGACCGGTCTTATCAAGGATCGCTTGGTCGATCCTCATACCCGGCTGAAGAACTCTTGTACTTACAAACTTGCGTTTAATCATCCGGCCCCTCGCCATCCAAATACTTTTCGTAGATTTCAAAAAAACTGCAGGTTGTAATCTCAGGATCGTAATTAAGAGTTACTGTTTTCCAAAGTTCACTGTTTAGATTTCTTATACGACTTCCCACGAAGTCATCATAGACGGATTCAAACGCTTCATCTCTCAGCTTACGCGTGATCAGCACTTTATTTTCATCCGTCTGGGTCCTGTCCAGCGGCAGTATGCATTGCATCAGATACAGGCCGTCTGTGGTTCCCACTATATCACTGATCTCTCCTCCGGCGAGTGAAAATGCTTCTTCCTCCACCGCTATATCCATGGTTCCTTTTCCGAATGAGATGACCGATTCATCGGCTTCGTTATATTTCATCGCTTCGGTTTCAAAATCAAGGCTTCCGTCCAGAACGCCTTCCCTGATACCCTGGAGAGTCTTATATACTCTGTCATAATCTTCATCCATATACGGGATGAGAGAGTCACCGTTTTTATATGTGGTGCGCATATAGATGATCCTGACCTTGACGAATCTTGCTTCATCATCCGAGATCTCAGGAGAGATATCCTTAATTATCTCGTCGTATGCGAGCTGAGCCAGTGCCATCTCGTAGTACATGTTTTCAATGAGTTCCTCGCTTGCTCCGAGTTCCTCAATCTCCGCTTCCGACAGCGAAGAGTAATATTCAAGTGCGGCCTCTCTGACCGCATTCTGCGATTCCGCATCAAGCGTAAGTCCCCGATCCAGCGCCATCAGGTACATTGTCTTGATCTGTGCCAGTTGTGCAAGTGCCGTGTTTTTGATGCTCTCTTCAAACGTAACGCCGTCCGAAGTAACCGTTCTTATCTCCCTACCGAAGACATTTTCATAAGACTTCTGGATATTGGTGATATATATCATCAGTTCCTGCAGACTGCAGCTTTCACTTCCGACGATAAATACTTCGTCCTGTTTAAAACCGGTGGTAAGCACGACCTGTGCCCTGCCGCAGCCGAATAATAAGCTTACGGCAAGGAGTGCACATATGGCCGGCATTAGTTTTCTTCTAATAAAAATCAAAGCTTTATCTCGTGAACCCATCCTTCGGGTGCTTCTATGCGACCCATCTGAATTCCGGTAAGAGTATCATACAGCTTCTTGGTAACAGGTCCCATCTCTTCCATTCCGCTGGGGAAGCAGATCTCCTTGCCGTGATCGTTGATCTTTCCGACAGGTGAGATAACCGCTGCTGTTCCGCAGAGTCCGCACTCTGCCATATCCGCAACTTCTTCGAGAGTGATCTCTCTCTCCTCTGCTTCAAGTCCGAGATATTCCTTAGCAACCTGAATGAGGCTTCTTCTTGTGATCGAAGGAAGAATGCTGTTTGACTTGGGAGTAACAACCTTGCCATCCTTGGTAACGAACAGGAAGTTAGCTCCGCCGGTCTCCTCAACCTTGGTTCTGGTTGCGGCATCAAGATACATATTCTCCGCAAATCCCTCTTCATGCGCAGTAACGATAGCATGAAGGCTCATTGCGTAGTTAAGACCTGCCTTGATGTTTCCGGTTCCGTGAGGTGCCGCACGGTCAAAATCGGACACCTTGATAACGATGGGCTTAGCGCCTCCCTTGAAGTAAGGTCCTACGGGAGTTACAAGGATTCTGAACTGATACTCGTCAGCGGGCTTAACACCGATAACGGGATTAGATCCGAACATGTAAGGTCTGACATAGAGAGTTGCACCGCTTCCGTAAGGAGGTACAAATGCTGCATTGGCCTTAATGGTCTTCTCTACTGCTTCAATAAATCTTCCTTCGGGAAGAACGGGCATCTCAAGTCTTGCAGCAGACTGATTGAGACGCTCTGCGTTAAGGTCGGGGCGGAAAGTAACAATACGTCCGTCCTCTGTGGTATATGCCTTAAGTCCCTCAAATACGGTCTGTGCGTACTGAAGAACGCCTGCGCATTCGCTAAGCACGACCTTATCATCAGTGGTTATCTCACCGTCATCCCACTTGCCGTCCTTATAATTAGAGACGTAGCGATAATCGGTCTTGATATAACCAAATCCTAAGTTGCCCCAATCAATGTCTTTCTTTTCCATTTCAGATCCGCCTTCTTTCTTAAATAAAATAAAAAAAACTTTAAAATATTTTAGCACAACGGGGTTTTTGGTACAATAATCTCTGTATTTACTACTTTTGAAGGAATTTAGACATGAGAATTTATAAAGAAATAAACCTTTCGCTGATAACAGCGTTTCTGGTCCTGTCCTTGGGTGCATGTTCGCAGGCTCCCGCCGCTCCCGTCCAGACTACGGATACCGCAAACACGGAAACTGCCCTGTCCCCTGCCGCAGAGCCTTCGCCCGAACCCGTGCCCGAACCCGAGGAAACCCTGCCCGCATTCGTCGAGATCCTCGGAAAAGAATACGAAGAAAGCGTAACTTACCTCGATCTGTCAGATATGCATCCCGAAGACATCCCGGAAGTTTCGGAGAAAATGTCGGAATTACCCGGTCTTACGGAGGTAAATCTCATATCGGAAGGCAGCGAGCCTCTCCTCTCTCTTCCCGCGGTTTATGTACTTAAAGAATCTCATCCCGATGTACATTTCATCTATGAATTCGACCTGTATGATCAGCATCTTACCACCGCAGATACCGAGATAAACTTTGTTAAATCCGAAATCGGAAATGAAGGCGAAGAAACCATACGTCAGGCGCTTACGGTACTTGATAGATGCGAATATTTCCTTCTTGATGACTGCGGAATAGACGATGAGATAATGGCAAAGATCAGGGATGATTTCCCTGATATGAAAGTTGTGTGGAGAGTACATGTAGGATGGAAATCCGCACTTACCGACGATCAGGTCATACGAATGACCCATGGGATAAACGATTCCATGACAGGTCCCTTAAAATACTGCAATGAAGTTATATATATGGACCTCGGTCACGATATGGGCATTACCGATATCTCGTTTATAGAAAATATGCCGGACCTTGAATGCCTGATATTATCCGATGCGCATTTCACCGATCTGACTCCGCTTACAAACTGTCACAAGCTTGTATGGCTCGAACTGGTAAGCTGCTACTACATTCAGAATCTCTCCGTCATAGCGGATATGGATTCCATCAAATATCTGAATATCAGCTTTACCCAGACAAGGGATATAAGCGGAATAATGGATATGAATCTGGAACGTTTCAGCTGTATAGGAAATCCGGTATCCAGAGATTCTTTCGATGAATACTGCGAAGCACATCCGGATTGCCTGTGCGTATACACCGGCAACCCTTACGGATATGCATGGAGATATGACGATTACGGATATACCTACTTCTCATATTACGCGAGAATGCGTGAAGTATTCAGATATACACAAAGTAGTCCAAGCGGCGGATTCAAGATGCCTGAGGAATAGTGACGGTTCCTGCATTCCTGGGGTCCTGCCGCGACTGCATACAAAAAGCCTGAAGCTCAGCTTCAGGCTTTCTTTCTTTCGTAAGTTACGAAGTGGTAAGTCAGATCGAATGAAGTCATTTCATCGGAAGTATTTGTTATCTCCCATGCATCGTCCGCATCAAGATCATGGAAATAGGTGTCTGCTTCGTATGCATGATCAAGTCTTGTGACAACCGCTTTATTGCAGTAGGGAAGGAGCTGATCGTATATCGTGCCTCCTCCTATTACGAAGACCTTATCATCATCGTACTGTTTTACGATCTCGAGAAGTTCCTCTACGCTGTGAGCGACTTCGGCACCTTCAACCTTATACTCGGGATCGCGGCTCATTATTATATTGGTTCTTTCCTTGAGAGGCAGCCCGCCGGGAAAAGTACATAATGTCTTACGTCCGAGAATAACCACATTTCCTTTGGTAAGCGCCTTGAAGTTCCTGTGATCTTCTTTGATCCTTACGAGAAGATCGTCTTTATTACCGATAGCCCAGTTTTCGTCTGCGGCAACAATTATAGTCATATGAATCCTTTCTCAGATCGCGATGGGAATGTTTTTGATCTGCTCGTGGTGCTGATAGTTCTCGAGTGAAACATCATCCGATGTGAATTTGTAAAAATCATGTACATCGGGATTCAGGATGAACTTGGGAGCAGGCAGGGGTTCTCTTTGAAGCATCTCCTCGATAAGAGGAATGTGTCTGTCATAGATATGGCAATCGGCTATGACATGAACAAGTTCTCCCACTCTCATATCGCAAACCTGCGCAAGCATATGCACCAGAACCGCATACTGAACGATGTTCCAGTTATTAGCGGCAAGCATATCCTGAGAACGCTGATTCAAGATCGCATTGAGAGTAAGTTTATCGTCTCCCTTTTTCTGAGTGACATTGAATGTCATGGAATAAGCACAAGGGTAGAGATTCATATCATGAAGATCCTGGAACACATAGATGTTGGTAAGGATTCTTCTGGAGAATGGATTGTGCTTAAGATCGTAGATTACTCTGTCCACCTGATCCATCATGCCTTCGGGATACTCGTGCTTAACAGCCATCTGATATCCGTAAGCTTTACCGATGGATCCGTCCTCATCCGCCCACTCATCCCAGATATGACTGTGCAGATCATGAATGTTGTTGGATTTTTGCTGCCAGATCCAGAGAATTTCATCCGTCGCGGATTTCAGCGCTGTTTTACGGAGTGTCATAATCGGAAACTCCTTCGTCAGATCATAGCGGTTTACCACACCGAATTTCTTAATCGTATAAGCACTGGTTCCGTCCGGCCAGTGCGGCCGGACCTTCTCGCCCTCCGTACTGGTTCCGTTCTCCAGAATATCCCTGCACATATCAATAAACACCTTATCTGCGTAACTCATAATCTCTCCTTCAATATCCTGCTTTTATATCTTTTCCCTGCTTTGCCGCTACATGCATGCTCCATCCTCACCGGTATCCACACTATACGATTCCCCGACCTATGGCTCTTGTGATATCATCTCCGTTCACCACACTCAGCACTTTCGCACCATATTTTTCGGAAAGGAGCTGTGCGCCGCTTCCATGAACCGGCTCCATTCCCTTCTCATACCGATCAACCACTGCTATCACCGCAACCAGCCTGATATCTGCTGTCTCACGCAGTCTTTCGATCCTCTCCACCACGGTCTTTCCGCTGTTGATCAAATCATCCACAACCACAATGCGCTCGCCGTCCTCCAGCGTATGCCCGCAGAGAATTCTTCCTCTGGAATCCGCCACCTGCCTGTCATGACAGTAATTCACCGTCACTCCGTACTTGCCGGCCAGTGCCATGGCTGCGGCTGCCGAAAAGCTGATCCCGTGATAGGCCAGTCCGACAATACAATCGAATTCCAGCTGCTCTTCCATGATCAGATCCGCAAAAAACTCTCCTAGCTTTGCCAGATGCGTGTTGGTGGTAAAATGCTCCGAATCCACATAATAATCCGCATCGAATCCGTGCAGGTTAAAGTGCCCGCGTCTCAATACTCCC
>JAEEGI010023569.1_pt1 | contig 12069 bp, 9 predicted proteins | sample 8958751 | NCBI WGS metagenome assembly JAEEGI01 (sample SAMN16246545, study PRJNA631951) | gut metagenome | biome: gut microbiome; feature: rumen; material: KS-attached | host: Bos | place: Iran: Karaj | collected 2018-10 | reverse complement strand
TGCCAAATGGAAGCGCTACGAGCAGCAAAACAAGGAACTCGGCGCTCCAGCCAAGGGTGAGAAGCGCGTGGTGCTGATGGGCAATTCAAACACCGACGGCTGGCCCCGCGCCCGTGCCGAATTCTTCAAGGAAAACAACCTCATCGGCCGCGGCATCAGCGGTCAGACCAGTTACCAATTCCTGCTCCGCTTCCGCGAGGACGTCATCAACCTGCAGCCGAAGGTGGTGGTCATCAACTACGGTACGAACGACGTGGCCGAGAACACCGGCGAATACAACGAGGACCTGACGTTCGGCAACGTGGTGTCGATGGTAGAACTGGCCCGCTACCACAAGATGAAAGTCATCCTGACGAGCTGTCTCCCCGCCGCCGGCTTCAGCTGGCACCGCTCCATCACCGACGCCATGCAGAAGATCCGTCATCTGAACGCCCGCGTACAAGCATATGCCAAGGCTAACAAGATTCCTTACGTGGACTACTTCAGCGCCCTTCTCTCGGCCGACGGCACGGGCATGAATCCCGACTATGCCAACGACAACCCGGGCGTGCATCCCAACGCCAAGGGCTATGCCGTGATGGAAAGCCTGCTGCTGCCCGTCATCAAGAAACTGCGCTAAACGAGGGGGTCAGATTCCGGCCCTCAAAGGTGGGACTTCGGACCGCAGAAGCGGCGTCTCAAAATTTTGAGACGCCGCTTTTGTTTTGCCCTATTTGACACCCGCTGAAAACCACACGTAAACAAAACGTCGTGCTTTGGGGTAAAAATCTTTACAAAAGCACCCCTGCGGAACAGCCGTTCCGCAGGGGTGCTATATGAATTCAACAGACGGTATGCGCCCTACTCGCCCCCTATCTGCCGGAGATATTTCTCATAATACGGCAGAAGATGCTGGCGTTTCTCGCCGGGAACATCCTCGAAGTAAGTGCCGCCGTAGTAGAAGCAGGCGAAACCGCCGGAGACAACGCCCCAGCAGCAGGCTTCGCGCAGGTCGAGACGGGTCTGGCTGGTGTACATCTGACGTGCCAGTGAGGCAATGACACCGCCGGCGAAGTTGTCGCCGCAACCGGTGCTGTCGCCCTTCACGCCTTGCTTGAGCCTTTCGCCCACGGCCGCCGACACGGGCAGGGCGTACTCTGGCACCTGGCCGAAGCGGTCGCTGTCGGCCCAAAGATAGACATCGCGGGCGCCGTTGGTGACCAGCACGGACTTCGTGCCTTTCTCGCGGAAGAAAGCGATGGACTCGGTAATGGTGTCCGTGCCGCTGAGACGCAAAGCCTCCTCGCAGTCCACCAGAAGCAGGTCGATGAGGGCATAGGTAGCGTCGCTGTCGCCCAAAAGCCAGCGCTGGCCGGGGTTCTGCTTTTCGCTAAGCGAGTCGTAAACGGTGTTGACCACGGTGAGACAGCCTTTGTCCTTGGCTTTCGCGAGCATGGTGCGCAAACCGCGGTGTATCATGGGCACAATGGCCGTGCCGCCGAAGACACAGATGTCGGCGCCGTAGAACGACTCGTCGACTTCTTCGGGCAAGTAACGCCACGAGGCACCGATGGTGTTGACAAACGTGCGCTCGCTGTGACCGTTGTCATAAGTCGGGTCAGAAAGCACGGTCGTGGCCGCTGTTTCGCCGCCGGGCTCCAAGCGGTAATGGGAAAGGTCTACGGGCGTCTTGGCCAAAGCCTGAACCAGACTGTCGCCCACGGCATCCTCACCCCGGCAACCGTAGAAACTGACGTGACTCTCGTCGCCGGCCAGTTGGGCGGCGTTGATAAGGGCCACGATGCACGGGCCGCCGATGTTTTCCTTGTCGGGTTGGAAACCTTGGGTAAGGTCGGGCAGGAATTCGGCGAACTTGCGGCCAGCGAAACGCTCCACCTCTTCCTCAAACTGCAACTTGCCCGGCTCCAGTCCGCCGTCGCCGGGACGACGGCTCAGGTACTTCTGAAACGACGGGGCACGGAAATCTATGTGTCCGTAGATGCGGTCCAACAGACAACAGCCGACGCCGGATATACGTATCGGTTTCATGGATTAAAGAAACTTCGTATAGTCGGAACAAAGGAGGTGCAGAGGTTCCTCGTCTTCGTCGATGTCTGGAAAGCGTCCCACGGGCTCGAAGAAGCGGTTGTCGGTGGTGTCGTCGTTGCACTGGCTCACTTCACCCACCATGACCTTGCCCTTGCCCGGCTCACCATAGAAACGGTGGTATAGATACTGTTCCATGCAAATGCTCTGGCCGGGATAGAGTATCACCTTGCCGCCGGGCTCCATGACGTGTTCTATGCCGTCGATGCGGAAATGCACGGGCGTGTCGGCAAACTGTTCTTCCTCGTCGGCGTTGTAAAGTTCAATGACCAGGTTGCCGCCACCACGGTTAATGATGTCTTCCATCTTCGACCAGTGGAAATGCATGGGGGTTTCCTGATTTTCCTCCACAATCATGATCTTTTCGGCATAAGGCTTTTTGTCCACGCCGTACTTGCCGTTGCGGATGGTGAAGAGGAACAGGCCGCGGTGAAGGAAGTCGCCAGAACCGAAGTCGGTAATGTCCCACCCGAGCATGCGTTCGGTGATATAGTCCACCTTGTCTTTGTTTGCCTTCCAGTCGGCCAGACTCCAGTTGGCCCATTCGGGCAAAACAAACTGACGTGATGCCAAAAAAGCCTTGGCATCGCGCAGGATTTGATTGATTTCGCTACGTTTCATTGTCTTATGTTTTATTCTTGGTTTTTCTTTAGTAACTGTTGATATCAGATACGGGCGCATCTTCCGGCGCGGCTCCCCACGTCCGGTTAGGTTTGTTGTCCATGACCAGTTGCAACGTGCCGCCGCGCATAAGTTGCTCGTGAGTGAACCAGGGCTTCGTGAGCGGTTGGCCGTTGAACGTGGCGCTTTGGATGAATTTGTTCTCAGACGAAAGGTTTTGGGCCACGACAGTAAACGTCTTGCCGTCTGGCAGGTGCATGGCGGTGCGCTCAAAGAAAGGACTGCCGATGACATAGGTCGTCGTACCTGGGGTGACGGGGAAGAATCCCATCATGGAGAACACCACGAATGCCGACATGCCACCGCCGTCCTCATCGCCTGGCATGCCCAGATAAGAGTCGATATAATACGTGTCGATGAGGCTGTGGATGTACTTCTGCGTTTTCCACGGCGCCCCCACGTAGTTATAAAGGTAAGGGATGTGGAAACTGGGTTCGTTGCCCATCTGGAACATACCCATAAGTCCCGTGGCGTCGGGCAGCGCGTTGTAGAAGCGCCATTTGGCCGTGCCCACGCCCATGTGGAACAGTTCGTCGAGCTTAGCCTCGGCTTTTTTCCGTCCGCCCATCAGGCCTATCAGTCCCTGCAGGTCGTGCTTCACGTCCCAATTGAAGATATAGGCATTGTTTTCCGTGAAATAGGCGCGTCCGTCGTGCAGGGGGTTATAGGGTTCTATCCATTCCCCGCGGTCGTCCTTGGGCCACATCATGCCTTTCTCCGTGCGGAACACGTTGCGGTAGTTGGCGGCACGTTTCAGGAAAAGTTGTTCGTCGGCTTTCTTGCCCAGGATATTGGCCAGTTTGGCGATGCACCAGTCGGAATAGCTGTTTACCGTCGTGATGGATACGGCCTGCCGGCGTTCCCAGTTAGTGTCCACCTCGGCCACCGTCTCTTTTTCGCCGGGGCGCAGGGCCGGATAGTAGCCGTGCCGGTTGTAGAAAGAGTCTATGGAAGTGGCGGGACCGACATACCAGGGCAGCATGGAGCGTTCTAGCGAATTCTTGCGGAACCCTTCGTAGGCCGTGTTCAGGTCGAAGCGCAAGCCCTTGGCCCAGGCATCGGTCATCCAGACAGCGGCAAAGTTGCCTGTCATGGCGGCCCACTCGCCCGAAGTGATGGCAAAGCGCGGCATGGCCGCGCTCTCCCTGTACATCTTGATGTAAGAGTTTATCTTGTCCACCTCCATTTTCGGATTCAGAATGGTGTGCAACGGCTCCAGAGCGATGTGCGTGTCCCAAATCCAGTTGTCCACGTAGAACGGTTCGTCGGTCACGTGAATCTGGCGGTCCCAGGCGCTGAAATATTTGCCATACTCGTTGATGTTGACCATGCGTTCCGAGCAGCGGTACAGGGCGGTGTAGAACGTCCGTTTCTGCGCTTCGCTGCTTCCGTCCACGACAATCTGTCCCAGGCGGTCCTCCCACACGCGCTTGGCCTCGGCTTTGACGCGGTCGAATTCGAAGCGCGGTATTTCGCGGTCCACGTTGGCCTTGGCCTGTTCGGGGCTGACGTAGGAAATACCGTAGCGCATCTGCACCACGGGCACCTTGTTGTCCACCGACAGCATCAGGTGTCGGTGGCCCTCACCCTGATAGGCGGGCTCGCCCAGGTCGTTGTCGAACTCGGCGTAGAGATAGGCCGTCATTTCCTGTGTCTCCCAAGGACCGAACACGGCCGTTCCCGTCACGGTGCGGGCTCCCTGCATGGCATACGAGCCCTTGTCGGGACGGCTGCGGAAGCGCATGACGTGCTGTCCCGCCGGGTCGAACGTCATCCGCACGATGCCGCTCTTCTTGGACGGAGCGAACTCCAGCGTCACGCCTTCCAACTGCGCCCGGTAGTAATAGGGGTGCGTCTCCTCGTTATTGCACACGCCAGTCACGGGCCACATGGCCTCACGGTTGTTCGTGGCAAAAGGCATAAAGCCAAACAGCCAGTGGCGGCGGTGGCTGGCCATCTGCAACGAGAAGTCCTTGATCCAGTCGTCGAGCATGTTGTCGCGCAGAGGCACGAACCGCAGCATTTCGTTGGGCAGGTGCATTGTCTGCCGCGTGGTTTCGAGCAACACGCTCACGCCGCCGATGGTAGGGTCGGCATAGTCGGCCAGCGACTTTTTGTCGGCCGTCTTGCGGGGCACTTCGCTTTGCAAAGGTCGGACTTCAAAATGTTGAGACACCGTTTCTGATTTTTGAAACGCCGCCTTTGTCCGTTCACCGGTACTCCCGTTTACCGCCAGCCCAACCAAGGTCATGCCGGGCAGCAGGAACAGGAGCAGAAGTTGTCTTTTTAAATTCATGGGTTACAGTTTCTTGTTGTCAGGCTTTCCCGTCGCTTTCAAACAGCCTCATGTGGTCGGCCACCACGTCACGCGAGGCGTCTATCATCACCTGCTTCAGGGGGATGTAGCCCTCGTCGGGCCGCTCAGCCAGGCGGGCGTTCATCTGTTTCATGATGCCGCGCTGGATGGCCGTGGCCACGTTGATTTTACAAATGCCGTTGTGGATGCAGGCCTTGAAGTCCTCCACACTGGTGCCGCTGCCGCCGTGCAGCACAAGGGGCAGGCGGTTGGCCTCATGGATTTCGATGAGACGGGCGATGTTGAGTTGCGGCGTATGCACATAATGCCCGTGCAGGTTACCTATGGCAATGGCCAGAGCATCGACCCCCGTTGCCCGTACGAAACGCACCGATTCGTCCACGTCGGTAAACACGTCGGCCGTGTCCACGCCGGAGTCACCGACCTTGCCCAGTTCGGCTTCCACGTCCACACCGGCAGCCTTGGCAATGCGCGTCACCTCGCTGGTGACGGCCACATTGTCGTCGAAGGGCAGACCGGCACCGTCGAACATGACGGAGGTGAAGCCCAAACGGATGGCCTTGACACACGTTTCAAGGCTCTGGCCGTGGTCCAGATGCACGCAAACGGACACCGTGGCCCTGCGGGCGGCCTGAAGGAAGAGCGGGGCCATGAGGTCAAGCGGAGCCTCGGGAAACTGTACCTCGGCAACCTGCAAAATAATAGGAGAACGTAGCATCTCGGCGGCCTCGATGGCGCCCATGACGTTCTCCACACTCAAACAGTTGAAGGCGCCCACAGCATAGTGCCGTTCGTTGGCGTCGCGCAGTATTTCACTAAGTGTTACTAACATGATGTATAGTGTTTATTTTTTAAGCTCGACAATGATGGGACAATGGTCCGACGGGTGCCAGAAATTGGAAATCTTCTGGGGATTGCGCACCGGCGTGGTGTAGTCGTCGCGAATGATGGAGGCACGATTGACGCGCTTCTTCAATGCCGGCGTGACATACATGAAGTCGATACGCGTCTGGCCGCCGGTGGAACTGATTACAGTGTTGGGATAAAGCGCCTTGATGAGATCCACATAAGGCGTGGCGGCACGTATGTAGTCGTGGACCAGGAAACGGGTGTCGTCGTCGGGATAGTTATACCGCTGGTTGTCCACCCGCGACACGGAATTGAAGTCACCCATCATGGCCCACCATTCCTTCTTGGCCTTGGGATGGCTGAGTACGGTCTGTTTGCAGATGTACTCCATCTCGGCACGGCGGAACTTGTCGCCGTCGTGGTTGGCCCGGCTCTCCTCGCGCTTCTCGGTCGGCACCTTGAAGCCATAGCCCTGCGGCCACGTATGGAGCGTAACCAGATTGAGCGTCTTGCGACCCACCTGCACCTTGTACCACGAGGCTCCGTGGCACACGATGGTATCTGCGTTGCCCACGATGAGTTTTTCGGCCGTCATGGGATAGCGCGAGGTGATGAGCTGCGGATAGTTGTCGCGGTGAGCACTCAGATAAACATACTTGTGTCCGTAGCGGGCGGCCAGACGCTGCCAGCGGGCCAGACATTCGGTTTCCGTTTCTACCTCGCTCTTGGCCGTATTGGTCACATAGAGTTTTTTGGCTTCACACCAGACACAGATGTCAGGCCGCTGCGCCGTCACCCAATCCGTAAACCGCCGGTAATCGTCGGTCTGACCGTCCCACATGCCGTTCTGAATGTTCCAATAGAGCAGACGCAACTGACCGCGCAGTGACGGCGCGGTCAAAAGCAAAAACAGACAAAGGAGAATGGTGTGCCGTCTCATATACTTCTTTCTTTTTAGAATGCCACCTGCAACTGGGCCTCAATGCGGTTGGCGTCGGGCTGACGGTCGTTGTTCAGTCGCGAATAGAGCACCTGCACGCGGCATTTCGGATAGAACCAGTATTGCAGTCCGGTGGTGTAGCGGCGCGACTGGTCGGCATAATTGTCGAGCCAATCGAACGAAGCCACCAGATCCAGATGTTTCAGCAGTAAGTTATTGACCGTGCCCGTGGCATAGAGACCCTGGCTGTCGCTTTTACCTTCACGTCCCCACATGTATTCTGAGCGGAAATTCACCGGTGCCGTCTTTAACATAGCACCCACGGCATAGCGGTCGCGATGGAAGTTGCCGTTGTGTTTCAGCCCGCCAATGGGTGCAGCAAGGTTGGTCCAACCGCCTAATCCGTCGGGAACCACGTCCATATTGCCTGTACCTTTTATAAGCGAAGCGCCCAACGTGAGTTCTTTTATAGGATTCACACCCAGCCGGGCCACAAAGTCTTTCTGTGAATTGTCATCGCCCTTGTTACGGCCCACGCCGTTCATCAGAGCCAAATCGTACGATAACTTGCCGTCAAGCAACTTACCATACACGTTGATACCCAGATCACGGCCTGCGCTGCCAGGCATCATCACGGGACTACTGCCGCACACCATGTAGTCTGTCACCATGGCCATCGGTGCCACCAGTTCCAGCGATGTCGGCGACAGGGGATTTTCAATACTGAACGGCGTTTTCATTTGGCCGACTTTCACCTGCAGTGCGTCATTCCACTTGTAGTTGAACCACATTTCGTGGAGCGAACTCTTACACAACTCATACATGGCGTAAGCGTTGATGCGGTCCGTAATCTGCGCGTTGCCCATCAAAATGATACGGGCCAATTTGAATTCGTTTTCTGGCTCAGCCGAACTGTCCCAATTGTAACCGCCTTGGGCATAGCCCGTCAACGTGATGCGTTCCCTCACGGTGTTCACCATATCATTTACCGATTGCGCTTGAAGGGTTGTCAGGCCAATCAGCCCGACAAATAACAAAGTAAGCTTTTTCATAAACATGATATTAATTATTTAAAGTATTCCATGTAACGATTGTACAGGTGATGCGCCTGGATATAGGCCGACTGCGGGCTCATGAAGTGAGAGAACTCGAAGGTAATGGCCTTGTCGTATCCCTGGCGTCCCGCGGCTTCCAGTTTCAGGCGCAGTTTGTCGAATTTAATGGGGAAGAACTTGATGGGCATATCGCGATCGAAACTCTCGGCATTCGTCCAGCACTGCATGCCGTAACGTCGTGCCAGCTGTTTGTTGACCGAAAAGAACGCGTCGAGCTCGTCATAGTCTATGTGTCCGTCTTGAAAAGCACAAGCATCGACCACATCGTGTATTCCGTCGAATATTTCGTTCCATTCGCGTTCGTGTTGTTCTATTGACACACCTTCGGCCTTCGTCAACGCGGCACCAGCAGCCGCTACGGCTTTCTTGCCGTCTATCCACGGTGAGATGAATGTGGGCAGACCATTCGACACGTCCTTGCACATCTTGCCCATACCGTGGAACGTTTCGATGGCGCCGCGCGTCTGACGGCTGATTTCGGTACTGATGTACCAGCCGCCGAAACTCTTGTGATGACCGTAGTGCTTCCACACCTCGTCAATCACGTATTTGTTCATCTCTAATTCCTGTGCCATATCGCCAGTATCCCAATAGTGACCCGAGTCATACAGGCCGAACCAGAATTTCATACCGTACTTGTCGCTCAACCGCAGGAACAGTTCGAGCAAATCCTGCGACGGCATATAACAACCTTTGCCTAGCAGATATTGCGAGGGCCACGTGATGAACTTGCGGTAACCGCTACGTATCATAATAACCGTGTCGATACCCATGGCCTTCATGTATTTGAAATCCTGTTCCCACTCTTTCGGTCCCCAGTTCTGATGGGGGATATCGTGCGAAATCTCGTCAAGGAAGGTACCTGTGATACGCAGGCCTTTGTTTCTTACCAGCAGCGTATCGTTACCGGCGGGTTCAAACGGTTCAGCGGCACGTTCGGCTATACTCAGAGCCGGCACAGCCATGGCAGCGGCACCCGTCAGCGTAGCACGCTTTAAAAACTCACGTCTGTTCTTATCCATTCTTTTTCGTCTTTTCAGTAAGCAAAGTTAAAGCAAATTCGTTACTTTTGCAACACTATTCCACTTGAAAAATGAAACATCTCCGTTTATTCTTCGCTCCGCTGCTGTTTCTGCTCATCTGTCCGTCCATTTTATCACAGACCCAAGGCACCTGGAGCGGCTTTCTTTCGGTACAGGGAAGCAAACTTACCCTCGTACTCCATATTGACAATGACAAGTGTTCCCTCGACAGTCCCGACCAAAACGCCAAAGGCATCCCTGCCACTTTGCGTTTCATTTCTGAAGACTCCGTCAATATCGACATCCCCGTCATCGGTGCCGCTTACCAGGCCAAACTCATTGACAGTGCTCTGCAAGGCAATTTTACACAGCGTGGCTACACCTTTCCCCTCACTCTCCGCCGCGGCGAGACCAAACGCGAACGGCCCCAGACACCCCGGCAGCCCTTCCCCTACACTACCGAGAACGTCAATTTCTACAATCCCGACGACGGCGCCATGCTCAGCGGCACTCTTTCGCTGCCCGAACACTTCAGTCCCGACACCCCCGTACTCCTCATGATTACAGGAAGCGGTCTGCAGAACCGTGACGAAGAACTCTTCGGTCACAAACCCTTCTTCGTCATCGCCGATCACCTCGCCCGTCACGGCATCGCCACCCTGCGCTACGACGACCGCGGTACGGCCTACTCCACAGGCAATGTCAAGCAAGCTACCACCGAGACCTTCTTCAACGATGCCCTCGCCGGCATCCGCTGCCTCCGTGACCGCGGTTACACCAATGTCGGTGCGCTCGGCCACAGCGAAGGCGGCACCATCGCCCTCCTTCTGGCTGCCCGGAAACAAATTGACTTCGCTGTTACCCTAGCAGCAGCAACAACCGATGGCTGCCAAACACTCAAAGACCAAAACCGTGCCCTGCTCCTCCAATTGGGCATGTCGGCCGACACCGTCAATGCCTATTGCAACGCTCTCGAACAAGTGCTCGTCAAAACCGTTCAAGCTTACCAGCCAGGACAAACCTACCCGGTCGAAGCCCTGATAGACTCACTGCCACAGACATCGCTATTGTCGCAAGACCAGCGCACAAACCTCATCGCTGTGGCACGACAAGTGGAACAACAGGCCTGGATGCGTCATTTCATTACGCTCGATTATAAAGATGACCTAAAAGCCATCCGTTGTCCCGTGCTTGCCCTCAACGGAGAACGCGACCTGCAAGTCATTGCACATCCCAATCTGGCTATTCTGAAACCAATTCTCAAGAAAAATAAACAGTCGAAAATAGTCCGCTATCCGCAACTCAACCATCTTTTCCAAACCTGTCAAACGGGGCTGCCCGACGAATACGGCCAAATAGAAGAAACTATTGCCCCGGTGGTGCTCGAAGACATTGTCAGATGGATTCTTTCATTATAATAACATCTAAAAAACTGCCGGCCGAATATGTTGTAATTCGGCCGGCATATTTTTTTTCAAAGCTTCTGTGTTTTCTCACGTTTATTCCCACTCGATGGTGCCCGTGGGTTTCGGCGTGAGGTCATAGAGCACGCGGTTCACTCCCGGCACTTCGGTGATGATGCGGCGTGTGATGTGATGTAACAGTGCGTAAGGAATCTCTTCAATAGTCGCTGTCATGGCATCGCGTGTGTTGACGGCACGGATAATGACTGGCCAGTCCCAACTACGCTTGTCGTTCTTTACACCCGTTGACTTGTAGTCGGGAACAATGGTAAAGTACTGCCAAACCTTACCGGCCAGACCGTTCTTTGCAAACTCCTCACGCAGGATGGCGTCACTCTCGCGAAGAGCTTCCAGACGGTCGCGTGTGATAGCACCTGTGCAGCGCACACCCAGTCCGGGACCCGGGAACGGTTGACGGAACACCATGTTGTCAGGCAAACCCAACTCCTTGCCCACCACGCGAACTTCGTCCTTGAAAAGCAGTTTCACGGGTTCCACAAGTTCAAACTGAAGGTCGTCAGGCAGACCGCCCACGTTGTGATGAGACTTCACGGGACCTGACTCCACAATGTCAGGATATATTGTGCCCTGGGCAAGGAAACTGATGCCTTCCAGTTTGCGGGCTTCCTCTTCAAACACGCGGATAAACTCTGTACCTATAATCTTACGTTTCTGTTCCGGATCTGCCACGCCCGCCAGTTTGTCAAGGAAGCGGTCAACGGCATCAACATAAATGAGATTGGCGTCAAGCTCGTCACGGAACACGCGTACCACCTGCTCGGGCTCACCCTTGCGCAGCAGACCGTGATTGACGTGCACCGACACCAGCTGCTTGCCAACGGCTTTAATAAGCAACGCGGCCACCACGGAAGAATCGACACCACCCGACAAAGCCAGCAGCACTTTCTTGTCACCGATTTGTTCGCGCAATGCTATGATCTGCTCTTCAATGAATTTCTGAGCCAATTCAGGAGTCGTGATGCGCTCCATATCGGACGGACGGACATTACCTGTAGTCATAAAATTTGGATTTTAAATAAATGGTTTTGTTTATAAAATACTAAGTCACTTAATCGTTTAATACTACACTTTATTGAGAGCAAAATTACAAATATTTTTTCGTTCAGTCAATTCTTAAATCTCTTTTTTAACGGAATGTCAAAATTTTTGATTCGCATTTCTGGTGTTTTATAAACAGTTGATTTTCATTGGATATCAGAAATAGCAACTCAGAAGCGGCGTCTCAAAATTTCGAAACGCCGCTTCTGCGCCCCGAAGTCCCACCTTTGAGTCCCGGAATCCAAGAGGTGGGTCTATTCTTCATGAAAAAGATCACCGTAAATGGCACGGCCGCCACAAACAATAGCGGTGCACCCCTGATGGAACGCACCGCTCTTTTTCATTACCGCTTCACTCTCGAACCCTGTTCTCGTGATGCCTGCGGCATTATTCATTCTTAATTATTATTTATTAATCGCTCCTTCTTATTTTCTTCCCCTTCTGAATATAAATCTCTCCCTTCTTCGGATGCGTCACCCTCCGTCCTTGCAAATCGTATACCGGCGTGACGGTTGATGGCATGTAGTGATTATGGTTT
>JAEEGI010023566.1_pt1 | contig 12069 bp, 9 predicted proteins | sample 8958751 | NCBI WGS metagenome assembly JAEEGI01 (sample SAMN16246545, study PRJNA631951) | gut metagenome | biome: gut microbiome; feature: rumen; material: KS-attached | host: Bos | place: Iran: Karaj | collected 2018-10 | reverse complement strand
GGGGTGCGGATGCCATCCATCCAATCCGTCTAATCCGCCGGCCATAAAAAACTTGGCATCTGGGCGTGGGGCAAAAAAAAGTTGTTGTTTATGTAGTTCCACGTTGTCCGTGTTGTTTGATAAACGTGGGGCAAGGGGGTACGGCCACGCCAAGGCGAGGCCCTACAATGCGGATGGTCTATAAATTGCATTGATAGACCAAAGCACTTTTACCCACAAAATCGACCAATATTTTGCTCATCCAATAATAATGAGTACATTTGTCGCAATACAGAGGGTCAACATCTTCGTTGGATCGAAGCCTATCAACCTCCCGTAACGCGTGAAAAAACTTATAGCAGTCATATACACCTTCATCGCATTGTTGCCGCTGGTGGCCACGCCACAAGGCAACAACGCTGGCAAGTGCCCTGCGGTGAAAGTCCAGGCCGAGCGGTTGGCCGACCTGAACGTGCCCCGCTATGGGCACACAGTGCTGCTATTGAATGGCGAGCCTACGGTCATTGGAGGACACAGGGAAAACTTGGGCATCGGGCAAAGTTTCGAAGTAGAACTCTATGATCCGTCAACGTGCACATCTGAGGGTCTCGCCAGTCTCGACACCAAGCGGGCGATGCTATCGGCCCTTGCGCTCGACGATGGCCGTGTCGTTATTGCCGGCAATTGGTACCATAAGGATGGCATCGAAATCTATGACGGTAATACTAGCTTCTTGCCCGTGAAGGGCGTGAGCATCGGTCGAGCCACCCCTTTCATCCTGCAAACAGCCAAAGATGACGCCATGATTATCAGTGGAATGGACACGGTTGGCCATCAAATCACCCTTCCTGTGGCCGACCGGCTGCAGGGCGAACCGTGCCATGTGCCGTTGCTCGAGGAGTGGAGAATCGCCCCGGTATTCCTGTCATGGCCCTCATCCACTGCCTTTATCGGTGATAAGTCTAAGGGTGACTATTCCTATCTGCTGCTCATTACCAATGACGAGGGGCAATTAGCGATTGCACGAGTCACGAATGGTGAGTTCACGCTGTTGTCCACCGATGTGCCTATCCCAAGGTCAAGCCAAGGGGAGGAAATCTTCTATTATGGCAGCATCCTTGTGGACAGAGAATGCCAACGGGCATATCTGGTTGGCCGCGACCTTCATCATGTGACGGCTGATTCCAGCGTCACAACCCGTGTATATGTCGTTGCCATCAATTATGCCATGTCGCCAGCTCAACTGACATTCTATTACACCGATGTGCTGGCTGATGCGGACATCGATAATCCCATCCTTACCGCCGATGGAGACCTGATGCTGACTGGCGGAGTGCCGCAAGGTTCAAATTTCAAACCCACCGCTGCCACTTGGCTGATACACATTAGCCCACGAAACCAGACAGCAGGCATCGGCAAATCCCTCTCAATCTTACCCCTTTGGGGATGGGCACTCATCTGCGGGTCCATCATGGCCCTATGTGCCACTTTGATACTGCTGGCCCGCCGCAGGAGGAAAAACCAAACACAACTACTCGGCGCTGCGGACCACGAGCAAGCACCCGTTATCGCTCAGGAGGCCCCAGCGGCAGAGTACCATGAGGACATCGATGGGCGTGAAGACTATGCTGAACTGATGCAGCGCATCTGCCAGTTGATGGAAGAGGAACGGCTCTACTTGAATCCCACCTTGAAGATGGCCGACATCGCTGTTGCCTTAGGCACCAGCCGCACCACCATCTCCAACTGCATCAACTCGCAGCGCGGATGCTCTTTCCCACAGTTTGTCAACACCTACCGTGTTGCCCATGCCCAGGAACTGCTTCGCAACCAGCCTGACCTCAAGATTACCGAGGTGAGCATGTCGTCGGGTTTCTCCAGCGAGGCCTCCTTCTACCGCATCTTCAAGTCCATCACCGGCACTACGCCTACCGACTGGCGCCTCGACAACAAGGCATAAAATCATAAAAGAAACGCCGCCCACTGTAGAGACGCAAAATTTGAGCAAACCGAACACCATGATGCTTGCATCGATGGTTGAGGTGCCGCCAAATTTATCCAAAATTTTGCGTCTCCCGGATTGTCACGCCTGATGACAGAAAAGGGTTATAGTTTATTAGTGTCCGCTAAAACATCGAAGATGTTAGCGGTTCGAAGAACCGATTTCAATGTGAAAGACCATGCAAGAACCTCGTAGAGGTTCGCAGCTTGGTCCCTGAACGAGATGGGAATGTGCCTCGAAGAGGAACTTTATAATTTCCAGGCATTTTGCGTCGACATTGAGGACGAAATGCATTGAGGAGGTAATGCATAAAATGGGCTTATCGAAAGGATTGAAGCAAAAACGGCTCATGTTGTACGATTTGAGAGTCGCTTTGTATATTTTGAGAGTCGTTTTGTACGTTTTGAGAGTCCACGAGAGTCCCTTTTTCAGTAAATTTGCAGCACGTAATACCCCCGATAACATTTCTCCAAATTTATACAATATATTTGAATCGTCCCATCATACCTTATATTTATTTTTTAACCTGTTACATTTATGAAAAAATTACTCAAACTAACCCTGTTGCTACTGGCATCAATTGTGCTGGCAGTGCCGTTGCGTGCTGCCAACAATCCGGTAACGCTGGTAGTGCTGACCCGTGACAATACGCAGCACATGTTTGTGCTCGCCGACAAGCCCGAGGTGACCTTTGAGGGCACTGATCTGGTGGTGACCTGCGTGAACTCCACGACCACCTTCCCCCTGCCCGACGTGATCCGCTTCACCTACCTGAACACTACCGACGCCGTTGAGGAACTCAAGGCTGACGAGACTCAGGTCAATTTCAAGGACGGCATGATTGTCATCAACCAACTCAAGGCTGGAGCCACAGTGGCGGTTTACTCCGTCGACGGCCGTCTGGTGCGCCAGCTTACTGCCCGAGAGTCCGGTTCCTACAGCCTGAACCTCTCGGAACTCCCCACGGGAGTATATATCGTTAAAGCAGACCGTGTCACCTATAAAATTGCGAAACGATGAAAAAGCAACACCTACTCTTAAGCCTCTTGGCCCTGCTGTTCACTGTGCTGAGCGCGCAGGAGGCGGTGGCCAAGACCGAGACGCGACAGGATGCGCTCTACATCTTCCGCAACGACGGCGGCTTTGATTGCTTCTTCTACGGCGACATTGACCGCATCGCCTACAGCAAGATTGACACTGCGGGCGTGGAACAGCCCGACTATGTCGTGCAGGAAGTATGGGCCCTGGACACCGTCTTCCGCATCCCGTTGACGGCCATCGACTCTGTAGCCTTTATCACTCCCGAGACAAAGGTGTGGCCCGACGTGTTCTGCCCCGACGACCGCATCGCCAACTACATCATCGACGGTGATTCTATCTGGTGGATTCGCCTATCTCACGACACACCACCCGAACTGCTGCCGACAGTGGGCGGAAAACTGCTGATTGAGGAGGGCGTCAGCCAATTCATCCCCGACGGCTTCGGAGGCCGCGTGGCGGTAGTGGAGCATGAGGACGAGGGCTGGCTCATTGCCACCGAGCCCACCGACGTGACCGAAATCTATGAGCGCCTGGTCATCAAGAACGCCGCCACCACCAAAGAGGTGCCGAGCAGGGCACCGAGCCATGGCTTTGGAATTGACGGCGCCTACTACTCTGAGGTACCCGAGGTAAACATCCCTATACTTGACATTGACAAGAAGTACACCTTGTCCTATGGAGCGGCCACTGCAGAGGGTGACAACTGGTCCATAGGAGCCAACCTGACAGGTACGGTCGAGACCAAGTACAGCAATGACCTGACCTTACGTGCGTTTCTCTTTGTTGACGTGCCCAACATGATATTCAACTCTAATGCCGTGGTCACATGGCACCATACTGCGGAAACTGAGTTATCCGTCGCGGGAGAACTGAGCGGCCGTATCGAATTACCGTTTGGGGGCAAAATCAAGAAGAACATCGGAGGCTTGAAGATTGAGATTGGGGCAGGACTCTTTATGGAGGGTTCTATCGGTGGCTACGAGGTAAAGCAGTCCACCTATCTAGATGAGGAATACAAAGTCATCGCAGGAGAGACATGTGATAATTTCTTAAGCGTGCTGACTATGGGCTACAACGATGCCGTCACCCCGTTTTTCAAAATCGGACGTAAAGTCATAGAAAGCGAGGCAGAACGAGAAAGCTATCTGCCCTATGAGGACGGAGAATGGCATCTGCCCAACACCGCGAGCATCGCCTGCGGAGTTTTTGCCAAAGCCGAAACTCAAATCGCTATTCCTATAGACAAGGCATTGAAAGCGCTTCCCAAGTGGCTGGTGAAATACATGCTGAAGTATGTAAACAATGAAAATAACGACACAACAGGATTCAAAATAGGTTTGGGCCTCGATGTCGGCGGCAAGCTCAGCATGAAAGCCCCGTGGGAAGCCTTCCTGAAGGAAGAGAGTCTTCTTGAATCCGGCGATTCCTATAACCAACTGAACAACGGTAGTGAGTTCAAAGCCTCTCTGTTCGCCAAGGGTGGCGCGACACTCACCTTGGGGCCATGGAATGGTGCGGAGCCCCAAGAAAGTGAAGTAGCCTTTAAAACACTGGGACTTGTGCCTCTCATCACCCATCTGAGAGCGTCCATCGATCAGTATCAAGAACCTATTAAACCTTACTTGCACCGCTTTGTCTCACCCATCACCCGCGATTTGATGCTCCCAACAACAGTCGGCTTCGTGGTCTATGATGTCGACCAAAATATTCACGCCAAGTACTGCGGTACCCCCTGGAGCGGAGCTGACAGTTTTGAGAACGACCAGGGGCACAACTTCTTCAGCAACGGCACCTATTTCCGCTCACTGAGTATCGATCCCGGCAAGGGCGAAACCGCTCATTACACCGCTTATCCGATGGTAAAACTCATCAATGGCCACGAGATGATTGTGGAAGGTGCGAAACTGATGTTTGAGGTGGATTCCGCACGTTTCGACATTCCGCAGCGCACCCTTTTCCTGGGGCCCGAGGGAGGCAAGGTGCAGGGACAATACGTTGGCAATATCGAGGTAAGCGTCACCCCCAACATGGAGAACGTGCAGGTGAACGCCAAAGACGCTTGGCTGCATGACCTCATCTGGTTTGGCGACCGAAACAAACTCAGCATCTTCTGGAACGACTTGCCCGAAGGCGTGCAGACGCGCCAAAGCACCATCTACTTGACTGGCCTGTCCAAGTTGGGCGAGGAACTCGCAGTGGACAGTATCTCAGTCATCCAGGCTAGACCATACGTCATTGTTGAACCCAACAAGATGGAATTCACCATCGAGGGCGGCACCCAGACTGCGACCATCGTCGAGACCAGCCTCAGGGACATCACCGCCCGTATTGCTTCTCCCGATATCTCTGTGACAATGGATGGTGACATCATCACCGTGACCGCCACCGAGAACACCGATGAGAGCAGTCGCTATGATTGGGTTATCCTGGAAGGCACCTCACCCGAAGGCCTCCAGGTTAGCTACCACGCTATCGAAATCACCCAGGAAGGACTCGGAGGTGATGACCCGGGAACCTTTGAGCCAACTACCAAACGAATGTTGTGGGACACCAATATTTCATATGATGTAGCTACCCGTATTGTTACCCAAGATACGACGTTTTACGCTACTATGTCTAGTGGAGGAAGCTTCTATCACGATGAACACGATAATGATGACGATTGGGCCTACTATATTTATAAAGAAGATATCACAGATAGCGGCACGTCCCTCCATGTGAAGCTATATTCGAAGGAAACACCAATGCAAAATGGCATACCTACAGGCTCCTATGTTGTTGAGACACTATCGTTTGACATCTTGAATTATAATAATATTGCTGTTGGTGGGCGGCAAATCTCCAACATTAGACACGAACGTAATGGTTATATAGATAATGAGCTATATGAATCTTGGGAAATAGAAATAGCCAATCTCCCGATTACTGATTATTACGACAGTGAAATTGAGGGATATCATCAACAGTCTATTAGTGCTGGTGGAACAACCTATGGAGGTGTGAATATTATCAGTGGCAAAGTTACCTACTATGTTCCAGATGAAGATGGTGAAATCCACGTTCTGAATTATCCTTTCTCTGTGGATCATCCAGACAACACCGTTGAGTTCGAGGTTGATTTCTTTGGTGATTTTGGAGAGTATTATTACTGGAATGAAGAAATTAGAGAATATCTCCCCGAAGGCGTTGATCCTGGTGATTGGCCTGACGATCCCGATTGGGATAAAGCCAAAACTATTGATAATCCGAAGGTTACAATTGGTTCAAAGATGAAGAAAAGGGCCAAATTGCTAAACAAGCGGATAGGCAATAATAAAAACGATTGATGCAATCACTCTATTATGAATTGGGCTGGGGCCAAGTGCCTCAGCCCTTTTTATATCCTTCAATTCTTTTGGAGTAAAAAGTTGCAGATTATGGCCGATTTGATTACTTTTGTGAATCAATAAAAGAATTACGACTATGGCAAAGAAGATATATTTTGCGGGATCGATTAGAGGTGGGCGTGTGGATGCCGACTTGTATAACCGCATCATCACCTACATCCAGCGTACCGACGTGGTACTCACCGAGCACGTGGGTAAGAGCAACTTGAGCCTTGTGGAGCAGGGGCGCGAGCGTGATGCCCGCATCTATGACCAGGACACGGCATGGCTGCGCGAGAGCGACGTGCTCATCGGCGAATGCACCTGTCCGTCGTTGGGAGTGGGGTACGAACTGGCCTATGCTGAGGCCCACGGCATCCCATGCCACATCTTCTATGACCGTGGCAAGACACAGCTGTCGGCGATGCTCACGGGCAACCCCTACTTCCACATCCACCCCTACGAGCGGGAGGAGGACATCTACCCCCAACTCGACCAAATCCTAGGAACAGAATAATACTAACGGTTTAGCACTAAAACAAGTCATGAACGATAACGAATCTTCAAACCTTATGTCTAGCGGCATCCTGAACGATGCACGCAGAATTATTGAAACAGCACGCAGCAATGCTATCCGTAGCGTGGATTTCAATCGAGTACAGATGTACTGGAATCTTGGAAGGCGCATCTTTGAAGAAGAGCAACAAGGCAAAGACCGTGCCGACTATGGCGCCTATATCGTAAAGGGCCTTGCAAAGGAATTGGAGAGGGAATATGGAAGCGGATTTGGCATCAGGCAATTGGAGCAAAGCCGACAGTTTTATCGCACTTATCCAAATGCGAACACACTGCGTTCGCAATTGAATTGGAGTCAATATAGACGACTTATCCAAATCGATGACCCAGATAAGCGAGAATATTACGAGTTGGAATCGGTGAATAATGCTTGGACTGCACGCGAGACTGAGCGACAAATCAATTCTATGCTTTATGAACGGCTACTTCTCAGTAACGACAAAGAATCTGTTCTTGCAGTTGCACGACATGAACGCATTCCCGAGAACCCACAGGAAATCATCAAAGACCCGATGGTACTAGAATTCCTTGGGTTAAAACAACAAGCGGCATATTATGAGAAAGATTTAGAAAGTGCTATCATCTCCCATCTTGTAGACTTCCTGCTTGAGATGGGCAAGGGCTTTTCATTTGTTTCAAGGCAGAAGCGAATTTTGCTGGAAGATGATGAATTCTTCATCGACCTCGTTCTATACAACAGATTGCTTAGATGCTTTGTTATTATTGAATTAAAAACCGGCAAGCTTACCCACCAAGATCTCGGTCAATTACAAATGTACGTCAATTACTATGACCGATGTGAGAAAATGCCTGAAGAGAGTCCCACAATCGGCATCCTTCTCTGCACCAGCAAGAATGACACTGCAGTAAAGATGGCTCTGCCTGAGGACAACAAGACCATACTCGCAAGCCAATATCAACTCTACTTGCCGACAACCGAGCAATTGATTAATGAGATTAACGAGGTAAAATTATTGGCCCAGAAGAAACAGGAATAAAATACCAATACTGCAATATGAAACGAGGTTCGATACATAATGCTAACGAGATGATGAACCTGATTCAGGAAATCGGGTTCCTGCCACTGCTGTACAGCGGCATCCCAGGCTTCTCGGCCGAGGAGGTCGTGGACAGCGACTGCCGCTATGTGGTGTTTGACGACGGCGGCTGGGACTGGCCCATGTGGAAGTGGAAAGGCCCCATCGTGACCGAGGGCGGCTGCGTGTATGGCAAGTTCTATGACAAGAAGGCGGGATACATCAGCATGGACTGGTGGCCCGACTTCATGAACTACCGCCGCCATGCCTACCCTGCCCCATCACCTGGCTCCATCGAGGAGGCCATCGTGATGACCCTGCGCGAGCACGGCAGCCTGATCACACGCGACCTGCGCCGTGCCTGCGGCTTTACCGAGCCCAAGATGCGCAGCCGATTTGACGGCTATGTCACTCGCCTGCAGATGGCGTGCCGCATCATCACCCAGGACTTTGTCTATCCGCGCGACAAGCACGGCCACGAGTACGGCTGGGGCTGGGCTCTGCTGACCACACCCGAGGACCTGTTGGGCAAGGAGGCGTGCCACTGCGACCGCACCCCCGAGGAATCCCTCGCCCGCATCATGGCGCACCTGAGGCAAATCCTGCCCCACACACCCGAAAATAAACTCATGAAAATCATCAAATAAACCGATATCATTATGAAAAGAATATTCATCGCACTCATCATGCTCATGGCATTCACCGCCATGCAAGCCCAGAAGATCAGTTACATCGAGACTACCCGCTCGTGGCACTACGTCTATGACGAGAAGGGGAAGAAAATACACACCTTCAGCACCAGCCAGGGCGAAGTGGTAGCCTACAGCGAGTCGTTCTACATCGTCAAGAACGGCAGTTGGTACTACACCTGTGACGCCAAGGGCAAGAAACTGCACACCTTCGCGGTGAGCAACGTGGGCGACATCCTGTCGGCGACAGGCGACACCTTCACGAGCCGCAAGGGCAGCTGGATATACACCTGGGACAAGAACGGCAAGAAAATCTCCACCCGCAGCGCCAGCCACTGACGCCACACCTTGACCTCACACTAAATTTTGAAAACAATAAATACAACAAATACAATGTATTGTTTATCAATACAATATATTTGCATCTCTTGTCTTCTATCACCTGTAGCGGCAAAACTGTGCGGATGCCATCGATTTAATCCGTATAATCCGCCGACCATATAAAAACCATAGCGGCATTGCGCCTTAGCGTGACTGCCATGCACTAACATCTATTAACACCGAAAATTTGTTTATTTCAAGTATTTTTCCTACATTTGTATCAATGAACTTCTGAGAGGAGAAAATGTGTGTGAAATCTTCTCTATCACCTGAAAAATAACCAAGATACTATCCATGTTTAAATTTATCCACACCAGTGACTGGCACCTGGGCCAGAGTTTCTACGGCTATGACCGTAGCGAGGAACAACAGGATTTTCTGGAGCAGCTGGCCAACATCGTGCGCAAGCACCAGCCCGACGCCCTGCTCGTGAGCGGTGACATCTTCCACACGTCAACGCCATCGAACGCCGCCGTCAAGATGTATGTCGACGCGATGCTCAACATCCACAACGCCTGCGAATCGACCACCATCGTCGTCATCGCCGGCAACCACGACAGCGCCTCGCGCCTGGACTGCGACAGGCCGTTGTGGAAACTGGCCAAGGTGAGCGTGCTGGGCGGCATCAGGCGCGACAGCAAGGGCCATGCCAACCTGGCGCCCCACATCATCGAGGTGGGCGGCAAGGGCATCATCGCCGCTGTACCGTTTGCCTACCCCACCAGTTTCCCCGTGACGGCCGGCGCGACCGACATCGAGCGTTCACAGCGCCAACAGGCCTATTTCCAGGCTCTGCTCGACCGCGCCAACGCCAACAACGACAGCAACCTGCCCGTGGTGCTGATGGCGCATCTGGCCGTGAGCGACAGCGACTGTACGGGCCACGACCGCGACATGTCGAGGGAGAGCGTGGAGTTGTCCACGCTGGGCACGGGCTATGACTACATGGCCCTGGGACACATCCATCACCCCCAGGATCTGAGCGACCGCGTCCGCTACTGCGGCACACCGATTCCCGTGAGCTTTGACGAGCAGTGCGAGCACTCGGTGAGCATCGTCGAAATCGACAGCCATGGTGCCCTGCCCCGCATCCAGACCAAGCCCATCAAGAATACCAAACCGCTGCACACCATACCGCCCGGCGCCCCCGTGGAATGGGACGAGGCCCTCAATCTGGTCAAGGCATTGAACCCCAACGAGCGTTCCTACATCAGGCTCAACGTCAAGGTGGAGCGTTATCTCGCCCAAGGCGCCCAGGAGCAGGCCGTGCAAGCCATGAAGGACAAGCAGTGCCGATTCTGCGAAATCAAGAAGACCGCTACGCAACTCATTCAGCACGTTCAGGCGCAGATGACCGCCGAGGACTTCAACCGCAAAACGCCCCTCGACATCGCCAACCAGTTCTTCACCGAGAAGTATGGCAGTCCCATGAGCGACGAGCAACAAGCAATGTTTAACTATGTCTATCAATTGGTACAGGAGGAAGCACAACAATGAAACTCAAGAAACTCACCATACAGAATATCGCATCGATTGAGCATGCCGAAATCGACTTTGATGCATCGCCGCTGTGCGACGAGCACCTGTTCCTCATCACCGGCAAGACCGGCTCGGGCAAATCGACCATCATCGATTGCATCTGCCTAGCACTGTACAACAGCACGCCCCGCCTGAGGGCTGCCGCCAATGGCAACGTCCGATATGCCGCCAACCGCGCCGACGACGCCAACCAGAGGACTTTATCGGCCAAAGACCCCAGCCAGCTGCTGCGCCGCGGCACCACCCAGGCCAACATCACGCTGACCTTTGACGACAACAACGGAATCCCCTATGTCGCCACATGGGAAGTGCACCGTGCCTATGGCAAACTCGATGGTGCCATCCGGAACATTACCCGCGAGCTGCGGACTGAGGACGGTGTCGAGAAGCCTTACCTCGAGCAAAGGAGCGACGAAATCAATAAACACATCACCGAACTCATCGGGCTGGATGCGGATCAATTCTTCCGCACCGTCGTGCTCCCTCAGGGCAAGTTTGCCGAGTTCCTCAACAGCAAGGATGACGACAAATCCAAACTGCTCAAGAAAATCACCGGCACCGAGATCTACGAGAAAATCGGTGCCAAAATCTTTGACGTGCGCCGCAGCAAGGAAAGGGAATACAAGCAACTGCTGGAAATGCTGAACAACATCACGCTGCTCTCCCCTGAAGAAATCGCTGGAATCACCGGCGAAATCGAACGATATGCCCAAGACCAGGCCCAAACAGGCAAGCGACGCGAGGGAGCCATGAAGATGGCGCAGTGGATTGACGACAGGGCCAAGAACGAGGAAGACCGCGCCAAGAAAAGCCAGGAACTTGCCGAGAAGAAAGCCATCGCCAACGAGCCTGCCCAACGCGAGAAGCAGCAACTGGTCATCGACTGGGACGCCACCAGTGAGCCCAGACGCGAGCAGAGGGAAATCCAGCGGGCCGAGCGGCAGATACGGTTACTGCAGGAGCAGCTGCCTGCCATGCAGGAAGAATTTGACCGCCTGTGTGCCGCCCTGCGTGCCAAGGAAAAGCAGTTGGCCACTGACCAGCAACAGCTCGACGAAACCCAGCAGTATCTCGAGCAGGAAGCGCCCAACAGCGAGATGTACAAGGGCATCAAGGGCATCAAGTCGCTGCTGGAACAGCGCCGCCAGGTGAGCAAGAACATCGACGACTTCACTCGTGACCTGAAACGAGACGAAGAGCACAAGCCCCAAGCCGAAGCCGACGTGAAACAGGCCCACGAAGCCCAGGAGCAGCAAACGCAACAAGTCAAGCAACTTGAGGCTGATTATGAGAAGATGGACGTGGAAGGCATCAACCGCGAGAAGAGCACCTTGGGCGAGGCCACCCTGGCGCTCACCCGCCTCAAAGCCGCCAACGATGCCGTGGCCGCTGCCACTGACACACTCAGCGGTTATACCACCGACTGCGAGAATGCCAAGCACGAGAGCGAGAAGTGGCAG
>JAEEGI010023563.1_pt1 | contig 12070 bp, 14 predicted proteins | sample 8958751 | NCBI WGS metagenome assembly JAEEGI01 (sample SAMN16246545, study PRJNA631951) | gut metagenome | biome: gut microbiome; feature: rumen; material: KS-attached | host: Bos | place: Iran: Karaj | collected 2018-10 | reverse complement strand
TCCAGTCAGATAAGTAGAGATTATCTCCGCTTTCTTCTCCTTGGGAAATCTTGGATTTAAAATTCTCATACAATTAACACATTTATTTAGTTCTTAAATGTGTCAACCTATATCAGTACAAGACATTTCCTAATAAATCTTTATTTATTTGGTGTTTTGCTTCTTTTGCCTTATCTTTGTAAGCTGAAACTAAAAATATGTACCAGCCAGTCGATTATAAACAGAAATACAAAGATACAAGGAAGGAACTCTCTGAACTGAAGAAGATTGTTCGGAGTCAGGATAAGTATATCGTCAAACTACTCGATAGGCTCGCTGAGAAGAACAAGAAGGAGTTGCATCAAGATAACAAGGTTTTACAGAAGGCAAGGGAAAGATCGAGACTCCTGGCTAAAGAACTGAAAGAGACACAGAAAAAGCTTGACGAGAAAAGCGAAGCACTTGAACGAATGACAAGGTTGCGCTTTAAAAACATCGATCTCCAGTCCCTGAAAAAGGAATCTGCTCCTATCATTGACCCCAGACCACATTTTTCAAAGCTCCAACAATCCAGCCCTCAAAGATATGTTTCAGATTATATATCGGCCCTGCTCGATTGTGGTGTTGATGCTCTTCACCTTTATCCCAAGGTTGCCGCCTGTCTTGAAGAGGGAGGCATTCAGACGGTCTATGATCTGGTAACTATTCCCAAGTCGGATCTGCTAAAAATCGAGGGGATGACTTCATCGAGGCTTGATATCATCCGCGAGAAGATCAAGCCGATGAACCTTGAGCTGGAGATGCCAGTGAAATATATTCCTGAATCCAGAAAGTACGTTAAATTATAAGATATGGATAAGAAAGAACGTTCTGAAAACAAAATTTGGTTAATCCCATATAACCAAAAATTCTATGATTTGAAGGGGTGCTTCGATAAGATTGGTGAGGTATATTGGACTCAGCATATTCATTTCAAAGCTGGCGATACCGGTTATATCTATGGCGCAGCTCCAGAAAGTGCTATCCGATTTAGTTTCAGAATCAAAGACGCAGATTTACCATACGACCCCATTATGGATCAAGATAATGAGTTCGTAAAGTACGATGGCTCGACAAATGCCGATACCAGTGACAAGCTCTTTGCTCACATGATTCTGACAGGCGAAACAACGAGCAAGCGTCTTTCGTTGGCGAATCTGCTTGACAGAGGGTTAAAGAGTGCCCCAATGGGAGCTGTTAATCTCTCAAAGAAGGAGATGAAAGAACTACTTATATACATAGAAGATAATTTTTAGTGAGAACAATATATTGTGATGAAGATCAAGTAATTTTAACCCGTAAAGGCTATGGAACTTAAAGAGGCTTTTGATATCATTGACGCTACGTTAGGAATGTTCAGGTCGTTTGCAGCCGAAATCGACAACAGTGACCCGAAGGGGAGTTTCTTGGCTATTCCTGTCAGAAGTATGTTTCAAACCGTTGTTGATGAGAAGTTGAATCCCGAGATGGAGTGCAACGAGTATTATAACTATGTAGATGGTGATAGGGAATATAAAATGTATATTGTCAATATACGTCCTGTCTGTAACTACATCGTGAACGAATGGCCATCATCCAAAGCGAAGAAAATTAGAAAATTATTATATACCGTATTTCGTGAATGTCTTGATATATGCGAAGAGCCCTTAAAAGGGATCATTGACGTTGCAATAGACGAGGGATATAGTTATCACATGCGATATAATGCAAGCTCTCAGAACTCACGTACAATCGAGTCCGTTATGCTTGATACAATCCATGAGATGTATCATGCACTTGGATTGACTGAATATGCAGAACCTGACGCTGATGACCAAAGCAATAATAATGGTGAAATAACAGAAGATTTTGCTAAAAGCATAGATTGGATAAAGTTAACAAATAATTTTGATCTTGATAGAATTAAAGATATTGTTAAAACTATTGGTAGAAATGAAAGGGATAAGAAGATTATCGTCAAGGCAATCTATGATGCTGAGTCGGCCACAGGAAATATGTATAAAATTCCATATAGTGTGGATAAATTACTAAATGAACTATATAAGAAGTACGATGAAAACCACAAAGGTTTGTATGATGTTGCGTATGATGCGAGTACCGAAACTCTAAATATTGATGTCCTGATGAAGCAGGCGATAGATGAATATATGGAAAGGCATATAGCAACAAACGAAGATATCGATGAAATTTTTAAAGATGATCAGAGCAATATGTGGAACCAGAAAGAAGAAGACGAACTGCTATTGCAGCAAATAGCAGAACTAAAGTCAGAAGTCAATCAACTGACTCGTGAAAAGGCTGCTTTGGAAAAAAATAACCGTGAGCATCAGGAAATAGCGAATCTCTATAAAAGCAATATTGAAATTGCTGACGATAGAAAAATAGATGTGATTAAGATTTTGCATGCAATGTGCAAGGTAGGGTTGTTTAAGACTAAAGACGGTAGCAAATTTACCATTAAGACTGTAATGGAAATTTTCGGTGAGATTCTAAATGATAATTTCTCCGAATATAGTAGTAATCTAAGCACATCCAAGTCGACAGCAAAGGAAAACACTTTTTTGGATATTTTTGATAAATTACGAAACGAAGCCGAGAGGTATCTTAATAAATCCTAAATGTTAGCTTAGGTTTGACTTAGGTCTGGCTTAAGTTTAGTGATAATCGAATTTTTTTATTATATTTTTGTCCCCACATTTGGAAGTGATTCCATCTGTGGGCTTTTTGTTTGCCCTTGACGCGGCAAGCTCAGCCCATATTTTAAAATCATGCCGGTAACCCCATATGGTAAAAATACCAGGTATGTAGATAGTAATAACAATTTAGTGGTCGAACAAGGAGCGACCCGTTGGGCGAAGTGAGCGAAAGGAGTCTCGCGAGTGAAAAGACGTCAATTCTGGACCTTCTTCCTCACAAACTCAACAAAATGGAAACTTTACAGAAAAGTAACCTTTTTGAACAAGTAGTAGAACTGAACAAAATGTGTAGTTCGTTGTATCTGTTACAGCCCTGTCAGATTAAGGCTGATAGGGATGCTTCGATGCAGAGCATTGTGACTGGTCTGCGCAGATTGGAAAGCATCATCATCACGATAGCTGACAGACAGCGGGTGACTCTGCTGAATGTAGTTACCTTTGATATCCGCAAAGTCCTACAGGTGTTGGGATATATCAAGTGGGATATTTCTCTTGTGGGTGGCTCGGATGATGTCATCAAATCAATCGACAATATGATTTGTCTGGTGAGAGAACTTGAATCATTGAACCAGAAGATAGAGGTTGACGCTCCGACTCAGTATACCATATATAGTATAATGGTAGAAGATTATCGGGCTAAAGAATGGTCACGCGATTATTGCTCGTTTGTCCGGCAGGTGAAGGAGGATATTGCTGTTGACACCAAAGCCGGAATGACTGAGTTCGATGCCCTCAGACTTGAACTGAGAAATCTCAGACTAATGTACCTGAATACTTACAAGCCTGCTCCAGTCAAGAGACTATACGATTGTGTTGTCAATCAGGATAGGCCTTTATTCAAAGCTATCGTTTTTGATAGGGAGAAACTATCGGAAGATGATATCTTAGATTTATTCTCTTTCTTTTTCCGTTATAGTGCGTTGAAAGCGCATATAGAGTCTATACCTCTCTTGAAGCCTGTGAAGGGTCAATACGACAAACTGTTTACCAGTTGGGCTGCTAAAAAATATGTAACCCTTCTTAGCCCTGCACTTATGGTTTTTGGTGGTATTCAGGAAAAGGGACATTTCCCGATTCTTCTGATGGTGATGAGGGACTTGGGGCTGTCTCCTAAAGAAAATACACCCTATCTTCAGATGAAGAACTATGCAAATGAAATTAATAAGGTGGACGATACGATAAGGTTTGGTAACGACCACACCATTTTCTCCAAGACATTTGCCTCGCTGGGTGATACTCCGTTTTGTGAACTGGAGTATGGATCAATCGGTGATTCAAGTTTCGACCTCCAAAAAATAAAAGAATACCAAGAGGTGTATCATCGTTGCTATACCATTCTGAACTATCATGCTCTGCGTAAGCCCGAGGAGGTGAAAACAGCTGCGTACCTCAAAGAGCCCCAATCACAATTAAACATGCTTGATGATACTGAGGTATATTGTGTCGAACTTCTCACAAGGCTTGACTTCCTCCGTTCAGTTTTGTGCAGAGAAACGCTTATTTTGACTGAATAGAACGATAGATTAGTAACGGGGATTTTTGTCAGCAGGTGAAAATCCTCGTTATTATTCAGCCAAGTGGGTTATTATCTCAAAAACGGTTGAATGGCACATTTGTGCATCATTCTTGCACCTTTATTGTCGAATATATTTAATTTTTTAGATTTATAAAGATTATGAAGACAAAATTCAAAAAGAGTCACCATCAAGTAGAACTTAAGGTGATTGAGCAGGATTTAACAGACGAACAGCCCGTTGATGTTGTGGCTATGAGTGTCTTAGATTGTTTAGAGGATAAAGTAAGTGCAGAACTCTTGGATCTTCTGAAAAAAATGACACTTGGATTTAACGAGAAAATGCAGCTTGAATTGGCTGATGATCTGTTGGATTTTACTTGTGATCATGTAATTCACACTACCGGATGCATTTCTGCAGATGCTGTTTTAGAAGTGTGTTATGGTTGGATTGCTGTAGAGCAAGGATTTTCAATCATTTATAAAAATATAAACTCATAAAAACTGGGCTATGACAGAATTAAGAATTTCAAACAAAGTTTGTGGGCTTCTGGCCCAGCAGTTAGCTTCTGAAAAGGCCGAGACGTTCAGACATCTGGCTATCGTAAAATCCATTCAGAATACTATCATCGAAAAAAAGACCTCGCTCGTTCGAAATCTTTTAATGGGCAAGTCCCTGAAGATCCGAAATAGGGTATATGTCGTGCTTGAAGTTACTGCAAAAGATTACGAGGACATATTCACGATTAATTTGATGGTTGCTGAAGAACCTTACTCTGCAACAAAGGATATTAATCTTACCAAGATGGAGACGAAATGCGTTGCTAAGTACGATGAGTATTTGCTTAAATGTATTGATCATGGTTGTAGCAAGGATTGGCAACGCAAAGTCCAAGATACTGCTATTGAAATTTATAAGCTGAAACATGGCATCTTGCTAGTTAAGCCCATCTTTCGAACCTTCGAGTTCGAAGATGCTGTTGCTCCAAGTTTTTTCAAGCAGACTGACATCTTCGTTAATGGAAATGAATTATATAAGGGAAAATTGATTGAGGAAACTATCATAGGATAATCAGGTATGAAAAAAGTAAGAAAACAACGATTTGAGTATATCGCTAACGAATTCGGCATCGCCATCAAGAAGTCTTGCATGTCGTGCGCTCATAAGCAGTTCACGCGGTCTTTGTCGAAACGCTATTGTACGGAACATGAGGCTGAGGTCAAACCCACTCAGGTTTGCTCACTCTGGAAGATGAGCAACCAGATGAAGATGGCTGGCAGCGGTCTGGGGAAAGTAAGAGATATCGTGACCAAAGAGGTCATTATACAATAATCATTTAATATTAACAATTTAACATTTAAAAATTATGCAGGCAATGCTATTAAAAGTAGTCAGTAGTGGAGAGATGATCTCCGTGAAGAGTGAGAAAAGTGAGAACGGTGTGCTGAACAAGCGAATCCTGGTGCTTCAGGAATTGGGAGGCAAGTATGAGAACTGTTACGTGGTGACAGTGCTGGGCAATTTGGCAACGTTGACCTTCGAAAAAGATGAACTGGTGTTCGCCACCATGAGATTCCAGACGAGGGAGTATAACGGACAGCTGTACATGGACATCGTAGCAACTGAACTGATTAAGAAGTGAAAGGTGAAAAGTGAAAAGTAAAAAGTAAAACTGGGTTGAAGTGAGGAGGATGTTCTCGAGTAAATGGCCAAAGAATCCGACCTTCTTCTCGCTAATTCAACTCAACAATGGGAAAGAAAATCAACAAAACAACGACGCTGAGTGCCCAGGTGGCCATCAGCAAGAGTGAGACTGGAATGGATTATGTTCAGGTATTGCCTGACAATCCGTGTGTAGGACTGGTAAAACCGTTTCGCGGCCTTGGTCACGGCCAGATGCTGAGCAATGGTATCTTTGACTTTATCCGTAAGATACGTATCAGGCACAAGCCGGAGAAAAAGACTAAATACGGCAGCCTGTCGTTCGGTGCCGATGGCAATGACAGGTATATATTCATACTGCCATCTGAGATGCGACACGATTTTCCCGATATTCTGGAGAAGGACGCAAAGGTGATAGCAGACTATCTTAGAAACAAACTGAGGAGGAAGTAAGGCTATGGTGAATTTGATCTATCAGAAAAATGGCAAAGGCCCTAAGTATGCCCACGTCATTGATAAGCGTGAGGACTTGATAGCAGCTTGTAACACGCCCGAGAATATCGAAAACTGGAACAAGTACCGTGAGACGGGTGAGGATAGCTATAAGATGAAGCTCGTACAGGTGAACTACAACTGTCAGGCTCCCGAAGGTGCACTGCTGAAAGGTATACAAACGGTCAGTCCTTTCTTCTTCTATGACATCGACTGCAGAGATCAGGAGGAGTGTCGCCGTATCATAGCCTCGCTGCTACAGATGAAGGACGAATTGGGTCTGGTAGAGGTGGCAGAGTCGGCAGGCTTTGGTGTTCATGCCGTAGGCCGTCGCCAGCCTGGACACACGATCCTCGAGTCACAGGTACGTACCTCTATCTTGACAAAAACAGAGATGGATACGAATAATAAGGAGAACAATAGGGTAGTCTTCCATGGACCCATAAATCCAGACACAACGCCCCTGCTCGAAGATGCGCTGTTCACTGAGATGCTCTCGGATGAAGAGGCGGCAGAGGAGTTTCAGCGTCTGAAGGAGCGTGAGGCTCAAGGGCAGGAAGAGGTGCCGCCAGGTGCCAAGAAGGCTAATAAGCACTATCGACCTTGGGAAGAAGAAAACGTTGCGCTGTTGCAGTGTTGCAGTCAAAATGCGCAGACTTCCCACACAAATTATGACCCTGAGGCTAAGTACAAGGATTTGCTGTTTAAGGACATCGTCCAGAAATACTGGGATTTGTATAACGACGGGAAGAAACCTATTGACGGTGACCGTAATGTACTGACCTTCGAGCTGGCAGTGACCCTGAGGAGTATCTGCGGGTATTCGATGGAGAAGCTTGTAACGGTGATTCCCAACTATTGGGCCAAGAAGGACGAAAGGGGAGAGTGGAGGTGTTCGCAGGAGGAGCTTGCAGAATATCGTAGGACACTCGAGAGTGCCCTAAAGGAGCCCCGAAAGAGTATGCCCTATAGGTTGAAACAGGTGCTGCAGGCACTGAAAACGACAGCTGGTGTCAAAGCTAGTGGTGGTACGATGACCGCTCCGCCACCGATGCCGAAGAAGCTGCCCCCTCTCATCAGGTTGCTGACCAAGAATGTGCCTTGGTTCTACAAGCCTGCTGTGGCTAATGCGGTGTTCCCGGCTCTGGGTGCCCATCTGCACGGTGTGAAGTTCCGCTATTGGGACAACGTTGACCATGAGGCTACCTTCATGAACGTCCTGATCGGTCGCCAGTCGATAGGTAAGGGTACCATCAAGAAGCCTATCGAGTACATCATGGAGGATATCCGCCAGCGAGACCTTCCCAACCGTCAGCGTGAGGCAGACTGGAAACAGAAGAACCCTGCGGCCAAGCAAAAGAAGGAGCCAAGGCCAACGGACATCTGCATCCAGATGTTGATTGATAACCTGACTGATGCTGTGTTTAATCAGCGTATTGTGGACGCTAATAACAATGGTGAGCGATTCATCTTTACAAGCGTTGATGAGATTGAGGCACTGAAGAAGGTGACGTCGAGGGGGTCAGTCGATGAGGTTGGTCTGCTGATTCGTAAGGCCTTTGATAATAGTCTCGCTGGTCAGGAACGTGTCGGCGCAGATTCAGTATCAGGCATTGCCCCCTTAAGATGGAACTTCAACGCATCTACGACACCGCCAAACGCTCGTAAATTCTTTTATAAGATGGTGAATGACGGAACCGTGAGCCGATTGGATATATCGACCATCATCCACACTGATGATGATGAAGACGAGGCACCTATTTTAGGTATCTACGACCATCAGTTTGCACAGGAGCTGAAACCATATATCGAGCGTCTGGAGGCTGCCAGCGGTTTGATAGAGTGTTCACAGGCCAAGAGGCTGTCACTCGACATCAAGCAGGAGAACCGCGATGCAGCAAGACTCTATGAGAGCGAGGCATACAAAGTGCTAAGCTATCGTGCCAACGTGATTGCCTGGCTGAAAGGAATGGTGCTCTACGTGGCTCATGGCTACAAATGGAGCAAAGAGATTGGTGATTTCGTGAGATGGACACAGCAGTATAACCTCTGGTGCAAGATGCTTTATTTCGGTCAGCAGCTGGAAAAAGAGCTGCGTGAGGAGGTGGAGATCCAGCGCCAGTCGGGGCCTCAGAACATGTTGGAGTTGCTGCCTGACGAGTTCAGCATAGAGCAATACCACCAGATGCGTCAGAGTATGGGGCGTACGGGCGATGGAGAATCAACTCTCCGAAGCTGGTCGAAACGAGGCTATATCGCCTTTGATGATGTCAGTGGCCGCTATTGTAAAACAGAAACTTATAAAAATAAATTTGGAGGTAAAATATGAATGGTATAGAAATGAATAAAAGTATGAATCTCTCCGAGCATTTTTCGCTCGGGGAGTTGACAAAGACAAAGCATGTTACACCTGATGGTAATATTCCTTCGCACGTTGTGATTGAGAATTTAAAGCGTATATGCGAGAATTGGTTGGAGGATTTAAGGTATAGCTATAACACGCTGTATTGTCTGCTACCAGGTGAGGATTATGAAACGTCCAAGAACACAGAGCCGATCATCATTAACAGTGGCTATCGATCCCCGGCGGTGAATCTGCTCGCGGGTGGGTCGAAAACGTCCAATCATCTTTCAGGGTGCGCAGTGGATATCCGCTGCGCGGGCAAAGAGCAGATGATCCGCTATGCGTCGATATTGTTGGATATCGCTGATGGGACGAAACAGGAATTCGATGAACTGCTACTGGAGCAACATGGCACAGTCTGCTGGCTACACTTCGCGGTGAGGCCGAAGGATAACAGGAGATTGATAAACATCTTAAAGGTCTAAGTTGAACGCTGGGCGGAATCTGCCTTCATTTGGTCTGATTTCGCCCTCGTTTTCCCCATTTTTAGGTATTTTTTTGAGTGGCATCCAAAAAAGATACCTAAAATTTTGAAATTTTGCTTCCTTTTTATTACCTTTGCAGCGGTGAGTCCTGACTATTAATTGTTACTAAATGAAATATTCAACAACATCTTATATGAAGAAATTAGTATTATTAACGATGATGATGCTCGTTGTCGGCGTCGGTCAGGCACAGAATGCCTTTACCGGCGTGCATAAGTACGACGGGGAGCACAAAAACGAGATCACGGGCTATGCCATATTTGGTGGTAATGTGGTGGTGGGTGCCTTCGGCGGACTGGAGGCTTCTTACAAGCGTCACTTCACCGACCGCTGGCATGCTGGTGCCGACGCTCAGGCGCAGTTTGGCAAGCAGCTCTATTCTGTCGACCTGAAGGGCGGCTACCGTCTGCCTGTCAAATGGATGGACTTCTACTTCGACGGGACGGTGCTCTATAACCGCTATCATAAGTGGCGTGCCAACGAGTATATAGCTAACCTCTCGCTGACGTGGGAGACGCCGTATGTCATGCTGCGTATCGGTGAGTCGTATATCCGCTACCATATCTCGGATTTCAGCTATACTGAGCCGCTGACGTTTACCTTCGGCTTCGCTACGAACATCCGTCCGCGCTGGAACTCGTGGAACGTCGGGATCTTCTTCCGTAACTACGACGACTTCTACTTTGAGAATTGGAACATCAACTGGGGTCTGAACTTCATTGCGTCGCTGTCGAAGGATATCAAGCTCTTCGGTGAGCTGAACATCCGCCCGGCGGGCAGTATGAGCCAGCTGGCCAGTAGGTACGAGACATCAGGAAAGTTAGGAATTAAATACGTTTGGTAAAGATGAAAAAGCTACAATATACACTGTTGGCAGCCGTTGCTGCCCTGATACTGACCTCGTGTGAGAAGGTGAGCCCCATCGGCGTGCTCGTATCGGGTACGGGTGTGGAGGACCGTGTGAAGATGTCGAACATCTACTTCAAACAGCACAAGGCAGAATACAAGGACCTGATTGTTGATCTAAATGCTGATGAATATACGTTCCTCGTGGGAGCCGACAGCCATGTGACTGACGACGCGGGGCGCATGGACGAGATGTTCTCGATCGGTATTGAGGGGAGAGACCTGCTGTACGCTCACCTGGGTGACATCGCCGATACGAAGGCTGAGTACTATATCAACCTCGACAACTGTATCCTGAGAGCTAAGGAGAAGTATGCTGAGAAAAACTACGAAAAGTCGACTTTCACTGATGATGATGGTGACGAATATACCTTTTATACCGACACCCTCAACGAAAAAATATATTTGAATTCGGACATTGAGGACATCCCGCTGCCCTTCTACCCGGTGGTGGGTAACCACGACATCACCCACAATGGGTGGGCGCTCTGGTCAAGTCTGTTCCACTCGTCGTTCTACGATGTATATGTTCTGGCAAACATTGACGAGAAGGAAGATTTATACTACGACCACTTCATCTTCCTGGATTCGGCCAGCGGTACGCTTGGCAAGGAGCAGGTAGAGCTGATCGAGGAGGGTGTGCTCGACAGTAAGTATAATGAGCAGATAGGTATCCATACCCGCCATACCTTCGTCTTCAGCCATACGAACATTTTCCGTCCGCGTGCCGTGGAGTTCGCCTCGACCTTCCCTCGTGAGGAGATGTTCTTCCTGCTGGATAAGTTTGCAGAGTGGAATGCCTCTATGGTATTCTTAGGACATGTCCATAAGTGGGACTATGAGAAGGTGAACGGCGTGGAATACCTGACACTCGACTCGATGAGCTCGGACAACAATCCGGATCCGGGCGACTATCTGATTCGCGTGCATGTGAAAAAGGACGGTACCATCAAGTGGGAGCCTGTCCACATGAGTTATACTGCAAAGTAAAAATAATCAAAAATGAAGAAGCTTATGATGAAGAAATGGATGCTGACCGTGCTCCTCTGTATCTGTGGAGCGGTCACTGGGGTTCAGGCGCAGGTCATGAAGGCCGCCGACCTGGAGAAATATGCCAAGGAGAAATATGGCGACAAGTGGGTTGACGCTGCCGCCAACCTGGCGCAGGGACTGACTTTCGACAAGAACCAGTCGCTGACCTATCAGCAGGTGTTCGAGGCGCCTGGCAAGACCAAGGACCAGCTGTACGTGATGCTGAACTACTGGGCTACGGCCACCTTCAAGGACAAGCAGGCCATCACCCTGAACGATAAGGATGCCGGTGTCATCATCATCTCGTCGACCCTCGAGGCCATCGCAGACCATACGGGTACGCTCTACCGCTATGTGGTGAACATCACGCCTATCATCAGGATTGATATCAAGGAGGGCAAGATCCGCGTGACCTATACGGTTCAGAACTACGACATCCTGAAGGTAGAGGATGGCGGCTGGCTGGGAGCAATCGGCCAGGATGACAAGGACCGTAATAGGAGCAAGGACTCCTATGCCGACGGCAAGCGTTTGAACGCCGACAAGACGGACCGCAAGCTGTCGGACGAGCAGTGGGAGATTGTTGCCCACTATCCCTTTATACCGAAGGATCCCCAGAAGCGCACCTGTTCGAAAGCGCTCGTGATGACCCATGCCTACTCCAATGCCCTGATGGACAAGATAGAGGAGGCCGTGAAGAACGGATTGGTAGGCAACGAGGACGACGACTGGTAATCAGGCCTTGGCCGTCATCAGAAATGATAAGCCCCTCGCTCGTTGGCGAAGGGCTTATTTCGTTTATCGGATGGCGTAGAGATAGCCGAGGAGGGCCATCTTGCCTCGCATGGTCTCGCGGGGGGT
>JAEEGI010023557.1_pt1 | contig 12072 bp, 7 predicted proteins | sample 8958751 | NCBI WGS metagenome assembly JAEEGI01 (sample SAMN16246545, study PRJNA631951) | gut metagenome | biome: gut microbiome; feature: rumen; material: KS-attached | host: Bos | place: Iran: Karaj | collected 2018-10 | reverse complement strand
TATTATTTTTGTTTTATATTTTGTTTCAGGAGATATAACATTTTCTTCATAAATAAATTCAAAATAAGGATATTCATTTAATTTTATTAAAAGATATTCAAAAAAAAATTTTTTGAGTACATTAGCAATTAATTCTTTTTTAATATTTGGAAATTTATTTTGAATTGAAATTTTTATCATTTTTAAAATATATTTGATTATATTTGGTATTTCATCTAAATTTTCTCCTAATGTTAATAAAATATTTTCTACACATCTATAAGCTGTATATACACTAAAAGTGTAAAGTAAATAAAATTCTTCGTTTGAATACTCACTTAAAAAAGTCTCAATTATTTGATCCATATCAAATGATTTTATTCCTTCATTTTTAATTTGATTTTGTAATTTCAACTTAATATATTCTATATATTTATTATTTTCATCTTTAATTTTTTCCTTAAAAAATAATTCGTTTAATTTTGTTTTAAATAATACTTTATTTACACTAAATTCTTGATTATAAACATTTTTATCAAATTCATCCATTGTATTTGTATTTTTTTTCATTTCTTCTTCAATTTTTTTAGCATTGCTTTTATTAATATTTTTCATTTCTTCAAATAACCATTTTCCATTATTATTAAATTCAATTGTTTTAAATTCAAAACTTAAAATTTTATGAAAAAATTCTTTTATTTTTTTTTGTTTATATAAATATTTAAAAAAGTATCCAACTTTTTGTTCAAATATTTTGATAATATCATTTTCATTATTTATTTCATTTAAAGCATCTTGTAAAAAACACCAAATTAAAGATAAAACATATTCTTCAATTTTTTTTTCATTCATTGAACCTCCATAATATAAATTTATAAAAAAGTCAAATAAAAGAGAGATATTTTCTTCATTTGTTTCATAAGATAAAATATTATAAATTAATTCAGGTTTATCTCTCATATATTTTAGAAGCTCAAAATGAACCTTTCCAGGCATTCCATTTATATATCCAAATCTTATTAATTCAATTTTTGGAAAATTTTCTTGTTTCATTCTTAAAATATCTATATAGGATTTAAGAACTTTGAATTTTATTTTTTCTTCTAGTTTTTTTATGGTTTTTTGTACTATATATAATTATTATTTTAATTACATGAATCATATTTTGCTGCTTCTAATTTTATAAGTGATTGAAGATTTTTACATATTGGAATAATCATATATAATTAATATTTAAAAAAAATTACAATTTACAAAAATTTAGATTCAATTAATAAATAAAATATTGTTTAAATATTTTCAAAAAAAAAAGAATTCAAAAAATTTCAATTGGAAAAACACATTTTTTAATGAAATCCTATAAATTAAATAAATAATTTATGAAGCATTTACTTAAAATTTATTTTTAGAAACTGGCTTTTCATTATTAATCTTCTTTATTTTTTATAATAATTATAATCAGGAAGTATCAATTTGATATTATAAATAATAATATATTTATTCAATTTAAATATACAAAAAAAAATTAATATTTTTAAATTATTTTTTAATTAAAAATGTTACTTTTCTTTAATTCATATGGAAAAATTTATTCATCTGATATTCTATCTTTATCATCAATAATATCTTTAGTATTTTTATGTTTCCTAATTTTTGTTCCTTTATTTATCGCATACTCAACAGAAAATTTCTGGCAAAGAGTTAAAATATATCAAGAACAACCATATGTCAAATTAAATGAAAAATATTTCATATCAACAATAGAAAAAGATAATAATAATATACCAAGCTCAAAATTTTATACATCATCATATGAAATAAATGAAAAAATTAATACCATTTCTGAAGAATATTTGATTACTGATCCAATTATTTCAATTTCAAATTTTGACGAAAATGGTGATTCTTTTAATGACAAAATAAAAATAAAATTATCATTTTTAGCATATAAATTAGAAAATATAAAATTAATGTTTTTCTTTGATTATTATTTACAAAACAAAGTTAGATTTTATATGGAATCAATGATGTTTTTAGATTTAGATATACCTGAGAATACAAATAAAATAACAATGAATGGTGAATTAGTTTTAAATCAAAAATCTCCTATTTCTCAAACGGCAATACCAAAAGTATTAAAAAATGAATATTTATTTGAAGTTGATAATGAATCTCCTTATGATATGCTTGAACTTTATAATAGATATTCTAAGAGGAATGTTACTACAAAATTTGAAGGAGATATTTTTTTTTCTAATCCTCATCAAAATAATAATAATGATGATGTAAATATTGAAATTACTATAAATATTAATATTCCTAAATTACAAGATGTTTGTTATTATTCTTCTTTCGCTGAAACTATTAAAGAAGCTTGGAGTCAATATATTTTTATTTTTATCCCTTTTTATTTTCTTATTCATTTTATTTTAAGTTTTATTTTGAGAAATAGAGTTTTTCCTTGTTCTGTTCAAAGTGATATTGAAGGAGATGTTCAAGATATTTATTAAAAATAAATATTTTTTTTTTGTTTTTAAATATTTTATAATTTTAATTCATTTAATCATTTATTTACATTTTTTATAATTTTTACCAAAGTATTCCAGAAATAGATTAAATTAAACTACATCAACATTACATTAAATAATTTCTATATTTATTTTATATTTTTAATTTTTTTTTCTTTGCAATTGTTTTTTTGTTCTATATTAGTACTAAAATTAGATATAACACTAATACTTAATAAACTATTATTTTTATTTCTACTTCCAATTCCATTGAAAATTTTTTTCTGATTGCTTCTTTTAATATTATTATTATTATTATTAACAGTTGTAAAACCGACTTTTTCTTTTTCATCAAGAATTTTATAAATTAAATGAGGATTAACATAAGTTTTAAAATTCTTTTTCAAAATCATAGAATTTAAATCTTCAATAGATCTTTGATTATTCCTAGAATGAATAATAATATTCCTACTTTTTTTCTTAGTTTTTCCATTATTAAAGCTAATATCACAAGTACTATTATCATTATTAATATTACCACTGTTTCCATTATTATTATTATTTAAAATATTCTCTTCTTCAATAATATTTTGAATATTATTATCTTTTTTTCTATCATAATATCCAAAATCAACAAAACAACTTTTATATTTATCACTCGTTTCAATTTTTCTATATCTATCTAAAGTAACAATTCCAGGTTTATCACAATAATTACAATATTTACTATCAAAATTTTCTTCATTGATATCTGGAATATAAGGAGCTTTCATTTTTTCAACATATAAATCTTTCCAATTAAAATATTTTAACCAAGGATGTTCCTTTAATTGACTAATACCAATATAACCTAATCTATTACAAGGTTTTCTTTGAATACATTTATTAATGAAATCAGCACTATCATTACTCCATTTTTTTTTAGATAAATTTCTTTGAGTAACAAAAACTTGTTTACTTAAAACTTGTTGTTTAATTTCTCTTCTATAAATTCCTTTATAAGGTCTATTACCAAGCATAATTTCATAAGCAATAATTCCCAAAGCATAATAATCAACACAAAAATTATGATTTAAACAACATAAAACTTCAGGACTCATATAACCAGGAGTTCCACTTGTATCTTTTGAATTATCTATATTTTTATTATATATTTTAGCAATACCAAAATCAGTTAATTTTAAATAACCTTTATTATCTAATATTAAATTTTCTGGTTTTAAATCTCTGTGTATTATATTATTATTATGAATATATTCTAAAGATAATATTAAACATGCTATTAAAAATTTTGCTTGTTCTTCTGTATAATTGCTTTTTATACATAAATGATATCTTAAATCTCCTCCTGTTAAATAATCCATTATTATATATAAATTATCTCTGTCTTGAAAAGCATAATGCATATTTATTATAAAAGGATGAAACATTTTTGATAAAAGTTCTTTTTCATTTTTTATTGATTGAACACTATTTTTATCTATTATTTTAGTTTTTGACATTTCTTTCATTGCATATATTTTTTTGTATTTTTTTTGAAATACTTTCCAAACTTTTCCAAATCCTCCTCTTCCTATTACTGTTAAATATTCAAATGAATTTTTTGTTACTATTTCTTCGCTTTGAGATAATGTAGATTCATAAAATAATTCAGAATTTTCTATTTTATTTTGAGTAGAATTTTTTGTTCCCATATATTATTTTAATTATTTTTATTCATTTTATGAAAAAAATATTTAAAAATTGGATAAAAGCTTTTTATTTTTTTTGATTTAATAATACAAAGGAAATTTTAATTAAAATATTTAATGAGAATTTATATTTCTTTCAATACAAATTAATAAAATAAAATATATTTTTATTAGTAAAAAATAATAAATTAATTTACCAAAAAAAACTCTTGATATACCATTATTAATATTTCCAAGAAAAGATTCCAAAGATTCCTATTTAGTAATAAAAGAAATGTTAATAAATATTTATGGATAAAAAAATATTTGAAATAAATTTTATTTTAGTTTTTTTTTCAAAATAAAATTCAAATAAATCAATTGATAAATGATTTATAAAATCATTTTAAAGGTAATTATTTGATTTAAATCTAAAAAATAAATGAAACAAATATAATTCAATCAATAAAAATAAATTTGATTCATTAAATTGCTAAAGTTAATAAAAGAACTATTTCAAAAAATAATCAAAATAATATTACAAAAAAATAAAATATAAGTTTTTAGAGATTATTAAGGATTAATATGGACCACAATTTATAATTAATAAACCTTAAACATTAAAAAGATAAGTGAATAAAAATATACTTAACAATTATTAAGGTAAATTAGAAGAGGATTCAAAAATAAATTTAATTAAAAAATATTTTAAATACTTTTTTATTATATAGAAATTCATCTTAAATATTATTTATTTTAAATTATAAATTTTTCATTTATTTTAAATCATAATACAAATTTAAAAAAAAATTGACAAAAAATAATAATAAAAAAAATAATGGAACAAATAAAAGAAACAATTAATGAAAAATATAGAAATCCACATTATACTTATGGAACACCATTAGTACCAAATTATGAAATAGACAATTTTGAAGATTCAAACATTGAAAATCCAAAAATAAAATTATTAAACGAAGAAACAAATTCAATAATAAAACAAGATGAAGGAAATTCAAAATTTGGAAATTTTATAAAAAAATTAGTATCTCAAAATAAAACAAGATTTAGTAAAGATGGATTTGATTTAGATTTAACATATATAACAAAAAATATAATAGCAATGGGATTACCTTCAACTTCAATAGAATCATTATATAGAAATTCAATGAAAGATGTTCAAAATTTTTTTATAAAAAGACATGATAAACATCATAAAGTATATAATTTATGTGATGATAAAAAATATGATGATAATATATTTTATAAACAAGCTTGCTTTCCATTTCATGATCATGAAGCTCCTCCTTTAAATTTAATATTTGATTTTTGTGAAGATGCAAAAAAATTTTTAAATGAAGATATAAATAATGTCATAGCAATTCATTGTATAGCAGGAAAAGGAAGAACTGGATGTTTAATTTGTTGTTTATTATTATATTTAAAATATTTTGAAACTGCATATGATTGTATTAAGTATTATGGTTTAAGAAGAACTGATGATGGGAAAGGATTAACTGTGCCTAGTCAAATTAGGTATGTTAATTATTGTGAAGAAATTATAAAAAAAAAAATTAATGTTTTTCCAATTAAATTTCCTGTTATTAGTATTAAAAGTATTAAGTTAAAATCTATTCCTAAAATTAAAAATTTTTCAGCAGGGATACTTATTCAAAATTATAATGATTATGGAGAAATTGTTAAAGAAATTAATAATGAAAATATTATTGTTGTTAATAATGGAAAAAGTATCAATTTTAAATTAAATGAATTTGAAGTTTGTGGAGATGTTAAAGTTAGCTTTTTTCAAAAACATATGATGAATGTTGAAAATATTTTTAAATTTTGGTTTAATACTTTTTTTTTACCTCAGAATGGATCTTTTATTATTAAAAAAGATATGATTGATAAAGCTTGTAAAGATAATAATAATTCTATTTATGATGAATTTTTTGCTGTTGAAATTAATACTTAAACTAAATAATATTAATATCAAAAGAATTAAGATATTAGATTTATATGCTATTAATTTTACACTTATTATCTAAAATATTTATTGTAAAATAATTTATAAAATAATAAAAAAAGATTATATCTTAAACAAATTTTTTCAATTTTTAAAAAAGAAATAATATATATTATAAATTCAATAATATTTCAAAAAAACCAAAAAAATTAAATAAACCCAAAATCCTCAAAGTCCCAAAAACACTTTTATTCATTTTTTTTTCATATATTCAGCCCTTAACTTCCTATCCTTCCTTTGTATATTTTCCAATTTTTCTTTTTCTTCCTGAGCTTTCTCAATATTTCCTTTAATAAATTCGCATCTATCACTTCTTTTTCTTCCATCACTAGGTAAAACATAACCAACATCAAATTCTTCAAATAAAGGATAATCCTCAACATTCCAATATTCATCTCCATCAAAACAACATTCCCTAGTCCATCCACCTTCAATATTAATTAAAGGAGTAGCTCCTTCTTTAATTTCATGAGTACATTTATCATATTTAACAGTAACATCTTTTAATTTAACAATCATTCCTCTAAAAGTATCAGGAGGAGAAATTTGTTTATTACTAAAAATACTTTTAAAAAAACCAAGAGCATCAGGATTCATAGTAATATAAGAACAATAACCATTTGTATGATCAATAGCTAAGCATTTATCTACATAATTAAATAATCTTTCTCCCATTGTAGTTCCTTGAACTAAAACACCAGGTAATCTAATTTCATATTTAGAATAATCTTGAAATTGAATAAAAAATCTACCTAATTTAGCAGCTGATATTGTTGTTGGTCCTGTTGAAGCGTCTGTTATCATATAACCATATATTTTATATAAGTTATTATCTGCTATTCCATAAAAATTTGCTGTGATTGGGTGATTTACTGTATGTTCTATATAGAAATTTAAATTTCCCATTCTTACTTGAAATGTTTCTCCTATTATTGGATTAAATGGTTTTATTTGAATAACATCTATTGGACATGTTGATATTAAAAAACATGTTATCCATTTTAATCTTTCAAATATATCTGTACAATATGCTGCGTGTGTTAAAAAATAAGGTGCTGCTCTTATTTCATATGCTAAACATTCATGTAATGTTCTTTTATCAAATAATATTACTGGAAGAGATATTGATAATACACTTCTTCCTTGAATTAAATTAGCGCCAAATTTTTTTATTAACCATTTTATACCTGTGTACATTACTTGCTTTCCTTCTTCATTTTTATATATTAATCCATTTGCATATAAGGAATTTTCATAATCTGTTTCTACTAATTTTTCATATTGAGTTTCATATTTAATTGGAGTTAAATTTTCCTCTTCTAATATTTTTTTTATTTTTTCTTCTTCTTTTTCTATTGTTGATGTAAATTTTTCTATTTGAAGTTTATAAGTGAAATCATCTTCAAAAAAAGAATCATTATATTTTGAAATAAAATCATCACATAATTTTGGATTTTCGTTAAAAGTAATTATTATTGAAACTGGGACATCATGGTTAGAAAATATTTTTGGTTCTCCTGATTTAAAATCATCTTTTAATACTCTCTTTTTCATATATGGTAAATTCATGAAGATTAAAGGGTTTTTAATTATTATTGTGTTTTCCATTTAAAGAAATATATTTAAATTTTATTGTGACGTTATTTATTAGTTTTTATTGAAAAGATTTTTTTAAAATATTTAAAAAACAAATAATATAATTTTATAATGAATTATTTTTAAAAAAAATTTAAAAAAGTAAAAAAATTAAAAAATAACTTAAATCATAAAAAAATGACAGAAATTAATGTAGGAATATGTCATGAGCATGAAAGAGCATATGAAGGATTATGTAAAACATGTAATGTTATTATTTGTCCTTCTTGTGTAATGTTTGGAAGTCATAAAAAACATGATGTTTTAAGTTTAAAACAAGGAGCAATGTATTTAAGAAAAGCTATTGATGAACAAATATTTAGAGGAGTTTTTAAAAAAGAATTTTGTGAAACTAAAATTTTAAAAATTAAAGAAAATAGACTTTTAATGGAAAAAGCTAAAGCTGAAACTATTCAAAAAATTGAAGAAGTTTTTAAAGGAATAATACAAACTTTAATATTAAGGAAAAATTATATTATTGAAGAAATTTTGAAAAAATTTGATTTTGAAAAAGAAAAAATTGATAAAGCAGATGATGATTGGGGAGTTAAACAAGATATTAGTGAAAAATTAATGGATTTTTTCAATGAAAAAAATGATTCTTATATATTAGCTAATTCTAAATTTATTATGGAAGGTTTAAGGAAATTAAATGAACCTATTAATTTCCATGAATTAGATGTTTATAATAATATTGATAGTTCTTTAATTATTAATTATTGTAATCAAAATGGTGAAGAAGAAACTAAAGAATTTTCTATTGATGATTTAATTGATGCTTTTTCAGAATATATTACTATTGGAAAACCTAATTTATTACAATATAAAGCATAAATAAATACATAATAAATTAATTGTTCAAATACATTTTTTTTGCTATTATTATTATTTTATACACATTTATATATTATTTAATAAAAAGACGTTTATTAAAAGGTTTATTTACAAACTCAATTTCTCCTTCTTTAAATGCTTCTAATATATCATAATCACTAAATAATTTATCCATAAAATCTTTTCTAAATTCTTTATTCTGTAAAGGTAAAATCTTCATATTATTATTTAATAATGTATTATTAACTCCACTCACAATTTTATAATCTTTAGAATTTTTCATAGTATCAATAATTTTAATTAAAGAATTATATATTTTATTATCAGGAATTTCTTGATAACTTAAATTATCATAAAAGCAAGATTTATTTGTATATTGTTTAATAGATTTATTCATTAAACTAAAAGCCATACTTTCTTTAACTGACTTAGGTCTATTTCTTGCACTTTTATTATGATTTGTAGTTGTATTTTTATTATTTGTATAATCAGTTTCAATATTATTTAAAAGTAATTTTTTAATTGGTTTAACTTTAATTATTTTAGTCTTTTCTAAAAATTTACTTTTTTCATTTTCTTCTTTTTCTTTTTTCAAATTTTCTATAGCATGAGATAAATTATTAATTCTTACTTTATATTCTCTTAATAAAGAATATATTTTTTCATATTTTTGCTCTTCAATTTTAATTTTTTGTTCTAAATCAAAATTATTTTCACTTAAATTTAAAATTTTATTTTTTATTACAGTATAATTTTCTCTTACTCTTTGCATTTCATATGTAAAAGTATGTAAATTTCTTAAAATAATTTCTTGTTCATGAATTTTATTTTCTAAAATTTTTCTATGTCTATTATCACATTCATTTAATCTAACATTAATTCTTTGTAAAATATCTAATTTTTTTTCTTCAATTTCTTTAGAAACTTTATTAAAAATTTTTTTAATATTATTTAATATTTCTTCGTATAATTTAAAAGTTTCTTCTTCTATTTTTTCATTTTTACTTTGTAAAGCTTTAGCCATATGAAAAATTGTAGTTCTTAATTCTTTTTCTCTTAATAAAGCAATATTATTCATTAATTCAGGTTCATATACCATTTCTTTATTTTTAAATTCATTATCTGTATCTTTTATTTTTGTTTTTATTATATCTCTTGTTGAAAATAATTTTTTTTTATCTAAAGATTTAACTCTTTGAAATTCTAAAAATGAAACTTGTTTTTTATAACCTTTTATTTTTAATGTTATATATTTTTTTTGTGGAGGAGATGTTATTATTTTTGTTTCTTTTTTACGTGAAATATTATGTTCATCACATATTCTTATTGTTCTTTTTCTCGGAGAATGTGAACTCATTTTTTTTAAAATTTTTTAATAAAAAAATATATATTTTATATTTATTTTTTGGTTTTTTTTCCAATAATATATGGTTAATTAAAGTATATTATAAAATTGATTATTGATTTTTTTTGAACATATATTAATATAATTTTGTTCATCTTCTTGAAATTAGGAAAATATATTTAAGATATGGTTATAATAATAATTATTCTATAAAATTATATTCCATTCTCAAATATAAGAATTATAAATATCATAAAAAAGGATTTTTTAAATAAATTGTAATTGTTTTTCATTATAAAACAATTCATAGATAAAAATGAATTTCTTGGATGTTTTCGATATTTATAAATAAAAAAATACCAATTTAAAATGAGTATTTGATATAGAATTTAAAATTTCAGATTCAGAAATAGATAATCACCTAATGAATCAAACAATAATAAAAAAATAAAAAGAAAAATTTCAAAATGATATTATAAATAAAAAATAATAATAAAGAAAAAATGAAATAAAGAATAAAGTTATAGAAATAAAATATAATAATTTTTCAATCTAAAGAATATTCATATTAAATTTTCAATTTTCTTATTATAGAAAAATTATGGGATTTTTATTAAAGAAGTAGAATTGGAAGAAATCACTTAATTGATTCCAAATTTGTTTTAATAATAATAATAGAATACAGCTCATAAGAAAAATAATTCTTAGTAGATAAATAATAAATTAATATATTCTTATTTTTCTGAAACAAATACTTTTTTTAAAATTTTTTTTTTTGAAATTTTAAAAGATTATTTAATTAGTAATTTTAATTTTTGTTATTATTTAATTGGTATAAGTTTGAAGGTGATTAAAGATATAAAAAAATGTAAAATTAAAATAAAAGAAAAATATATAAATAATATGTTAAAAATTTATTTGAGTCATTATATGTTCATTGAATTAATGAGTTACATATTTGTTTTAAAAATAAATTCACAAATAAATCCATTTATTTCTAATTTACTTTTTATATTATTTAATTAATAATCCAATTGTCTTGTAAATGATTTTTCATATTTTTTTTTTGATTAACATCAAATTAAAAAGAAATAAAATAGATTACAAAAAATGAATATAAATTAATAATATATAATTTTCAAATTTATGTTTACTTTTTATAAAAATATTTTTTATAAATTAACTATTTAATGAATAAATAATGAAAAAAATGGATTTTGAAATTATTTATGAAAATGAAAAAAAACAATATTCAATGAATGAATTTATTTATGAATGTATTAAAAATGAGATAGGTAAAATTTTTAATTTAAATATGAATAATTTTAATATGTGTTATAATAGTAAGGATAATTTATTAAGAAAATATGAACAAAATTTAAATTTTTTAAAATTAAATATTAGATGTTTGACAATAGTACAAAAAAAAGAAAATAAAGATGTAAATGAATTGAATGAAAGTGATATAAACGATAAACAAAGCATGAAATTAAATAATGAACAACAAAAAGAAGAAATTGATTTTATAAATGATATTGAATTAAAAAAGAATAAATGTATCAAAGATTTTGAAAAAGAACAAATAAAATATAAAACTTTTATTGAAGAAATTCAAAAAAATAAACAAATATTAATTAAAGATATTAAATATGAAGAAGATAAATTAAAGAAAATAAAAGAAGAAATAGAAAATAATTTAAAAAATTATGAAAATGAAATAAAAAAAATAAATGATAAAAAAAAAATCAAAACAGAAGTATCTTGTTTATTAATTGAAGAAAAAAGATATGAATTATTGTTAAATTCTAAAAAAACACATTTATCAAGAATTGAAAGTAAGATTCATGATAATACTTTGGCAATGAATAACTTAATAAAAGAAATTGATGATAAAACATCAAATAAAAATATTTTAGAAAAAGAAATTTATAAAATTGAAAATGATATTATTAAAAAAAATAATGAATTAAAGAAAAAAGAAGAAGAATTCAAAAATTTAGAACAAATATGTGATTTAGAATTAAAAAAAAAATGTTAATTTTAGAAGAAATAAATGGTATAAATGGGACATTAGAA
>JAEEGI010023553.1_pt1 | contig 12074 bp, 11 predicted proteins | sample 8958751 | NCBI WGS metagenome assembly JAEEGI01 (sample SAMN16246545, study PRJNA631951) | gut metagenome | biome: gut microbiome; feature: rumen; material: KS-attached | host: Bos | place: Iran: Karaj | collected 2018-10 | reverse complement strand
CATCGTCTATGAGAAGGTCACGCATGCGGCGGAAGTCCTCGGCATCACCGAGTTCCTGATGAGAAAGCCGCGCGCCTTGTCCGGCGGACAGAGACAGCGTGTCGCCATCGGCCGCGCCATGGTACGTGATTCCAAGGTCTTCCTGATGGACGAACCGCTTTCGAACCTGGATGCGAAGCTTCGTAACCAGATGCGTGCGGAGATCATCCTTCTCCGCCGCCAGCTCGACACGACTTTCGTCTACGTCACGCATGACCAGACGGAAGCCATGACCTTGGGCGACCGCATCGTCATCATGAAGGACGGCTTCATGCAGCAGGTCGGCACTCCGGCGGAAGTGTTCGAAATGCCGAAGAACCTCTTCGTCGGCGAATTCATCGGATCCCCGAAGATGAATATTTTCCGGACCGAGCTCGTCGAAGAGAACGGCCAGTACTACGTCACGCCTTACGGCGCGAAGATCCCGGTAACCGGCTCGAAGGGCACTGCCCTGAAGGCTGCCGGCGTAAAGAGCGGCAAGGTCATCCTTGGCGCGCGTCCGGAGCACATCCGTCTTTCGGAAGCAGGTGATCCGGCTGCGATCAAGTGCACGCTGCGCGTGAAGGAAATGATGGGCTCGGAGCTGCATCTCCATCTGGTGTGCACCGGAAACGAAGAGAAGAACGACGATGGCGCGAACCTGATCGTCCGCGTCCCCACCATCGACCTTTCGAAGGAATTCCGCAAGAGCCTTGTGGCCGGCGCGGAACTCTACGTCACTTTCGACGGCAAGGTCATGCATTTCTTCGATCCCGAGACCGAAGAGAACCTGCTTGTATAAGGGCTTTCAGAGCCTGATTCAGAAAAGCTGCCGCGTCCTTTGGGGCGCGGCAGTTTTTCTATGCACGCGGCATTGCTGCTCAGGAATTCACGGGCCGGAGGGCATCGATGAAATGTGGCTGTAATCTGGATGACTTATGCACGGTGAAATGCTATAATAAAATAATCCATTAGGACAGAGGAAAAACAAATGGAAGGAAAGCGGATAACAGACCATATCTGGCTGTGTCCCGACGGGAAATACCGTTGGGTCTACGAATTCAGCATGCTGAAAAACCCGGTGATCCTCTTGACCGTCCTGAAGGTCTTCGGTATCGCGGCGGCCGCCGTCGCCCTCTTCGCATTTGCCGTTGATTTCTTTGACGACTGGCAGATCACCGTGCTGGACGAGGACAATCTGAAGATCCTTCTGATCGTCGCCGCAGTGTTCATCGGAATCATTTTCGTGTCCTATCTGATCCTTGCCGGGATCTATGGCTGGAAATACGAAGTCCTGTTTGAAATGGATGATGAAAGCGTCTCGCATATCCAGATGCCGAAGCAATACAAGAAAGCAGAGGCGATCGCCTGGATCACGGCCATGGCAGGCGCCTTGTCAGGCAGTTTAAGCGCTGCCGGAGCGGGGCTGAATGCGGCATCGGGCAATGTATCCGTCTCGGTCTTTTCCAATGTGAGGCGGCTCGTGAGACGGAGGCGTATGCACACGATCAAGGTCCAAAGCCCGTTCAACAAGAACCAGGTCTATGCGGAAACAGACGCAGATTACGAATTTGTCTGGGCGTTTCTGAAAGAGCACTGCCCGAATGCCAGAGTATAAGGGCGGCACGCAGCGGACCATACGGAAGCAGAGATAAAGGCGGTCAAGCATGGCTGAATACATCCTGAAAGTTGATGAGAAAGAACGCGGACTTCAGAAGAAGATGATCCGCCTTCTTTCGGATGCCGGGATCCGTCCCGACCCGCATCTGGACTACAGCTGCGTACTCGTCGACGAGGATGACAATGTCCTGGCTTCCGGGAGTCTCTTCCGGAATACGCTGCGCTGTCTCGTGGTACGGCCGGATCTTCAGGGCGAGGGCTATATGGGCCGTATCGTTTCGCACCTTCTTCAAATCGAAATCTCACGCGGTTATACGAACGCATTTCTCTGCACGAAACCCTCCTACAAGGATCTCATGACAGACCTTGGATTTCATGAGATCGTTTCCGTTCCCGGCGCGGTCTTTATGGAGAGCCGGAAAGACGGCTTCGTGAAGTGGCTCGAAGGCGTGAAAAATGAACTGGAAGGGGAAGAATGGGAGGCGCGCGCAAGCCGGGAAGAGTACACCGGGACAGCGGCTATCGTCATGAATGCGAATCCCTTTACCCTGGGGCACAGGCATCTTGCCGAGACGGCCGCCAAAGCATACACACGCGTCCTGGTCTTCGTCGTGGAAGAGGAGAACGGGGCCATCCCATTTTCCGTGAGATACAGGCTGGTCCGGGAAGGCCTCAGAGATCTTCCAAATGTGACCATCCTGCCGTCCGGACCTTACGTCATCAGCCAGGCCACATTTCCGTCTTACTTCCTGAAAGACGAAGAAGAGGCTGTAAAAACCCATACAAGCGTCGATTTGGCCGTTTTTACGCGAATTGCGTATGATCTTGGAATCTCTGCCCGTCTCGTCGGAGAAGAGCCGGAAAGCCCCGTTACGAGGCTCTACAACGATGCCATGCTGGAGGCGCTGCCCGAAGCGGGCGTCGAATGCCGCATGATCCCCAGGATCCGGGCCGGAAGGAGGCTCATTTCCGCGAGCTCCGTCCGGAAAGCGCTGGCGGCGGGAGATCTGGAGACGGTAAAGGAAATGACCCCGGAAAGCACCTGGCGATACTTTACATCGGAAGAGGCGGAGCCGGTGCTTTGTGCGCTTCGCACACGTTCGAACGTATGACGGCATGTACACTTGAGGAAATACTGGCAGCCCGCGAGGACCGGGTGAGAAGACGGGAGGCGCTTCAGAAAGAAACACGCTGCCCCGTCGTTTCCATAACCATGAACATTCCCGGAGCCCTGAAGGATTCACCGGTGATACGCATGGTTTTCCGGCTGTTTTTAAGGGATCACTGGATCATTCCCCTCATTGCCGGCTCGTCACCTCTTTCAGGTGTCAGCGCCTCCCTGGAGGAAGACCGATATCCGAAGACCGGACCGGAAAGCCTCTGTTCTTTCAAAGTTCCTGCCCCTGAATTAAAGAAGATCTGCATAGAGGCCGAGGAGAGCGACCCTGTCGGCCGGCTGTTTGATTTCGACGTTTTCGATGAGGATGGGAGTGCGGTCTCGCGGACGGATCTGGGCTATCCGGAGAGGGGCTGTCTGGTCTGCGGCGCTCCGGGCAGGACCTGCGCGGCACGGCAGCTTCACCCGGCCGGAGAGGTTCGCTCGAAAGCAGAGAAGCTGATGAAAGAGTACCTGCTCCGCGTGAATGCGGGAAATATCGCCTATTATGCCGTAAGAGCACTGGAATGGGAGCTGTATGTGACGCCGAAGCCTGGGCTGGTGGACCGCAGGAATCAGGGAAGCCACAAAGACATGAATCTTTCTCTGATGGAGAAAAGCGCCCGGTCGCTTGAGCCATATTTTACAGAATGCATCTGCATTGGCATGAACAGCGCCAAAGAGGCTCCTGAGGAGACCTTCCGGCGCCTGAACCAGGCCGGCAGGGAAGCCGAAAGGACCATGTTTTCCGTGACCGGAGGGGTCAACACGCATAAGGGCGCCGTGTATCTCTTCGGGATCATCCTGGGTGCCTTGGGAAGACTCCTCAGACAGGACGTGGTCCTCTCGGATGAAGTTCTTCCGACGTTGATATCGCCTGCCGCTGAATCTTTCCCCGCGCCGCGAGCGCTCCCCGGGACGGAAGAGCTTCTTTCTGAGGGCGGACGGATCGCGCGAGAGGCCGCGCTTCGGGATCTTGCAAAGATCGAAGATACTCCAGAAGAGGAACGCACTGCAGGACAAAGGATCTACCTTCAGTTTGGCATTTCCGGCGCACGAGGAGAAGCGGCGGAAGGATTCCCTTCTGTCAGGGAAGTATCATTGCCTTTTCTCCGTGAACACGAGGAAGAAGACGATGCACTCCCGCGCCTGCTCCTCCTTCTCTTGACCCTGGGGAAGGACACGAACCTCATCAAGCGCGGCGGTTTCGAAATTGCAGGCGAGGCGATGAAAAAAGCACGGCTCTTGCTGGACAGGAAAGCCGGAAAAGAGGAGATCGAGGCACTGGATGACTGGTTCATCGAGAGAAATCTTTCCCCGGGAGGCTCGGCGGACCTTCTGGCCGTCAGCATTTTCTGCATGCTTTTGGAAAGAGCTTCAGAAAAAGAATTCGGATAAGAAGACACAGATACGGATATCAAATACAAAAAAACAGGAAGAGAGGAAGAACATTATGAACATGGAAAGCAAATTCGTAAGGATCATGCGAAACTCAGGACCTGCGCGGTTTTTCATTCCCGTAGGCCTCATCCTGATCATTTTCGGAGTGATCATGCTCGGATTCCGGTCCGGGAATTATGAGGAGACTGCCGGAAAAGTCACGGAAGTCACAGAGGACATCGCAGTCGACGAAGACAACAAGACCGTCTATAACGTCCGTTTTACTTATGAGGTGGATGGAAAGAGCTACAACGGGTCGTTCGACGGCCTCGGCCAGAAGTACGCCGTGGGAGATCCGATCCAGGTGTTCTATGATCCTTCGGACCCCGGAAAGGTGACGAACGCGAAGATCCCGGACTTCATCTGGCCCGTTGCGATCGCTGTCGGCGCAGCGGCCGTCATTTTCGGCGTGTTTCGGACCGTACAGGCTTTCAAAAAGAGCAAAGAACTGGATGAGAAGAGACCAGGCGAAGGCCTGCCTCCAGTGGATTTCAAAGCCTATAAAGACCGGGAAGGCGTACGGGAACTCTACTGCAGTTTCGACGGCCACAGTTTAAAGCCCGGCTACGTCATCGAGGACGGGGACAGGAAAGTCCTTTTCGAAGGGAAAATGACGAAGCAGAATCCGTTGGGGCCGCGCACGTATCAGTTCGTAAACCATCTGACCGATACTTCTTCAGATCATCAGGTGGGGCGTACCATGACTGAAACGGTCAACGACAGCCTTCTTTCCGCCAGATCCTCCTTCAAATTTGACGGCAGGGACGTTTGGGACGTGATCCACGAGAGAGGTATCCGTCTGGAGACGGACGCTCTCAGCAAATTCCCGCATTTCCTCTACAATGCCGCCCGTGACGGCAAGGCCTTCGCGCGGATCGAGACCTCCGGGAAATACGTGCACGAAGAGGATGCGGCAGCGCATACATTCGATCTGCCGGTCGGCCGGTATTACTACCGCATCTGGACGGATTCCGAGGACCTGGAGTCGCTCTTCCTTACGGTTTTTGCTATCAGCGAAACTGAGCAGGTAACCGTGGAATAAAAGCATTCAAAAAAACGGAATCAGGAAAAATCGGGCCCGCCCTTCGGGGCGGACCCGATTTCTCTATGCTTTCCGGTCAGTTCGCCACAGCATCCGGATGAATTCCCGGACGCTTCCTTCAAAATGCAGCGCGGCATCGATGACACGTTCTACTTCTTCCCGGGATTTTCCGCCTGCTTTGGCCAGATCCCGGAACTTCCCGAGAAAGGCTTCTTCGGTCATCGGGTTCTCAGGCTCGCCCATGGCGTACTGCACGTCTTCCGTGAAAGAGCGGCCGTCCCGGAGCGTGATCGTCACACGGGCCGGTCTTCTCATCGGTACGATCGCGGTATAGTTGGGATCTTCCACGACACGGACGCTTTGAAGGATCCGCTGGATCTCGGGATCGCGGATGTTCTTTTCGGAAAATGCAGTCATGCCGCAGGAACCGGTGACGATGGCGCAGGCAATGGCGTAAGGAATCGACATTTTGGCTTCGAGCGCGGTATTGATCATCCGGTAATCATGACCCTTGATGCCCTGGCCGTACATTTCCACGAGGACGTGATCCACGTCTTCCGGGCGGAAATCCGCCTGTGCCCTGATCGCGAGCACGCCGTCGATGGGCGCGTGGGTGTGGCGGCAGGCTGCGTGGATCTTGTGATAGCAGCCCCGGATGTTCCAGCCGGGATCGAAGGCCAGCGTCAGCACTTCGCGGTTCGCGGTCTCGCCCATGGCACGAAGGAAACCAAATTTTCCGTCCAGTGGATCCATGGGACTCTTGAGACCGCTTCGGGCGATCAACGCCGCCGTAATGCCGGCGTGGCAGGCCCGCGCGGGGTTGAAAGGCTTCAGCGTGGATACGTTTTCCATGACCTCGAGGCTACCGGCGGCAGAGGTGCAGGCGGCAGCGAGGGCGTCTTTCATCTCTTCCTGAGAGAAATTTAGGAGCGAAGCCACAGCCATCGCGGCGCCGAGCGTGCCGGCGGTTCCGGAAGAATGGAAGCCGCGCGCACGGTTCGCGGGCTGGATGCAGCGGCCCATGCGGATGCCGGTCTCATAACCCACGAGAAGAGCGCGGATCAGATCGTCCATCGAAAGGTCACGGCATTCTCCGACGGCCAGAATGGCAGGCAGAACAGATGCGGCCAGATGGACCGTCGAAAAACGGTGGCCGTCGTCCATGTCCAGAACGTGGAGCGAGAGGGCGTTCGTAAGCGCGGCATCCTGCATGGAAGCACGCCTTCCGTGACCGATGACAGACGCGCCGCCGGGCACTTCCGGCAGCTGGTCCAGATAGGCGTCCACATGCTTTCGCATGAGTTCCATGCCCCCGTACAGGGAGCCCAGGCCGTCGAGAAGGCACTTTCTGGCTTCCGCCTGTAGTTCGAGCGTGATCTCCTTTCGGGAGAGGGTATAGAGGGTCTTGACGAATTCGTCGGAGTAATTCAACCTAGGGACTTCCATAAAGGCTCCTCACCAAAGAAGAAGCGCCCGAAGCCGAAGCAGCGGGCGCATGAAAACGTTTTACAGTTCCACAGAGGCAATCCTGGGCTCGAAGCAGCAGCCGGGACGGATCGCGACGACACGCACGCCGGAGGCACGCTGCGGCGCGACGCGCATGAAGGTCGCAAGCACCGTCGTCTGACCGTTCAGGCCCAGAGGACCGACGTTGGTCTTGTTCAGTTCGTCCGTGATGAACTTCTCCATATCGGACTGCTTGTTGAAGTCTCCGTAGACCAGCGCTTCCATCATCATGGACGTGGCTTCAAACTGCGAACGGCCGACGCCGACCGCCATCGTGCAGGGGGTGCAGCCCAGAAGGCGGACCATGTCTTTCGAGCGGTTCACGATCTCATTTAAGACCACCTGAAGGTTATGTTTATGGAAGACACGGTAGGTCATGCCGCGGATCGCGGGGCCGCCGCCCAGCATGAGGACGTGAAGCCGAAGCACGTCTTCCTTCACCTGCCTGACCAGGAAAGGCGCGGGCAGGAGGTCTTCGGAACGGGGGCTGATGCCGCCGGACATGTCGATTCGCTCTTTGTCATTGCCCATGATAGCCATCGGACGGCCGGGCAGAAGTTTCAGACCTTCCGAAATGCCTTCCTCGATGGCGTCCATCAGCTCCCCGGTGAGCGCCCGGTTCGGGCCGACTTCGACGAAAATGTGCGGGATGCCCGTATCGTCGCAGAGAGGGCTCCGGTCGCGTTCCGCGACCTCCGCGTTTTCGAGGATCGTCTCGAGGTTCCATTTTGCGCGCTCGAGGGTCTCCGCATGGATCGCGCGGCAGTAGGCGTCTTTCTTGTCCTGAAGGAAGGTGGAGCCTGCACGCACCAAGCAGTCGGCCACTTTCTGAACGATGATCTCACGGTTCGTTTCCATCATTCACCCTCCTTTTCGAAAATGCTGTGCCCCTGGGCGGCTGCGATGATGCAGGGGAACTGATCTACTTTCAGCTCATAGAAAGCCTCCATCCCGAGTTCCGGGAATGCCAGACATTTCTTTTCCAGCACCTTGCTGTTCAGAAGCGCCGTGACCGGGGCGATGACCGCGAACACCGCGTTGTATTCCTTGAACATTTCGACGGTCTCTTTCTTGAGTTCGCCTTTGCCGAGGTGCATGCGGATGCCCGCCTTCGTGAGCTGTGGCATGGTACCCTCGATCTCCAGTTTGTTCGAAGACGTGGGGCCGACGCCCGCGGGGCTTACGGCGGTATGGAAGATCACGCCGCCCTGAAGGTCGATCCCTTTCTCTTCGAGTTCATTGTTCTCGATCAGCTTCACGATCTTCGGAAGCACGGCGTCGCGGCCGGCGAAGATCGTGCCGGACACATTGACGATGTCGCCCACCTTGAGGCTCTTTAGGACCTCGTCGGTAAAAGGCGCGGTAATGTTTCTGAATTCCATAAACAGTCTCCTTAGACCGCATAGGGCGGTGCGCTGTGTGGAAGATCACGCCGAAGACGGGCAGGGCGCTTCTGCCCGTTCCGTACGGATGATCAGTGCTTGATCGAGCCCTTGGGAGAATACAGGGCCTCAGGATAATATTCGTCGATGACGCGTTTTACAAGCATGACCTGTTTTGCACGCTTCTTGGCGTCTTCGTTGGTGGAATCCCAGGAGTGCGTCTTCGCGACGGAGCCGCCGGTCTTCAGATAGATCGGGGCCGCCACGCGGATCATTTCCGGAACCTCATAGTGACGGATGAAGCCGCCGGAGGATTCGGGGTTCTCGGTATGGCAGTCGATCGGGATGTTGATCGCGGCACGGACAGCGGCCAGATGCTGGAGCTGATAGTCGCGGACAATGTTGAAGGAATCGGCGCCGATCTCTTCCATCAGTTTTGCGGAGCAGGGGTTGCCGTGGCCTGCGTGCGCGGAGATCTTGAACTTGCAGTCCGCCGGGATGAGGCCGGTCGCGCGGGCCTTATTGAGCGCCCACAGATGGCCTTCGTCATAGACGAGGAAAGTGCGGACGCCGAGACGTGCGGCGCGCTTGATGTCTTCGATGGCGCGGACGATCTGGTCTTGGCCGCGGAGACGATAGCCCATGCGGACGCCTTCCGGAGACTTGACGGAGGCAGAGGTGTCGGTCGTGGCGCGGGGGCCGGTTGCAAGGATCAGCTCGACCTGATGCTCCTGGGCCAGCGCGACCATTTTCTCGATGTCGGCGTCAGAAAGTGTCCAGATGCCCTTGGTCTGTGTGACACGGTGAATATAGAAGCCGAGGTTGTCAAACTCCTCTAAGAGCGTCTTCATGACGCCGGGGCCCTGGATGCCGGGCACCTCGAAACGGTACTGGCAGCCGTCGTCGAAACGCTTTTCAGACGTGGGCAGGTTGTAGAGATCTCCGCCGGGCTGTCCGATCGACTCCAGCCATGCTCTGGTTTCTTGCATCGAATTCATGTTCATTCCTCCCTTTTATGGTTCTTTATTGTTCTTTGTATGAATCATGCCTTCTTCGGCTTGATTTCCTTGATGGTGTCAATGACGGTGCCGTCCCGGTATTCCACGACGCAGACCACACGGTCCGTGGTCTCGATGGGATCCGGAACGCCCACGATGGATTCGGCGAGTTTCTGAAGCGCGTCCAGGGTGGTGAGACGGATGCCTGCCGCCGTGAGGTCTTCCCGAAGCTCTTCATACATCGGATGCTCCGGGTTCAGCGCGATGCCGGCTTCCGTAACCGCCATGGCAACGCTGGCGCCGGGCGTGCAGAGCGTGAAGACACGCTTCACCACGGAAGGCGTGCGGCCTCTTGTGAGCGGGAGAGTGACGATCGAGATCCTGGCGCCGTCCGCGACGTCCGGACCGCCGCCCAGTCCGCCCATCATCTCACCGGAAGAGCCGGTGAGAATGTTGATGTTGAAGTCCGTGTCGATTTCCAAAGCCCCCAGGACGCCGAAATCCAGACGGTCCAGCATGCAGCCCTTGGCAAATGGGTTGGAGTAGACGGCATTGTCGATCTCGATGACGTTCGGGTTCTCTACGATCGCCCGCGCCGCAACCGCGTCGAAACTCTGGCTCTGCGCGACGACGCGGACCAGGCCTTTTTTGTGCAGGTCGATGATGGCCGCCGGAATGCCGCCGAGCGCGAAACTCGCCGTGATGCCGGCCTCCTCCATTTTCTCTCCGAGAAAATTCGTGATGGCGATCGGGATCGCGCCCGCGCCGGTCTGGAAGGAGAAGCCTTCCTTGAATCGGCGGGAAGCCGCAATCGCATTGGCCGTATACTGAGCGATCATGAGATCTCTGGGGTTCTTGGTCATGCGGGCCGCGCCGGCGCCGATCTTCTGCGGATCGCCGATGTGGTCTACCTTGACCACGTAGTCCACGTACTGCTGGGAAATGCTGATGGGCGTGCAGGGGTAATCTACAAGATTGTCCGTGATGACCACGACCTTGCCGGCGTTGTGGGCGTCCACGAAGGCATAGCCCAGCGAACCGCAGGCGCTGGGGCCGACCTGTCCCGTCGCGTTGCCGTATTCATCTGCCGCGGAAGCGCCGATGAATGCCACGTCGATCTGAAGGTCGCCGCTTTCGATCGCACGCGGACGCGCGCCGTGCGGACGAAGAATGACGGGCTCCTCGAGACGGATCTCTCCGGAGATCACGGCGTCTCCGAGTTCTCCGCGGATGCCGCTGGCTTCAATGCGGGAGATCGTTCCGTCTTTCACAAATTCCACAACAGAGGGGTTCTTGACGTTGACCACGGCACTGGGGGCAAAACGGAGATCTTTGATGCCGAGTTCGCGGATCGCCTGAAGCACCTGGCCGATGATCTGATCGCCCTCGCGGAAGCAGTGGTGGAAGGAGATCGTGTCTCCGTCCTTGAGCCCTGTGGCCAGAATGGCATCTTTCAGCGTTTCAACGAGCTTTGTGCCCGAAGCGGGGCGGAGGGTGGGGCGGCGCTTCGAAACGACCGCGCCGTAGACTTCTTCCGCTTTTCCGATACCTTTGAAGGGGCGGACGTTGTAATGACCGATTCTTTCAGGCAGTTCCCTGCCGACTGAGTTCTTCATTTTCTGTCCTCCCTCATAATTCAATGCCTGCGGCACGTGCCTTGGCCATCGTGCTTTCCGCGCGAAGGACCATGGGCCGGTCGATCATGCTGCCGTCCAATGTCACGGCGCCTTTGCCGAGTTTCTCGCCTTCTTCGACTGCCTGAAGCACACGCTTCGCCAGGCGGATCTCCTTGGCACTCGGTGTAAATGCGGCGTTGACCACGTCCACCTGCCTCGGATGCACGACGGTCTTGCCGTCGAAGCCCAGATTCTTGCTGAGGGCGGCATCCTTCGTGAGGCCTTCCTTGTCGTTGATGTCGGAGAAGACCGCGTCGATGGCTTCCACGCCGGCTGCCCGGCAGGCCGTCAGCACCATGTTGCGGGCGTAGAAGATCTCCAGACCTTCCTTTGTTCTGGTCGCGCCGACGGAAGCCGTATAGTCCTCGGCGCCGAGTGCGAGCGCGACGACCCGCTTGTCGGCCTCCGCGATCTCACGGGCGTTCAGCGCGCCGAGATAGGATTCGATGTTGCACCAGAGTTCGATCTTTCCTTCCGGCAGTCCGGCTTTCCGCTCGATCTCCGTGATGCGCGCGGCGACACGCTTCACTTCCGAAGCATATTCCACCTTTGGAATGCGGATCGCGTCGGGGGCGCATCGGACAGCCGCTTCCAGGTCTTCGTCGATGTATTCGGAATAAATGCCGTTGACCCGGATAATGATGTATTTGTCCGTGGGACGCTGATATTTGATGAGGTTGTAGACCAGAAGCCGCGCCGCGTCCTTTTCGGCCAGCGGGACGGAGTCTTCCAGGTCGTAGACCAGACAGTCTTCATGATAAAAACGGGCCTGCAGGAGGTTGACCGGGCTTGAACCGCTGGCATACAGGCTTGTCCGCTTCAGAGAAACATTACTCATGGCGGTCCTCCTTCGTCCAGTCATAGTGCGTTTCCGAGGCACGGCAGAGGGCTGCGGCGACCCGCGCGCGGATCACACAGTCAATGGCGCCTTTGTCCTTCATTTCCAGGATGGCGCGTGTCACGCCCATATCGGCGCAGACTGCCTTCGCAGTCTCGACGATCTGACTCCCGAACATGGCCATGACATTGCTTTCCAGCGAAATGTCCAGGCCTTCTTCGGGGTTCGGCCGCACGGTCACCAGCATGTCGCTGGATTCCAGCGTGCCTGCCATGGCTTCATGTAGAATCTCCAAATGTTCCACCTTCCTTTCCGCGTATCGTTCCGGTCAGCCGACGATAAATGCTTCCGGGTCGACCGCGGGGCAGGACGTTGCGCATGTGTCTTTGACTGCCTGA
>JAEEGI010023548.1_pt1 | contig 12076 bp, 6 predicted proteins | sample 8958751 | NCBI WGS metagenome assembly JAEEGI01 (sample SAMN16246545, study PRJNA631951) | gut metagenome | biome: gut microbiome; feature: rumen; material: KS-attached | host: Bos | place: Iran: Karaj | collected 2018-10 | reverse complement strand
ATTTAATTTTTATTTAAATTTTTTATAAAAATTAAATGAAAAAAAAATATGAAATAGATATTTTAGAAAAATTTAATATTTTCTCATTAAATAATATTAATGTAAAAAGAATAGGAGAAATAAATATAAAAACAAATGAAAAGACAAAAGAAAAAATAATAAATATAAATGGTACAATATCATCAAAAAATCAAATTGAAATACCAAATAAAAATTATTTACATTCATTAAATATAATAGGTGAAAATTATCTAATTGAAATTTCAGCAAATCCAAATTTTGTTTTTGGTTTTTCTTTAGATTTTTCTTTATTAAATCAAATAAAGAAATATACTTTAACAATAAATTATAAATATCCTTTAAATAAAATATCATTTAATAATTATGATGAAAATAAATATGAAATAGAAATTCCTTTGAGAATAAATTTTGAAAATAAAACTCATTTAGAAAAAATAAATCCAGAAAAAATAATAGAAAATAATATAGAAAATTTTAAAGAAATAGATAAATCATCGTTAGAAATATGTTTAGATTCAATAATATTTTTTGGTCATATAAACATTTATCATATTTACATAGATAAAGTAATAAAATATATAACTCAAAAAAATAGAATAATAAAAAAGATAATAAAGAAAAAGAAAGAGAAAGAAAAAAATATAGAATTAGAAAAATATTTTAAAGAAATAGAAGAGAAATTAAATAAAGAAATTAAAATAGAAAAAAAAGAAGAAAAAAAGAAAGACAATGAAGAATCAATAGAAGAAGAAGAAAAAGAAACAATTAAACAAGATACTTTTCAAACAAGAAGATCAATTCAACAAAGTATAAATGACAGTTCATTAAGTATAATATCTTTAACAGATAGAAGAAGTTTTATTGGTGCTAAAATGTCTACAATAATAAATGGAAGTTTAACTGAAAGTTTAATTTATTTAAAACATATTGTTAATTATGATTATTCTAATTGCCAAAATTTTTATTTATTTACTAATAAATTCACTGTTCCTTATGAAAATTTCATTGTATTTTCTTCTTTTCATGTTATTGTTAAAATGTCTTTAAAAACTCATATTCAAAATTTTTATGAAAGTAATGATAAAATTAATCCTGTTTCTAATTTTGTTGTTTTAAATGGAGGAAATTATTTTTTAAGTGTTCAAGAAAAAAAATTAAATGTATATCAAAATAAAGGACAAAATTTTTATCCTATTAAAATTTATGATATTAATTATATTAATATTAAAGTTTTTGAAGTTAATGATAGTAATTCTTATTTATTAATTGTTGGAGATAGTGATAAAAAAAAAGATTTAATTACTATTTTTGATATTACAAATTTAAAAAAAATAAATGAGTATATTAAACAAGTTTCTCCTTATAAAATTAATAAAATGAAATTTAATCCTTCTGATACAAATATATTAATTTCTTCAGGGAAAAACAATTTAAGAGTTTATAATTTAAAAAATCATTGTTTAATTGGAAAAAATATTAATTTATTTCAAAATAGAGACAAATTAAAAAATATAAAAAGAAATTCAGAAATAATTGAATTTCATTTTCTTAAAAGTTTCATTGATGATATTTTTGCAATAACAAAGAATGAATTATTAATAATAGATTATTTAAAAAAAGAAATAGAAAAAAAATATATTATTGATGAAAGTGAATTGACTAATTTTTACATAGATGAAAATTATATAATAATATCAAATGAAAAAGAAAAAATATATTTTTGGGAAAATTCAGGAGATGAAGAAGATTATTCTTTAAAAAATACAATAGGAGAATTTAGGACAAATAATTATATATATAATGATTTTTCATTGAAAAATAATATAATAAAACATATTCCATTATGTATAAAATCTTTAGAAGAAAATGAAGATAATTTATATTATTATGGTGATAATTATGGAGATATTTTAGCTATTAATCCTAAAGAAATGAAAGGTTATCATATATTAAAAAGTTCAGAAAATATTAAAGAAATTTTTTTTGATTTTTTCGGCGATTATTTAATTACTATTACAGAAAATGGGATGTTTCATATTTTACATAATGGACAGAGTTATCAAGAAATTTTTTATTATTATTGCCCAAATGATAAAGCTACTTATGCTTCTTTTCCACCTTTAAAAAATAATGAATTTATTTTCGGATTTGAAAGTGGATTTATTAGAATTTTTAATTTAAGTGAAAAAAAATTAATTAATGAAGTTAAAGTTTTTAAAGATTATATTAAAATTATTTTCATGGGATTTATTCAAGAAAATCATTTAATTTTAATATTAAATGAAAAAGGAGAAATTTCAATTAATAATATTAATGAGAATTATATTGTTATTAAACAATTATTTATTAATGAAAAAATTCCTAAAGAAATTTCTATTTCTAAAGATCAGAAAAAAATTGCAATATATAATGGAGATAAAAATAATATTGATAATAATTTAATTACTGTTTATGATTGTTTTTCCTTTGATCCAATTCAAAGGATTTTTACTGAAAATTTTGGTATTGTAAATATTTATTTAGCTCATTCAAATATATTATGTGTTATTTTTGAAAATTCTTCTCTTCATTTTTATTCTTTAATTAATAAAGAAGGTTTACTTTTAAAAAAAATAGAAAATATTTTCTCTAATATTGATTCAATGTATATTACTAATAATTATAAATATTTTTTTATAAATTCAAAAAAAAATGGAGAAATTTATATTTTAGATTCTGATTGTTTATTTGAAGAAGAAAATGATAATCAGAAAATAAAAGTTACAAATAAAGAATTTTCATCAATAAATTTTAATGAAAATAAATCAGAAATAATAATTTCATATGATAAAATAATTAATGTTTGGAAATTTGGAGGTGATTTAACTTTTTCAGAAAGTAAAATGCTAGAAGAATTAATCAAATTGAATAATAAAGATTATGTTAATCAAATTTTACATAAGTCTGAAAGAAGTTTATTAATTGAAAATACTACTCGTTCTTTTCCTTTTGAAAAAAAATTTGAAATTTATGACAAAAAAAGAAAAAAAAAAAGTATTTCTGAAAATTTAGAAAATGAAAAGATTATTAATATTGAAAATGAAGAATATGATAATAATCCAAATGAAGAAATCTTAAAAATTCAAGAAGAAATGAAAAGAGATAAAGATGAAATTTCATATTTAAAAAAAGCAACATTTGAAAAAGAAATAATAAATATATTTAAAGAAAAATTAAATAAAGAAGATATTAAAGATGAAAAAGAAGAAGATTCAAAAGAAAAGAGATTAAAACAAAAAATATTAATGCAACCAGATTTACATTATAAACCAGAAAATATAGAAAATTTAAAAGAGTAAGAATAAATAAATTAAATATAATTAAATTTTAGATTTTTAAATTTTGCAGGATTAAATAATGAAACTTCAAAATTAAAGCCAAATTTAATATTAGGAATAACAACAGATTCAATTCATAATATATTAATGGATCAAAGGAAAACATATTATGCATATTCAATAAATAATAAAATTATAATAGAATTACTTAGAAAGAAAAGAACTCAAATAATATTAAATGATACTCAAGATGAAATAAGTGTAAAATATAATATTTATATAATATTTACTTTAAAAAAATATATTAAAAAAATTAGTCAATAGCATTATCATCACATGAAAAATATTTAATAGGAGGAATATCTTCTCAAAACATAGAAGATAATGCAAGTATATTAATTTATACAACAAATAATTGGAAATTATATAAAAAATTAACTTTTCATGCAATTGGAATAAGAAATATTATTCCTTTAGTAAATAATAAATATTTTTTAACCATTGCTTCTTATTCTGAAAAAAGTATTTATATTTGGGATATGGAAGAATTAAAATTAAAAACTTCAAAACCTTGTAAAAATCCAATAATGTCAGTTTGTGTTGATTTTATACATAATTATTCGTTAAAAAATTTTAATTTTTATTCTATTTGTCAACATATTTTATCTTTTTGGAATTATGATAACGATACTAATAAATTATCTGTTGTTAATTATAATCATGAAGATATAGAAAAAACACCTAATGCAGAAGAATTTTTTTTAACTATTGAAAATTCACAATATTTTGAATTTGTTGATTCTGCTTATTTATTTATTGGAACTAATTTAGGTAATATTATTTTAGTCAGTAAAAATAATAATAATAAAGTTTTTTTCATTAAGAAATTTACCTTAAATTTTGGTGCTATTTCAAAAATTAATTATTTTAATAATGAAGGTTTAATTTTAAGTTCTGAAGGAGGAAAAATTTATTCTTGGAAACAAGATAAAGTCAAAGTTCCAAGTAATAATATGTTTAATTTTATTATTAATAAAAAACCTATAGAAATTAATATTAATGAACCTATTAATTCTTTTTTTACTGATGATGGTGAAGAAATGATTTGTATCAGTGATTATGGAAATGTTTTTTATGCTAATATTAAAAAAAGTTGTGAACCTAAAAAATTAATTTCTTCTGGAAATTTAAGAACTAAAATTATTAAATTAAATTATTATAAAAAAGAAATTTTTTCTCTTGGTTTAAATGGTATTATTTGTATTTTTGGAAAAGATAATTTTTCTGTTATTGGATTCATTAAATTTGATAATAATTTAATTAAGAAATTTTATATTTTAGGGAAATATATGTTAATATTAATTGATAAAATAAATGATATTTATGTTTATGATATTGAAAATAAAATAATAATGGGAAAAATTTTATATTCTTTTACAGAAGATAAAAAGAATGAAGATTCAATAAAAGAAATTTGTGTAGATGAAAATGAAAAAAATGAATTTTTAATAAGAACAAATAAAAATAGAATATTTTTTTTTAGATTAGAAAATATAGAAGAAAATAAATTTTCTTATACAGAAATATTTAAAGAAAATGAATTAAATATAGTATCATTTCAAAAACAAAATAATTTATTTTCTCTTTGTTTAAATGATACTTCAGTTTATTTATATAATATAGATTTAAATAATAAGAATGTAATAAATCCAGAAAATAAATATGATGATTTTTCAATAATAGAATCTCAAATAAAAGAATTTATTAATGATTCAGAATCAATAAATTTTATTAATGATTTAAAATTAAGAAAACAAACTGTTCAAACTTATGAAATGCCTTTAACAACTCAAATAAAATTTTCTAATAAATTTATTAATATTTATTATTGTTTTAGTGAAATGCTTTCTTTATTATATATTAGAAATTATGTTAATCATGAAAATATTAAAATATTAAATTTAAATACATTTCATCCTACTTCTTTTTCTATTAATTTAAATGAAGATAATATTTTTCTTGGAAGTAAAGAAGGAACTTCTATTATTATTAAAAGAACTAACATGGATTTTTTTGAAGGATTTATTATTGAATTTTCTGAATATCATTATGATACTGTAAATGATTCTGTCATTATTGATAATCATGCTTTTTCTTGTAGTTATAATGAAATTATTAAATGGGATTTACTTTAAATAATATTTTTTTTTTTTTTTGGTTTATTTAATTTTTTTAATTTGATTTTTATGTTTTTTTATTTAATTTTTATTTTTCAGTGAAATAATTAACAAATAATTATTTTTCATAATTCTCTTTTTTTTTACTTTTTTATATTTTAAATTATTAATATAATAAAAACATACTTTCTTTTAAAAAATCATTGAATAAAATACATTAAAAAATTAATAAAAAACCATCAAAACAAATATTCTTTTCAAAAAATAAATAATTAAAAAAAATATATTCAACAATTTTGAACTTCATTCAATTTTTTCTTTAATTCTTCAATAGTAAAATAATTATTTTTTCCAATTCCTTCATCAATCCACTTTAAAACATTTTTAGAAATTTGATTATCTTTTTTAGTGAAACACAGTTTTTTTAATTGATTTTTCAATAGTCCAATTTCTTCATTTTTTCTATCATTTTCTCTTATATTTCCAGCTCTTTCAATAATATGTTTTAATTCTTCTTTTTTCAATCTTCCATAAATATCATTAATAACAACATTTTGTTTTTTTCCATTTTTAACATTTGTAGCACTGACACTTAAAATGCAATTAACATCAACTTCAAATAAAACTTCAATTTCATCTCCATTATTAACATTATCGATTTTAAATTCTTTTAAAAAATGATTATCTTTACAATATTCATTTTCTCCTTGATAAATTTTTAAAGAGAGTGAATTTCCCTCAATTACAAATTTCTTTACCTTTGATGTGGGGATCTTGCATGTATTAGGCACAACAACCTCCATAAATCCTCCTGCTCCTTCAAGCCCTAGTGAAATCCCTACAATATCCCAAAGGATCAGGTTGTCGTTCTCTATGTCACCGTTCAGGATCGCCGCTTGATATGCAGCACCATATGCTACTGCCTCATCAGGGTTTATGGTTATACTCTTTATCAACTTGTCTCGGTTGAAGAACTCCTTCACCATCTGTCGGATCTTTGGTATACGAGATGAACCTCCCACTAAAACTATGTCATCTATTTCTTCTTTCTTTAAATTTGCCTTATTTAATGCATCTTTTATACTTGTTATACACTCCTCGAATTTCTCTTTACATACATCTTCGAATGTGTGACGTGATATATCCAAGTTCAGATCCTCACCTTCTGCTAGTGATTCTATTTCCATTGTAGTTTCTTCCACATTTGATAATTGAATTTTTGCTTTTTCACATGCTACTTTCAATCGTCTTTTTGCTTTTGTATTTCCTTTAATATCAATATCATTTTCATTCATAAATTCCTCAATGCAATACTCCTTTAAGCATTCATCAAAATCTTCTCCTCCTAAATGTGTATTGCCGCTAATGGCCTTGACCTCGATGATGGTATCCTCATCCTCTTTGTTATTCTTTCCTAGAAGGAGTACAGTGACATCGAATGTTCCACCTCCTAAATCGAAAATGAGTACTTTTCTATTTTCACTGCTTTTATTCTGTAATCCATATGCAATGGCTGCAGCAGTAGGTTCGTTGATGATACGAAGAACATTTAGTCCAGCGATTATTCCTGCATTCCTAGTTGCTTGCCTCTGATTCTCGTTAAAGTATGCTGGAACCGTTATCACAGCATCTGTTACTTTTTCTCCAAGGAAGTCTTCACTAATTTTTTTCATTTTTTCTAATATCATAGCTGAAATTTCTTCAGAATTAAATTTTTCTTCTTTATTATTATATTGAACTAAAATTGAACATTTATTTGTTTTTTCATTTTTTTCTATTTGAAATGGTAAATCTTTAACATTTTTTTTCTCTATTTTAAAAGGCATTTTTTGTATATCTTTTTGAACTTCTTTATCATCAAAATTTCTACCTATTAATCTTTTCGAATCAAAAACTGTGTTTTGGAAATTTCTAATCATTGCATTTTTCGCTTCGTCTCCTATTAAACGTTTTTGACCATCGAAACTTACTATTGAAGGTGTTATAAATTGACTTAAGTTATTTGGGATTATATCTACTTTTCCATTTCGCCATACTCCAACCACTGAATTTGTTGTTCCTAAATCTATTCCTATTGCCTTTTTTTTCATTTTTTATTTTTTTTTTTAAATTTTATTTATATGGATTTTTTTATAAGGGTTTTTGTATTTTTTTTCATAAAATAATAAAATTTTAATATTTAAAAATAGGAGAAAATAATTCTTTAAAATATTTCCATTAATTATATTAAAAATGATTTTTTAATCAAAAAGGCAATGTTATTTTCATCAATAAAACAAAATTTAATTCCAACAATAATTATATAGATAGAGTAAATTTCATTGAAAAAAGTAATATTAATATTACTAATTTTAATATTAAAAAAATAAAAAAGATAAAAATCTTTGATAATATTCAGAATTTTAATAATTAAGCAATAAATATTTACCAAAAATAATCAATCATTCAAAACTATGATAATAATAATAACACAGTAAACAAAAAATGAAAACTTTCTTTATTGATTATCAAAATAATAATAATAATAATAATAATGATAATGAATATAAAAATTCCGAAAGAAATGAGATAAAAAATAAAAAAAGAAAAAAGAAAATGAAGAAGAAAAAGATTAAATCAAAAAAAAAATAAAAAGAAATATAATATTATATCTATCTTATATATAACTAAAAAATAAATATTACACAAAATTTCAACTATACTTATTTTTATTCATTTTTCTTTCAATCTTTATTTGCATTATTAATAACTTTTATATTTTCTTTTTCTTTTCCTGTTTGCTCTTTTAAAATTATAAACTTTATCAATTTTTCTGGTGATGAAAAAAAAAAAATATTAATAATAAAAATATATATTTATTTTTGAATATTACTCCTAAAAACAAGTGAAATAAAATAAATGAAAAAAGCAATAGGAATAGATTTAGGAACAACATATTCATGTGTTGGAATATGGGAACAAGGAAAGCCAATAATTATACCAAATGATAGTGGTGAAAGAACAACACCATCAATGGTTACATTTATAGGAAATCAAATTTTAATAGGAGAAGGCTCAAGGAATGTTTTTTACCATAACATAAAAAACACGGTTTACGATGCTAAAAGATTAATAGGAAGAAAATATAAAGACAAAGAAGTACAAGAAGATAAAAGAAATTTATTATATGATATAGAAGAAGACAAAGAAACAGAAGGAATAAAAATAAAAGTTGAAAACAATAATAAAATAGAATATTATTATCCTGAAGAAATAGCTCAAATAATATTGTCAAAAATGAGACAAATGTCAGAAATGCATACAAATGATAAAATAGAAGATGCAGTAATAACAGTTCCAGCATATTTTAATGAAAAACAAAGACAATGTACAAAAGACGCTGCAAAAGCAGCTGGATTAAATGTACTTAGAATTATTAATGAACCTACAGCTGCTGCTATTGCTTTTGGTTTACAAAAAAATAATACTCTTAAAGATAAAAATGTTCTTATTTTCGATTTAGGAGGAGGTACTTTTGATGTTTCTGTACTTAATATTACTAATGAAGGTATTGTTATTATTAAAGCTATTTCTGGTGATACACATTTAGGAGGTGAAGATTTTGATAATCAATTAGTTCAATATTGTATTAATGAATTTAAAAATACTAATGAGTTGGATGAAAATACTAATATTAATGAAAAAGGAAGAATAAGACTTAAAATTTCATGTGAAAGAGCAAAAAAACTTTTATCATCAATGGAAGAAACAATTATTGACATTGAAAAATTTTATGATCAAAAAGATTTAAATATAACAATTACTAGATCAGACTTTAATAATATTTGTGATTGCCTTTTTAAAAAATGTTTATCTTGTGTCAAACTTGCACTTGAGAATGCAAAATTAAAAAAAGAAGAAATAGATGATATAGTATTAGTAGGAGGTTCTAGTAGAATACCAAAAATTAAAGAAATGATGATAGAATATTTTAATAGAAAAGATGAAAATGATCTTGTTAGAAATATATCAATTCATCCAGATGAAGCAGTAGCAATAGGAGCAACATATTTAGCATATATAATAAAAGGAAACATACAATTTGACTCAACAATATTATTAGATATAGTTGGAATGTCAATTGGAATTGAAATTTATGGTGAAAAATTGGATATTATTATTCCAAAAGGTACAAATATTCCTTTTTCTTGTACAAAAATTTTTACTACTTGCTATGATAATCAAACTTCTATTAATTTCAAAGTTTATCAAGGTGAAAATATTAATAATGCTTCTGATAATCATTTTTTAAAAGAATTTATTATTGATAATATTGAAAAAGCTAAAAGTGGAGAAATGCAATTTGAAGTTACTTTTGAAATCGACATTAATTCTTGTCTTAATGTTACTGCTATTAATTTAAATAATAAAAAATCTATTAAAGTTAATTTCAATGATGTTTATTATAAAAAAAATGAACTTAAAATTCAAAAAATGTTAAAAAGAGAAGAAGAAAGAAAAAAAAATGAAGAAATGTTTCAAGATTCAATTAAATTGAAAAATGAATTATTGGGATTATGTTTTAAAGAAAGAGATAAAGGAAATGAAATTGCAATTGGAATTATTAATTTGATTAAAAAAGATAAAGAAATATTCAATAAAAAAAAATTTGATGATTATATAAAAATTTTAAATTATTATAAACAGATCGAAAATGATAAAAAGAAAAACAGTGAAAAATATAAAAAAGAATTACTTCAATTATGTTCAGATGAAATTGATAATAATGAAAAAGTTAATCAAATTATTGAGGAAATTAATTGCGATAATATTATTATTGATGAAGATATATATCAGAAATATTTAAAAATGATATTTGATAATTAAGTGTGATCTCTTTTTTTATTTTTAATCTTATTCAATTAATTTTATTTAAACATTCATACAATTTATTTATTTTGAACATTCTTTTAACAAAATTAAAAATGAGAATATATTTTATATTTTTTATTTAAATTATAAAAAATAAAAATAAAGAAAGGAAATAATTCATATAACTTCTTAAGAAGTAATGAAAATAGTAAATTATTTCAATTTTTTTCTATAAAAATCCATATCCCAATTTAAAGGATAAATTCTTCCTAAAAATAATTTATGTTTGTTATAAACAACATTTTTTTTTTATATAATAATAAATAAAAACCTTATTTTTAGTTTTTAAATTAATTTTTTCATTATTAAAAACTGAAAAAAACTAAAAAATAATATAATTTAAAAATAATTTTTCATTTGAAATAAAAAAAATCTTTTAAAAATTAAATAATTTATATCTGATTATTTCAAAAACTTGTATAATTAGTCATATTATAATTATTATTTTTTCTATAATTTTCTAAACAAGTATAATTATTTAAATTATTATTATAATCACAATTAAAATTATTAGAAGTAAAATTTGTAGTTTCTCCTAATTTCATATTATTTAAATCTTGATATTGTTTAGTTAATTGTTGATTTAAATAATTAGAATGTAATTCATTATCTTTTAAAATAGAAATATAATTTTCACATTTTTGTAATTCACATAATAAATTATCATTTAATTGCTCTTTTTCTTCAATAGAATTATTTTCACAATTCATAATTTGATTAATAAATTTATAAGCATTTGAATTTGGAAATAATTTACATAATCTCATTAATATTGTTAATAAGTATTGATTATCCATATTCAATTGTAAATTTTTATCTTTAAGTACATTAATATCATAATTAGTATTTTTAATAATATTATTTTTTGTATTTAATTCATTACTATAATTTTCAACTGTTTTTTTTAATTGATTTATAATTTCTTTAAAATCTTTTAATTGTTTTTTTAAATTTGAATTTTCTTTTATTGTATTATCATTATTAGCATTTAAATTTAATAATTTTTTATCTGATTCTTTTTTATCATTTAATATAGTTTGTTGTTCTTGTTCCATATCAAAAATTTTAATATTTAATTCTTTTAAATCTTTTTTTAAATGTTTATTTTCATTTGTTAAATCAATAATTTCATTTATAGAAACTTTTAAAAAATCAGGAATATTTGAAGCAGATTTAAATTTCATAATATTATCATTTTCTAAATTAAATTCTTTATTAATTTTATCTAAATTATTCATTAAATTATTCATATTTTCTTGAAAAGATTTTAAATTAATTTTATCATTATTTTTATATTCTAATAATTCATCATTTAAATTTTTTTTTTCAATTGAAAAATTATTATTTTCATTTTTTAAATCAGAATTTAATAATTCTAATTCAGAATTTTTTTGTAATAATTCATTAATTTGTTTAGATTGATCTCTTAAATTATTTATATTTTCATTATATTTATTAGAAATATTATCATAATTAATTTTCATTCTTTGATTTTCATTAATTAATCTTTGTTCAATATCACATTTATTATTAAATTTTTGAATAAAATCATCTTTTTCATTTCTAATATTATTATAATCTTTTAATAAATTTTGATATTCAATTTCATTGTCAGTAACTTTTTTATTTAATTTACTTATTTCATTTTGT
>JAEEGI010023544.1_pt1 | contig 12077 bp, 7 predicted proteins | sample 8958751 | NCBI WGS metagenome assembly JAEEGI01 (sample SAMN16246545, study PRJNA631951) | gut metagenome | biome: gut microbiome; feature: rumen; material: KS-attached | host: Bos | place: Iran: Karaj | collected 2018-10 | reverse complement strand
GAGCAGCCTTCAAGGCGGTTCAGGATGGCAAGCAGGTGGCTGTTCTGGTGCCCACCACAATCCTGGCCCAGCAGCACTATAATACATTTTCCGAGAGAATGAGGGACTTTCCTGTGAGAGTGGACCTCATGTCCCGCTTCAGAACTGCGGCAGAGCAGAAGAAGACTGTGGCGAATTTAAGAAAGGGCCTGGTGGACATTGTTATTGGAACCCACAGACTTCTTTCCAAGGATGTGCAGTACAAGGATTTAGGACTGCTTATTGTAGACGAGGAGCAGCGCTTTGGCGTAACTCACAAGGAAAAACTCAAGACATTAAAGGAAAACATTGATGTTCTGACTCTTTCAGCTACTCCCATACCTAGAACTCTTCATATGTCTTTAGTAGGAATCAGGGAGATGAGCGTTCTGGAGGAGGCACCTAACGATAGACTCCCTATCCAGACCTATGTTATGGAGTACAATGATGAGCTTGTCAGAGAGGCCATAGTCAGGGAGCTTGCCCGAAATGGCCAGGTTTACTACGTTTATAACAGGGTAAATACCATTGCGGATGTGGCGGCTCAGATACAGAAGCTGGTACCGGAGGCCAATGTGGCTTTTGCCCACGGCCAGATGAAGGAGTCAGAGCTTGAGAGAATCATGTACGATTTCATCGACGGAACCATCGATGTGCTGGTTTCCACCACCATCATTGAGACCGGCCTTGATATTCCGAATGTTAATACCATGATTATCCACGACTCGGACAAGATGGGACTTTCGCAGCTTTATCAGCTCCGAGGCCGTGTTGGACGTTCCAACAGAACTGCCTACGCCTTCCTTATGTACAAGAAGGACAAGATGTTAAAAGAGGTGGCTGAGAAGCGACTTTCCGCCATCAGGGAATTTACTGATCTGGGTTCAGGATTTAAGATCGCCATGCGTGACCTGGAGATCCGCGGCGCCGGAAGTCTTCTGGGAAGAAAGCAGAGCGGACATATGCAGGCAGTAGGATATGATCTTTACTGCAAGATGCTGGGTGAGGCAGTAAGACATAAAAAGAATGAGGATGTGGACGCAGACTATATTCTTGATGATCTCAACACCAGCATAGATCTTGATGTCAGTGCCTTTATTCCTGATGATTATATCCTCAATGAGGAGCAGAAGCTGGAGATTTACAAGAGAATTGCCAGTCTTGAGAATCAGACCGAGTGTGATGATATGAGAGATGAGCTCATAGACAGATTTGGTAAGGTGCCTGAGACCGCACTTAACCTCCTCAGGATTTCTCTTTTGAGGACCAGAGCCCATGCCCTTTATATTCCTGAGATCAAGGGTGGAGACGGCAGGATAGAGATCAAGGTTAATCCCAATGCCAAGATTGATTCCGGTAAGATTCCCGGATTTGTGGCCGGCTACAAGGGAAATATGGCCTTCCATGCTACGGGGTATCCGGTATTTGTCTACACCTACAAGAAGGACACCAATCCTGCCAAAGCTGAGCGCCAGCTTTTAGAGGATGCGGAATCTATTATAGAAAAGATGGGTGATCTCTTAAGAAAATAAGAAGTTATGTATCTGACTTTTGAGATTTAGCGATCAGAGCATGCTTTTGAGCGTGGGTTAATCTTTTTAAGTGCCACTCACGGCTCATGGCTTCTTCTTTAGTTGGAAACTCTTCATAATAAGCAATTTTAACAGGGAGGCGAGTACGTGTGTACTTGCCTCCCTTTCCTTCATTGTGAGTCTTTATACGCTTTTCCAGGTCGTTGGTCCAGCCACAGTAGTAGCTGCCATCGGCACATTCTAAGATATATGCGTAGTTCATTACTCTTTTCCAACCTTATATCATGGTTTAAACGCAGCGGGTCTTGGCTTGTTGACCTGAACTACGTGTGCCTCCTCAAGGTTACGAAGGAGCAGAAGTCTCGCCTGGCCAACATATTCCGGCTTTATCATATAGAAGCAATAAGTCTCGATCAGGGAGAACAGATTTGCTGTACGACCCTCGATCTTGAAGTTGTTGATTCCCATTGGAACATATTTTTCCCACATAAGCTCAGGAGAAACAAAGGTAGGATAATCCTGGATTGTGTAGATGCAGTTCTTGTCGCCGTACTCACAGGTCCAGGGAATGATGTGCTTTCTCTTTTCCGGTGGAAGAGACTGGTTCTCCAACACGATCTGCTGGTTAAGGGCCACGTGCTTGTAGTGGTCTCCGCGTCTCTTGCAGTTAGGAGTGCATAAGCAGTTGATGAGAACCTCAAGCTTTTCCTTGTGGGGGAGATCCTCCAAAAGATCCCACTGATTGTTCATGTTGTAGTCCAGAACCACATATTTGTAGTCTTTTTCCAGTTCTGACTTAAGAGCATCCACATCCTTGATCTCTTTGCAGGTGGTGGAGTCGATCTTGTAGGAAGGATACTTGGTGCGGATGTATTCCTCTAAGAGAGGAGAGAAAACCAGCACCTCGTTCATTCCGTTGTCTCCGGCCTGCAAACAGAAATTGCAGAAGGGATCGCGAAGATCTTCTTCTCTGATGATGGGACTGGTATAGGTGAATCGCACCGGAATACCTTTTTTGTTGATGCTGGCGATGACATTTTTTACAAAGGCTGCATCGCACTGGTCACCGTTTATAAAACGGCCTCCGTTCCACAGGGAGAAGGGGAAAGATCCAAAGAAAGATGCTACTTCCACGCCCTCTCTGAAATACTGTGGATATTTCTCCATCATACTGAGCCAGAACATATTTAAGGGATAATTATATCGTAGTCCCGGCAAGTGAAATTTAACTTTTGACATTGTAAAACCCTCCAATATAAAATACGCATACCTAGTATAACAGTTTGCCACATAAAAAGACACCCATGCATTTGCATAGGTGTCTCGAAAAATGCTGATATATTATTCCTGGGGATTATCCCAAATTGATTACAGTAAATGAGCTCTGAGTTCTTCGCCGCTCTTGTCAGAAAGATATGCAGGCGGGATATCAAGGATGGTCTTGCAGCCTTTCATTCCCTCAGTCTGCATTCTGAATGCAGCTCTTGCAACTGCTACCAGAACACTGGTGGTGAACTCCGGGTTGGAATCAAGCTTTAAGCTGTATTCAATAATGTGGTTATGCTCTTTGTCAGCACCTGTTTTACCGCTTCTGAATACGAAACCGCCGTGGGCCATTCCGCTGTGATTCTTAAGAAGCTCTTCTTCGCTGATGAAATGAACTGTTGTGTCATAGTCTGCGAAGTAGTTGGGCATTTCCTTGATCTCTTTCTCTACAGCTGCTGCATCAGCGCCTTCCTCGAGAACTACGAAACATTCTCTTGTGTGCTTCTGACGTGTGGTGAGCTCGGGATTCTTGCCGCTTCTGACTGCTTCAAGTGCGCTCTCAACAGGAACGGTGTACTGCTTTGCATTCTTAACGCCCTTTACGCGGCGGATAGCATCTGAGTGACCCTGTGAAACGCCCTTACCCCAGAAGGTGTAGTCGTTTCCGTCGGGAAGAATAGCGTTTGAGTAAACTCTTGCCAGAGAGAACATTCCGGGATCCCAACCGCAGGAGATAACTGCGACCTTGCCGGCTTCCTTGGCTGCTGCATCAACATTTGCGAAATGCTCAGGAATTCTTGCGTGAGTATCAAAGCTGTCAACAACGTTGAAAAGCTTTGCATATTCAGGTGTCTGAACGGGAAGATCTGTGGCACTTCCACCGCAGAGGATCATAACGTCGATCTTGTCTACCCAGTCATTTACCTCAGAAACAGAAACTACAGGTACTCCCTGAGTTCTGATTGTAAGGGAAGAAGGATCTCTTCTTGTGAATACTGCAACCAGTTCCATATCGCCGGCAGCTTCTACAGCAAGTTCAACTCCTTTTCCCAGATTTCCGTAGCCTAAAATTCCAATTCTTGTGCTCATTTTGTTCCTCCTGTCGTACTGTCAATTACTATAAACGGGATGTACAGTTTTGTACATCCCGCATCTAAAATGATTTGAGTAAAAAACTATCAAATGGATTATAGCACATCAATCAGCGCTTGTAACTCTCTCTTATGATGGCATCAACAACTTCTTCTCTGTACCAGGACAGGTTCCTTCTGTCGAGAATGGCGAACTTCTCGCCTTCGGTGTTGTAGGTTCCGTTATCCCACCAGAAACAGGGAATACCCTTTAAGGATGCACGCATTACATAAGCGGAAACCCACTTCTCAACTTCTGCTGTGTTCTCATCCTTGTTAACTGCGCCGTACTCTGTCAAAAGTACCGGAATTCCTTTATCCAGGAAGTTTACCTTAAGCCTTAACATAACCTGGTCAATATCAGTGTTGTGAGTACCGTCCCATCTAAAGAGTTCCCAGGATTCACCACTGGCAAAGGTGAAGGCGTAGGGCTCATAAGCGTGGATAGCTACTGCAAGGTGCTCGTCACCCTCAGGAATCTCAAGCTGTCCAAGTGCGGCAGGAACATTGCTTCCACCGTAAGTTGTAAGGACTAAGAGACGCTTTTCGTTGTTGCCGCCTGTTGCACGTACTGTCTCAACAAAAGACTTGTTGAGCTGATTTACAAACTTTCTTTCCTCACCGGTTCCGCCGTTCCACTCTTCTTTGCTGCCCTTGGTTCTGGGTTCGTTGAGACCTTCGAAAATAAGGTGATCGCCGTAATCCTTGAAGCGCTCGGCAATCTGCTTCCAGATAGCGATGCTCTCTGCATCTGCGGCATCGATCTTGTCAGCAGTAGGAATTCTCCAGGATTCCTCATGGTGCATATCGATGAGTACATACATACCGTCATCAAGAGCGTAGTTTACAACTTCCTCAACTCTGTCCATCCATGCGGGATCTACTGTGTAATCAGGAGCAGGTCCTACGTGGTTGTACCATGTAATAGGGAAACGAATGGAATCGAAGCCCTTTTCGCATACTGTATCAACCATTTCCTTGGTGATGGCGGGATTTCCCCAGCTGGTCTCGGATGCTACTGTTGTATCATGCTCGCTGTGGGCATCCAGAGCATTTCCCATATTGAAGCCTGCTTCCATCTCAGCAACAAGATCTACTGCAGAGATGTCTCTCATTTCATCACTCCTTGCTGTGATGCCCTTAACTACGATCTCTTCTTCTTCGCTTTCAGCAGAAGTAGCTTCAGCGGCGCTTTCGTTTTCTGTCTCTTCAGCTGATGTAGCCTCTGTGGCTGCATCTTCAGTTTTTTCCTCAGTGGCACTGTTTTCTGCCTGGGCGGCGGTGGCCGGAGCTTCGGTTGTTACAGCTTCTTTTGGCTCAGTGGGGGCTGTAGATCCGCAGCCTGTTACGGCGCCAACAAGAAGTGCAATAGCTACAGGAAAAGCGATAAATTTTTTCTTAATCATAATCCTCATAGTCCTTTCGATACACATACGCTGTCATATGTCTATGTTGTGGCTTTCATCAGTGTAATATTTCAATGGAAGCCAATGAACAATTTCCTGTTCCATTATACCTTAGATACAGCGCATGTCCACCTGAAACTTTTTTACTAAAATTGCACTCCCATGGTTCCCAGATGTTGGATCCGATGGCCTTGATGGTGCCAAGGACCTCTCCGTCGAGGCTGGTCCTTATCTCAAAGGTTCCGTCAAAATAAGCTCTGGTCTTGATGCGAAGGCCTGTAGCCTCATGGAAGTCAAAATATTTAAATCCGATGGTGGTTCCGTTTACGATGCTCTTGATGTAACCGGGGTTCTGATCTCCATCGCCGCCTTCCTGAACAACTCTTGGTGAACCGGGCTCAACATAGATCTTGTGATCGTCTGTGAAGATGTTGCATGCGATGTAGGCTGGGTACTCGCCGATATCGGAAAGTGGTCCGCCGTTCAGACCGCAGGAAGTGATCTCAACCTGCTTGATGGAACCGTCTTTTTCAAAATGGATCTTCTCAGCGCAGCCCTGTCTGCTGAACCAGGTTCCGCTGGTGTGTCTGTGGTAAAAGATATACCAATCCTCGCCGATCTGCACGATACTTCCGTGGTTGTTGGCTCCGTAAGCAGTAGCTTCCTCGGCCTTCTTGTAGGAGTCGATGTGAAGGTCGCAGTTACTTACGATTACGCCGCCGTAGGTGTATGGGCCCTGAGGATCCTTGGAGGTAGCGTAGCAGAGCTCGTGCATAACTTCTGAGGAGTAGATGAAATAGTAAGTATCATCGTGCTTTCTGATGGATGGAGCCTCAAAGAAAGCGTGTCCCTCATAAGGAGTTCCCTGGCTGTAGCAGTTGCCGGGAGCAACGAACTCAGGAGCTTTTTTAACAGTGAGCATGTCCTTATCGAGAAGGGTCAGCATCGCGCCGTGTCTTGACTTGTCGCCCTGGCCGCAGAATCCGGTAAAGAGGTAAGTTGTATCACCCTCTGTGAGAACACCCGGATCAAACTGAGGCTCGTCGCCTGCTCTTTCTCCAAGCTTTGTTCCGTCTTCGTAGTGAACATAGCCGTAGAACTTGAATGGGCCTGCAGGAGTGTCGCTGACAGCAACTGAAACAACGCATACTTTATCAAGTACATAATATAAGTAGTAACGGCCATCGGGACCTACGGTTACGTCGGGAGCGTAGAGACACATGTTGCCTCTTTCGTTGAGAGGATCTGCTGTCTTTGGGTAGATGACACCCTCATAGTGCCAGTTTCCAAGATCGTTTACAGGTGCTGAGTAGCAGATGTAGTCTCCAAGGCAGAAGGTCTCGCCCTGATAGAGATCGTGGGATCCGTATACATAAACTCTGTCGCCGAATACATAGGGCTCGCCGTCAGGGATGTATTCCCAGGACGGGAGATATGGGTTAACAGCCTGCTTCTTGCTGTTCTGTCTTATACCACCTTCAACCTTGGGGGTGGCGCCTCTTCCAAGGAATTCCATCTCGTTTCTGGAATCATTTTTGTAAGGAGCCCAGCATGGAAGAGGAAGCTTATCTGAGCCGACACCGTTTGGATTGCCGGTCTTTACAAAGTTAGCCAGATAGTCGCACATCTGTCTTGCAAGATCATAGTGGCGTCCCTCGTATGGACGGTGGCACTTCGCAAGGTTGTTAAAGAAGAACCAGAGATCCACTGAGTGGAAGGTGCCGGGATAGCTGTCGCCCTCGTGGCCGTCTCCCGGGATGTCCGGATCGAATCTGTAATAGAAGAAGTTCTGAGAAGGTGCCTTTTTACCTGCTTCTGTAAAGGCATACTTAACAGAATGCTCTACGGTATTATCGCCGGCAAAAGAGAATTCGTCGGTGGTGTTACCTGCCATTATAGGAATATCGGCGCAGTCTCTCTGGGTGAACTGGTCCACAGGATCTCCTGTGCAGAAAACGCCGTCCTGGATAGGGAACATTCTTGGGTTATTTGCAACAAATCTGTTATAGCCGCTGAAGATCTCTTCCTGTGTGAGGTTTCTTGCCTCCTCAAGGCTTGATACTCCGAGGCTTTCAATGAACTTCTTGCCGAGTTCCTCTGCCTGCTTGAGGTTGAGAGGCTTGAAAATATCTGCGTCAACGCTCTTTGGCCTGATGATTCCGCTGAGGACTGCAGCTCCCTTTAAGAGATTTCTGTTGTCCTTGCAGGCAACCTGATGCATTACGCTGGCGCCGCCTGCAGACTGACCTGCAATGGAGATCTTCTCAGGGTCGCCACCAAAGTTTGAAATATTTCTATATACCCAGTTGAGGCCGGCTTTCTGATCTAAAAGGCCGAAGTTGCCGGGAGCATCAGGAGCCTCAGCTGTGATCTCGGGATGAGCCATGAAGCCGAAGCAGTTAAGTCTGTAGTTTACGCTGACAAGAATCACGCCGCGCTTAGCCAGCTGCTCGCCGTTAAATTCCATCTCTGCTGTGTAGCCCCACTGGAAGCCGCCGCCAAAGAACCATACAAGAACAGGGAGCTTCGCATCTGTCTCTTTTGCCGGAGTCCAGATATTGAGGTAGAGATTGTCCTCATCAATTCTGATATCCTTGTCTACATGCCACTCTCTGCAGTAGATGTCAGTGCCCATGCCGGGTCTGTCCTGAACTGAAATGGGAGCGAAGTCATAGGCCTCCAATGTGCCCTCCCAGTTTTCGCAGGGCTGTGGAGCTCTCCAACGATTTTTTCCTACAGGAGGAGCTGCGAAAGGAATTCCGCGAAATACTGTGATCCTGGGATCTGTACCGGCAAGACCGCGAACCTTGCCGTTCTCTGTTTTGGTTTCTCTAAGCATAGTTTTTTACCCCGATTTATTCTTATATTAATATATGAAGATAATGTACTTGTAATATATATTTTCAGCTTCTTTTCTATCCAATCAAATATTGCTATAAACCTTCGAATGAATGCTAAACTGCGTATTTGAGCAATTAGTGAAATTAATTCAGCAACTATTTGGTAGTGAAAAAAATCAATTTTAAATATAGTTTTCTAAGTAATCCAAAGCAGGAGGAACTGTCAATCATGATCAACCACACAAAGCAAAGCGTTTTCAAAAAGAGAAAGAAGCCTCTCGTCCGTGTGGCTATCGCGGTTGCAGGAATCCTTTTGTTGGAGGCTTGCGGTTCTTTTGAGGGCAAAGAAACAGAAGTTGAGGAAACAAAGGAGAATTTGGAAATGAAGAGGGAGACAGAAGAGGGAGTTAGACCTGAGCAGCTTTTTGAGGGCGTGAAGCCTGAGGCAAGTGCCAAGCCGGTAACAGATCATAACCCTGTCATGGTGCAGAGGTTCGGAGCTGATCCATATGCGCTTGTCTATGATGGAAGAGTATATCTTTATATGACAGGAGATAAGCCTTCCTACAATGCGGACAAGACAGTTAAAGAGAATACTTATGGCAACATAAATACGATAAATGTTATTTCTTCAGATGATCTTGTTAACTGGACAGATCATGGAACAGTATTTGCAGCAGGTAAGACAGGAGCTGCTTCCTGGGGACCTAATTCATGGGCTCCGGCGGCTGCCTACAAGAACATTGATGGTAAGGACAAGTTTTTCCTGTACTTTGCCAACAACGGAAACGGAATCGGTGTTCTGACTTCCGACACACCTTACGGACCATTCACAGATCCTATAGGAGGTCCTCTTATTTCCAGAGAGACTCCAACCTGCGCAGAGGTAACATGGCTTTTTGATCCTGCTGTCCTTATGGATGACGACGGATCTGCATATATTTATTTTGGCGGCGGAGTTCCTTCTCCTGAGGCTGCTTCCAATCCGGGCACAGCTAGAGTTGCCAAGCTTGGAGAGGATATGATCAGCATCGAGGGAGACCCTAAGCCTATCGAGAATGTTGATTATCTTTTTGAAGATTCAGGTATTAATAAGATAGATGGAACATATTACTACTCATACTGCTCCAACTTCAATGTAACCCCTGAGGCTACTAAGGAGCTTGGATTTGAGAGCGGTGAGATCGTGACCATGAAATCCGATTCTCCAATGGGACCTTTTGAGAGATGCAATGCTGTTCTCAAGAACCCTGAGAGATTCTTTGGAAGAGGCGGAAACAACCACCACTGCATGTTCGAGTTTAACGGTGAGTACTACATCACCTACCATTCCAGAATCCTTGAGGAAAAGATGGGAATGGATGGAGGCTACAGAAGCACAAACGTTGACAAGCTTCTTCTCAATGAAGACAACGAGCCTTCAGCAAGTATTGGTACAAGAGCGGGCGTTGCACAGCTCAAGAGCTTTGATCCATATGGCGTAAACAAGGCTGTTACCATTGCCAACGGCGCCGGAATCACTACCAGGCAGTTCGGTGAAGAGGCCAAGAAGTATGGCTCAGGAGATATGATCCTTTCAGGAATTAAGGACGGAAGCTGGGTAAGTGTAGCAGGAGTAGACTTTGGTGCTACAGGAGCTAAGGCCATCAGCTTTGAGGTTTGCAGCAGCGGAAGCGGAAACAGCAACAAGCCTGTTGGAGCAGTTAAGATCTGTCTCGACAGTCCTTCATCAGAGGCAGTTGGATATGCTGTTATCGATGAAGTGTCAAAAGAGCTTTCTACAGTGACTGCCGACCTTTCAGCAGAAGTTACCGGTGAGCATACAGTATACTTCGTATTTGCGGGTGAGGGATACGACGTATATTCCTGGAAAGCAGAATAATAAATAAAACAAAAATCCCAAGTTGGATGACCAACTTGGGATTTAAATTGAATTTTTGGCTTTTATTTTGTAACTCTGGATGAAACATCACCTTTTTCTTTTCCCAGACCACCAGAGAAGAGTGAACGATATTCTCCCGGAGTGCAGCCCTTCTTGAGCTTAAAGGTTCTGTTGAAGGTTGAGATGCTGGAGAATCCTGACTGAAGAGCAATGTCTGTAATTGAGAGATCATCTCTTGTCAGAAGAACTTCAGTGGCCTTGATCCTCTGGTTGATCAGGTAATCATAAAAGGTGCATCCCATGTACTCCTTGAATAGTCTGGAGAAATGGAACTTGGAAAATCCACTGTTGGCAGCGGCATCCTCCAAAGTAATGTCGTAGGCGTAGTTCTCATCGATGTAATCTATTACGGTGTTGAGCTTCTCGAAATACTCGCGTCTCTTAACCGGGGTACTCTCTGTGAACAGGTTGATCCTGTTGAGCTGATACCTGGAGAGAACAGTCATGATCTGGAACAGGTGTGAGTAAATTGAAAACTCGTAGAACTCTGTCTTCTGGAAGTACTCATTCCAGATCTGTGAAAAGAGATCGAATACTTCATTATATATAGGAGCGTGACTGTCCGGTGTGATGTGGATACATTCCTTAAGCAGATTCATTAGTCCGGAGTAGCCTCTGACCGATGAGAAGAAGTCTATATCAAATAGACAGATATATCTGCTTCCGGTCTTAGGTGCATGGAGATAATGAGACTTGCGGGGAGGAATGAAAAGAATATCCCCGGGCATTAAATGATAAGAATCGTTATCAACATCTACATCATAATAATTATCTATAGGAACAACAATCTCCAATGCGTTGTGCCAGTGTGAAGGATAATCGACCACCTCCACGTTGTACCAGATTCGAATGGAACTATCCTTTGGAAAAATAGACTGTTCATTGTTACCGTCCAGGATTCGGTCGCTAAAATCGGTATTTTGCTGGTAATAATCCAATTTAATGTTGCTGGACCTGCTTAGCATTATTGTTGCTCCTCCCAATGTTATATAATGCATCCTTAACTAATAGTGTTCGAAATATAGTTTCATATTAGTTATTTTTCGTATATAATTATACACGTAAGTGCTTATCATAATAACATTATCTGAATATAGATTCTTCTCAAATATTGCTATTATTAACTAATTAATGCTCATATTTGATAAAGGACTGGGGGCGTATTTCAGGGTGTTTGGTAATTATGCACAAAAACAAACAAGGTTTTTTAGACCTGAAATCGCAATATCTGGCAGATGATGTGCAAAAAGTGGTAAGCGAGTGGGGGTTAAAGCCGATATGCTATTCATTGTTAATCAAATTTTTATATAGCAAATTTTGAGTACTAAATAAGTTAACAATAAATAAGCTACGAGGGAGGAAACTTATAGTGTACAGACGGGGGAAGTCTTTTGTTGCGACCTTGGCTGCCGCTACGTTATTAGCGTTGACTGCCTGCGGAAACTCACAGCCTGAAACAGTGGATTCGGCACAAACGAGTGGATCAGTTCAGGAAGAGGCCGGCCAGGAGGCGATATCTAATGAGGCTATAACGGAATCATCACAATCGGAATCAGATAAAGATACGCAAGAACAAAATAATACAGATACAGCAGAAGCTGAAGAGGAAGTACCTATCCTTCGCGACTGCGTGGAACAGAAGATGGGCTGCCGTGTAGGATGTGCTTTGACCGGCAAGGAACCCTGGGACATTCCTTTATGGAATCTGGTTACCACCCACTTCAATGCAGTTACCTTGGGAAATGAGCTCAAGCCGGATTCACTTTTTGGATACAGCAACGGCAAATGTCCCGGAACGCAGGAAGCCGAGCTAAACGGAGAGACAATAACCGTACCGGTTTTGAACTTCGACAATCCGGAGAAAATCCTCAACAAGTTTGTTAAATGGAATGAAGTCAATCCTGACAGGGAGATTAAGATAAGAGGCCATGTACTTGTGTGGC
>JAEEGI010023539.1_pt1 | contig 12078 bp, 15 predicted proteins | sample 8958751 | NCBI WGS metagenome assembly JAEEGI01 (sample SAMN16246545, study PRJNA631951) | gut metagenome | biome: gut microbiome; feature: rumen; material: KS-attached | host: Bos | place: Iran: Karaj | collected 2018-10 | reverse complement strand
GAGAATGAACAAAGACTGTATGAAGCTGCACAGAAATGGAGTGAAGGTGATGAAGAGGGAAAGGAACTGCTTGCAAAATGGTCTCCTAATGGTGCAGACACAGTAGACGCTCTTATGGCAAGAAACGAGATTATGGACAGGTAAGGCTACGGCATGATGAAAGACGGCACAGATTATAACATCTACACTACGATACTTTTCAACCCGAACTATACGATTAAGGATTTTATCGGATATGTAAAAAACGGTGAAAAGTCATTCGAGCCGTATATGGTGTTTTTTACAGGTGATATGTCAAAGCTGTCGCTGCTTGGCAGATACGATTATCAAGTACCCTTCTACAATATAAACGGCGATATGGATTATCAGACAAACTATTGGCTTGCCTGCGAATATTTTGAGCAGGTGAGCGCTCCCCGAAAAGAAATGTTCGTGATGGAAGATGCGACACACGGTCTGCTTGAATCACGTTCGGAAGAATTTTCTGAGATACTCCATAAAATTGCAGAAATCCAGAAGAACAGTTAAACCAGAATAGTGAAAATCCTTACGTATAAAAGATATAAAAAGACCGGTATTATACGCGATCCCGGTCCTGGAGGATAAAAAAGATGTGGTCGGAAATTTTTTATCCAGAATTGGTTCTTATGGAAAGTATATGGAAGCATTGAGGAAAGCAGTGCACATCGCTTTCTGTCAACATCTGTAAAGTACCATGATTATAGGAGAGAAGACTATATTGAGCTTTGCTGAAATATGCGGGCTGGTTTTAGGTGAACTACTGGAAGTGGTATGTATGGCGTAGCTGTTCATAGTGCAATCCCGTCAGATTATATAAAAAATAAATGTTCATTGATACTGCAGGATTGGAGATATAGACGAAAGTGGTTCAAGAAGGGATTTGAGGCAAGAACTCTTTCAGAATAAGAAATGAAAACAATGAACTATTTTTGTTGTCTATGTGAATGGAATACCAAAGCAGGGCAAACCTATACTTGTGACATGTGAGATGCGCGGATCATAAAACATCATAAGGAGGTAACGGTATTGAAGGCAGCAATAACCAGATGGAAGTCATCACACCTCTTGCTGAAGAAGCAGTAAAAGAAAGCGGAATACAGGATGGCATGGTGACTGTCATGACAAAGCATACAACCACAGGGATAACAGTAAATGAGGCACTGGAGTGCCTCGAAAGCGATATAGAAAATGCCCTTTCACTTTTCGCGCCGGAGGATCGCCCATATGCTCATGCAAGGATGTTGAGAGATTATGGGTCAACTGCTGGGAATCCAACAGGACATCTGAAAGCTATGATCGTTGGTAACCATTGCCATTTTCCGGTCATAAATGGAGAGATGGTAAGGGGAGGGGCACAGGATATATATTTCTGCGAATTCGATGGTCCTGCGAAACGAAGGATTATCATCATCATCAGTAAGATGTGAGTATTTGGGACAATCTAACAAAAGAAACCTGAAAGTATTGTGAAAAAGCACAAATGTGGTCTGGTTCTGCAATCTTATTCAGAACAGATTCGGGGGTGTTAATAAAAAGATATCAATAATTTCATACCAATCGCGAATGGATTTGCAACAGGGTATTTCGTACAATCAAAGTGGTTCCTAAAAGGAGATGTTTACAGTGGCGAAGTCGGAAACGCTGTCTGTATGCTGGAAAGAATATGGAAGCCTTTCATAAAAAAGTTACAGGAGGAGGAAAAAGATGTGCACAGTCTTTTTCAGTTGTTTATGAAAGGAGAGTTTTCATGTCTGAAAACAACAAACGGGAACTGGGACGTAAGTTAGGTCTGGGTGCTGTTATCGCACTGGGGGTAGGAACAACGGTAGGTTCCGGAATTTTTTCATCTTTATCAGAAGTGGCAAATGCTGCGGGAAGCAGCCTGTTTCTGATACTGGCATTCTTTATCGGGGGACTGTTACAGATCCCGGCAAACTTTGTATACTCCGAGTTGGCTTCAGCATATCCGGAGGACGGAGGACAGTACGTTTATTTCAGAGAGGCAGGGTCAAGACCTCTGGCATTCCTCTGCGGATGGATCAGCTTCTGGGCTACAGATCCGCCGTCAATTTCAATCATGGCGCTTGCAATCGTGAATTACCTTGCATTTTTCATTTCGGTACATGGGCTTGTGCTTAAGTTTATTGCTGTTGGCTTTGTATTGTTCTTCATGAGTATGCATCTTCGCTCAGTTAAGGCAGGTGGCGCATTCCAGACAATAATAACAGCTTTAAAGATCATTCCTTTTGCACTTGTAATTGGTCTTGGTTTGTTTAATCTTCAGGGGGGTCTTCTGATGTCATCTACACCTCTTGAAGGATTTGCAAAGGGCGGATTTACAGCACTTATCGCAGGTATCGCTGCTACAACATGGTCTTATGACGGAATGGCAGCTGCATGCTACATGTCAGGTGAGATCAATAATGCAAAGAAGAACATGCCTATAGGTCTTATCCTTACAGCTGTGATTGTGCTTGCACTCTATTCAGGACTGACATTCGTGGCATCGGGTATGCTCGGTATTGATGAGCTTGCATCTTCAGAAGCACCCATAGCGCTTCTTGCATCCAAAATCCCCGGAATTGGTCAGTACGCAGGTACACTTGTGGCTATCATGGCTATCATTGTAGTAATAGGTTCACTTTCTTCATGCGTAATGTACCAGCCCCGTATTGAGTATGCTATGGCAAAGGATAACCTGTTCTTCAAGTCATTTGCAAAGGTACATCCCAAGTACGAAACACCTTATTTTTCAATAATTGTACAGTGTGCGGTAGCGATAGTGCTTATTTTTGCGTCCAATCTTTCAGCGCTTCTTGGTTATTTCACAATGGTTGCACTTTTAAAGAACATCCTGACTTTCTTCACAATATTCGTTTTAAGAAGAAAGGGCAAGGAGCATGGCTATGATCCTTCATACAAATGTCCCGGCGGAGCAATAATGCCCATTATCGCGATAGTAATGACAGGAACGCTTATCTATGGTGAGCTTACCTATGCACCCGTGCAGAGTATTCTCTGTGCTGTAATCGCTGTTGCAACGGGTCTTCCGGCATTCTATTATTGGGATAGCAAGAACAAAAAAGCCATGGAGGCTGAAAATGGAGGCAAAATTGCCAGTTAACAAGTAAAAGAGGTTGATGCAATGGAACGGATAAAGAAGATTCCACCACATGACAGGGCAGTTGAACAGATCATATGGTATATAGAAGAAAATAACCTAAAGCCCCACGCAAAGCTTCCGGGTGAGCGCGAGCTGTGCGAGATGTGGAATCTGAACCGTTCTACATTGCATCAGGCAATACAGCAATTGATAGAAGAAAAAAGACTCTACAGTGAAAAAGGAGCGGGCACTTTTGTTGCGGAGCCCGTTCTTGAGAGAAATCTGCAGGATGGCACGTCAACGTCTGAATCCATGAGGAAGATGGGACATTTTCTTTGGACGGAGGTACTCCTTTCACGAGTAGAGGAATGTAGTGAATATGTAGCTGATAAACTGAGTATTCCCGCAGGCAGTAAGGTTTTCCATTTGGAACGATTAAGGCTTCGGAACAATACGCCTATCATGATCGAGACCAGTTATATGGATTACAACCGCTGTAAGGGAATAGAGGAACATGATTTTTCTGAGGAATCCCTGTATCATCTGCTAGAGGAATATGGAAACAGTCTTGGATCCGGGGAAGAATGGATAAGCATCACCACGGCAACCGAGGAAGAAGCAGAGCGTCTCCAGGTAAGTCCGGGCCAGCAGATGTATTATCTGACAGGATATATAAATGATACTGATGATAAGCCTGCAGAGTATTTCAAGATTGTTGCAAGACCCGATAAGGTCAGGTTTGTCACAGGACTCGTAAGGGATGGATTGGAACGGCAGGAGCAGGATAAATAATGAAACTGGCGGCAGTAGGAAGTAATTGCGTTGATTATTATGAAAATATAGATGGAGGAAAGGCATATCCCGGAGGAGGTCCTGTAAATATGGCTGTCTATACCGTAAGAATGGGTGGTGAAGCTGCATATATAGGGCCTGTCGGAAACGACGAATTCGGACAGATAATGAGAGATGCTATTTCTTCAAAAGGGGTGGATATTTCCCACCTTACAGTCCGGGAGGGCAAAACAGCAGTAACACAGGTAGAGCTTAATGACGGAGAGCGTATTCTTGGAGACTATGATGAAGGAGTCCTTTCTGATTACCGTCTGACAGATGAAGAGATGGAATTCATTAAGACTTTTGATGTTGTGGTATGCGATCTCTGGGGAAAGGTAGAAGGACAGTTTGCTGATATGAAGGAACGTGGCATTACAACAGCATTTGACTGTGCAACAGAACCTGACTCTCCAGAAGCGAAGAAGGCCATTCCTTACTCTGATTATGTGTTTTTCTCTGTTGATGATGGGGATACCCCGGAAAACAGAGAACGCATGAAAAATATTAAGGACGAAGGCCCAAAGGTTGTCATATGCATGATGGGAGCAGATGGCAGCATGTGCTTTGACGGTGAGACATTCCATACTTTTGGAATTGTTCCATGTGATGACATGGTAGACAGTATGGGAGCAGGAGACAGCTATATCGCAGGATTTTTGAAGGGTATAACGGAAGGAAATACGATTGCAGAAGCCATGCATATGGGAGCAGCAAATGCGACGCAGACACTTAAATATTTTGGTGCATGGTAAGTTCTAAGGAGTCATTATATGGAAGAACGCTACAAAAAGCAGATAGAAAGAAACCTAGATGAGCTAGAGGGATTTACCCAAACGATCAGGGATATAAATATGGAACCCTCAGTAAAGATTCTGTCAAAGAATCTTCGGATTGCCGGGAACAGATATGCAAAACTCTTTGGGATAAAAACCGAAGATAAGATAGTAGCCATAAAGCGTGTCTGTTATGCGGATGGTGAGCCGGTATCCCTTGAGGAGACATACATCCCGTATTATCTGGTTCCCAAGATTGAGGGCATCGATCTCAATATTTTTTCCATATATGAAGTCTATAAGATGTTTGGTGTGTCCATAGTAAGTGCCAGCCAGACACTCGATCTGGTGAGGCTTTCAGCCGCGGATGCAAAGATGCTTGGTATTGACTCAGAGACTTTGACCATGCTTTTTCAGTGTGTGACTTATGATGTAGAGGGAAGGGTTGTAGAGTTCAATAAAAACTATACCCGGGGGGACAAATGCAGTTTTAAGGTTCACTTTACACGATGAAAGAAGGCAGGATAATAAAATGAAATATGAAGCAAAAGCATGGAAGGAGAAAGAAGGAGCATCCCTTCGAAACTTCGATGAAAAAGCACAGATAGACAGTGTGAATGGTGCCCTGGCACTAAGACCACAGATAGAAGAGATAATAGATAAGATATGGAAGGGTGGCTTTGACGGCATATATTTTGTTGGAATAGGCGGAACCTATGCTTCATGCCTGCAGGCAGAAGTATATATGCGTGGAAGATCCAGGCTTCCGGTATTTGTTGAAAACGCAGCTGAGTTTCTGACGACAGGAAACAGGCGCTTCACAGACAAGTCAGTTGTAATCTATTCGTCAGTATCCGGCACGACCAAAGAAATGATACGCCTTGTCGACCGTGTCCATGAAATTGGGGCAAAGATATTTGCATTTATTGATACGCCTGGAACAGTGCTGACGCAGCCTGACAAACAGGATTACCTGATAACATATAAAGCCAATGAACAGTTAAAGTTCTATATGGTAGCAAATTATCTGATGTACTTAAATGGTGAGTTTGACGATTATGAGGAATACAATGCTGAAATGGAAGCGCATCTGGCAGAAGCACTTGCTCAGGTCGAGAAGGACTCCGATGAATGGGCCTACGAATTTGCTAAAAAGAAGACATCGTTCCTTAAGGAACATCCGGATCTTCCGCATTATTTCATAGGATCGGGGAATCAGTACGGAGCCACATATTCATATGCCATGTGCTATTGGGAGGAGCAGATGTGGATAAGGACAAAATCCATAAGTTGTCAGGAGTTTTTCCATGGAATGCAGGAGATAGTGGTCGATGACACACCAATCACACTGTTCATGGGCGAGGACGAGCAGAGACCATTGGCAGAACGGGTTGCGAGATTTTTGCCTAGGGTCAATGCAAACTATACCATCATTGATACTAAGGAGCAGGAGCTCAAAGGGATTAGTCCCAAATACAGAGGAACGATTTCACATCTTGTAATGCATGGGGTGAATAATCGCGTTGATGCATATATGGAGCTGTTCCTTCGTCATCCTCTCTCTATACGTAGGTATTATAATCAGATGGAATACTGATAATCAGAACAAAAGGCAAATATCTATTCCTTTAATGAGAAGAGTAGGCGAATGTTTGAAGTGGTTGGATTCAAAAAATAGATGAAGAGTGGTACGAATACCAAAACAGTAATTTTGAACATTATGAAAATATAAGTGTAAAACAGGCTCAAATAAGTGTATTTGGGTCTGCTTTTTTACTCTGCGATAAAATGCATGAAGTTACTAATTTATTATTTCGTGAAAAACTGAAAGGGGGATAGCAATGCAAGAGAATTTGTATTTTTGTGCAGAAGAAATCGCTGAAAAAAGCTGGATGATAAAGAATGTGGGACACACACCAGCAATCTGTTACCTTGTTGAAGGGACAGATTATGCACTCCTAATCGATTCCATCATGGGTATTGGTGATCTTAAGGCTTTTTGTGAAACGCTGACCCCAAAGCAGATTAAGCTTGTCAATACACATGCCCACTCCGACCATGTTGGGGGGAATTTTCATTTTGGACATTGTTACATGCATCATAGAGATATAGGCTATCTACAGACAATATTCGGAGCAAAAAAAGAAGATGTATTCAAAATAGCGAAGGATATGGCTCCGGAAAATCTACGTGATCAGATTATTCTAGATAACAATTTCAAAGATTGGGATCCTATAAGAATATTTCCAATTTACGATATGGATGAGTTCGATCTGGGAGACAGAATTATTGAGGTTGTGGAAGCAGGAGGGCATACTGCAGGGAGTGTAATACTCATAGATCACAAGACAAAGATTGCATATTCCGGGGATGCATGCAACAGCAATACATTATTGGAATTTCCGAATTCACTTCCAGTCACAGCTTATATGAAAAGTCTTTTACGATTAAAAGAGCGACAGAGCGAGTTCAATATTATGTACGGGGGACATGAGATTTTTGACCCGTCTATTATTGATGAGGCGATAGAGACTGTAGCAGAGGTAATAGCAGGGACTGATGATAAGTTGAGTGCTACAGGGATGATGGGTACGCCTGTTTTATATGCAAAAGCAAAAAACATCGACGGTAGCAGAATTGATGGCAAAAGGTTTAATATGAGTTACCTTCCGGAAAGTATAGCTGGTCAAGACACTGTTCATCAATCAATAAGAGTTGATTGATGTCGAATCACCTTTTGAGGTAAAAAATTAAAATACGTGTAAAACAGACTCAAATAAGTGAATTTGGGTTTGTTTTATTATCGGAATGATAGAATAAAGAAAAATGTTGATAGATGAAAAAGGAGATATGCCATGACAAATTATATAGCTTTTTGCGGACTTGATTGTGAACAATGTGAGGCTCGTATCGCTACAATTAATGATGATAACAAATTGAGAGAAAAGGTGGCAGAAGAGTGGTCAAAGCTTAATGGGGCAGAGATAACTCCTGACATGATTAATTGTGTGGGTTGCAGGCTCACTGGGGTGAAGTCTCCATATTGTCAGTCAATGTGTCAGATCAGACAATGCGCTTTGCGGAAGAATATTGAGACTTGTGGGGACTGTATCGAAATAAAAGATTGTTCAAAGGTATCTGAAATCATTAGTAATAACCCTGATGCAAAGCGTAGACTTGAGAAAAGATGATGTTAGGCATACTTCTTGGCATGGCCATTGGAATGGGAAAAAAGAACTCTGATAGTGAGTGATATAATTACTTTGTATCATGAAATATAGCTAAGACAGGGGGATTTATGGATAATAAGGACTTGATAGGGGATTCTGGTTTACGTATAGCGATATGTGATGATGACAAGTCTGATCGTGAAAAGGTTAATGCACTTCTTCAGGAGTATTTAGAGGGAAAATCCATTAAAGCGCAGGTTAAAATATTTGATCACCCGGATACACTCATAGAAGAGTGCGAACATTATAGACCTCACATTTATGTTCTGGATATAGTTATGCCAATGGTTACCGGAATACAGGCAGCAAGAGAACTAAGGTGGAATCAGCCGGATGCCCAGATTATATTTGCTACTTCTGAGAGCTCTTATGCACTGGAGTCTTTTGATGTAAATCCTATCAATTATATATTGAAACCAATAGAAAAAGAGAAGTTTTTTTCAACGCTGGACCTGGCTATTTCTCGCGTGGAATTTGAGGGTGATAAAACCGTTTGCATAAAGATAAAAGGTGGCTTACAGACACTGCGCCTGGACGAGATACTTTACATTGAATATCGCAACCATGTGGTCTCATATCACATGGATAGAGGTGAAGTCATATCAACGCCGACATTAAGGATAGGCTTTGCTGAATATCTTGCTGAGAATCATCCTGGTAAAGATTTTATAAGATGCCATGAATCAATAGCTGTCAGCATAGCAGCAATTGATAAGCTGACAAAAACTGATATAACGCTTCGTGGTGGAGAACAGATACCTGTAACAAAGAGTAGATATTCAGATGTTTGTGACAGGTACATGGATTATAGGCTATGAGGAGTTGAAAATGGATAACAAAGCGAACAAGTATGATATCCCTAAAAGGGATGGCAGTGTATGGCCGGAGGATATCTGCCCGGCATACACACCAAGAGAGGATGCTATTCCAAGTATAAAAGGCTGCTGGTATTGTAAATATGCAGATTTTCATCTTAAAGAAGAAAGGGCACTTGAGGTAGGCATCTGCAAATGGCCCAAAAAAATTATTGATTAAGAGGGAAATGAAAAATGATTTTTATAACACCAGTGCTTGGAATTATGGGCATAATAGGAGGACTGCTTTGTGCAACGGCTGATCTTTTGCTGGATTTAAAAGGGACGAAAAATAAGAAACTTGGAAAAATGGGAGTGATCGACAGCGAATGGGAAAACATGGCACATTGGAGGTTTGTACTGTCTGATATTCTGGCGATGTTTGCAGTACCGATGTACTCATGTGGATTTATTGCATTGATGATGATTCTAAAAAAGGAGCATCCGGTAATCTCGACAGTGTTCACAGTCATATTTCTGATTGGAGTAATGGGCGGGTTTATGATACATACTTTTCTGTGCCAGCAGCCGACTATTTACAGAAAAATCGTTGCAAAAGCTGATCAGGAGCTTGCTGAGGATGTTATACAGTCAGCCTTCAGGCAGATTTATGTACCGTTTTTTACACTGTATTCAATGCTTGTCATTATACCTGCGATTGCAGTCATAGTGCTGATTATTATTGGATATATTCATGCTCCGCTGTGGTGCGTGATTCTTAATCCCTTTGTCTTTCAACTTGTTGGATTTTGTTTTAGAGCAACGAAGCTTGAGATCTTCATTGATGCACCAAGCTGCTGTGCTGCGAGTCTGGGGCTTGCGGCATATGGGCTGTTGACACTCATTTGTTTATGAGGATTATTGAAGAATGAAAATAAGTGTAAAACAGACCCATATAAGTGTAATAAAGGGTCTGTTTTTTATTGGGTGCTATATTCATAATCAGGAAACTCGAAGTGGTAATAGATGATAGAAGAGGTTTAGGAAATGAGGGAAAAGAATCTGATATTTGGAAATGGTATTATGAAAGACCGGAAAAATTAACGATGCTATAATAATTTAGAAATACATAGTATCAAGGGGGGATTAGTTATGGCTGACCTTTTGTCCAATCCATATACATTGCTGCTATTAGGGGATATAGTAGCTCTTTTTCTGTACTATGCCATGCATTTGAGTTTTTACGTGATGCGAGAATTCTTTAAGAAGCATAGGATTCTCGTATTTATGATATATGCATTAACTGTGCTGTCTTTCTTTTACGCCAATACGCTGGGAGTGAGTTATATAAATCTGATAGCATCATACCTGGCATTCCTCATTCCATTATTCATTTGCTATAAAGTTAATAATATTCGAGGCATAATATATTTCATTTTCTATATTGCTGCCCAGAGCGCAATTGAAGTATTCATCACGTTTTATGTTCAAGGCGTTCAGAGTATGGATATGGTTAAGATAAACTATGACTTTATGACTCCTCAGAGCTATGGAATTATCTTGTCTTTGCAGATTATTGTGGTCAGAGTCATCTGTCTTTTCGGAAATAAGGATAAGGACAAGAGGCTTGATAAGGAAATGCTTCCATATGTTGTGCTGCCAATCGCTACTATCATTATTTTGGTTCTTGATGGCAACAGATATCTTAGAGGAGAGGAATATAACCTTTCCCAATATACTGAACTTATGGTGGTTCTTGTAGCTATTAACATACTTGTCTTTGGATTTCTTGAAAAACACACAAGACTCATGAAAATGGAGATGGAAGCAAGGCAAAATGAGTTAAAGCTTCAATCAGATGCGGTTATTATGGAGATTGCAACCAAAGCCATGAGGGAACGACTTGCTATTTCTGAGAGCATCATGCAGCAGGACAGAGCCATGCGTCATGACAGAAGACATTTTGAGGCTCTTCTTCAAACTCTTTTACAGGATGGCAAGACGCAGGAAGCCCTGGATTGTCTTAATGAGAGGCTCAAACAGGAACCCCACTCTGTAAAAAGATATTGCGAGAATACTACACTTAATGCGGCAATCACACATTACCTGTCTATGGCCGAAAAAGAGAATATAAAGGTAAATATATCTGCTAATATCCCTGCAAATCTGAATGTGGATGAGATGCAGCTTGCCATAGTGATCAGTAACCTTATAGAGAATGCTATCCATGCTTGCGAAAAAGTTCCTGAGAGTGAGAGACGGATTGACATCACGGCAAGGTATAAAAGTCAGCTTCTGTTTGAGATCACGAACTCATGCGCTGAGGAAGTAAAGCTGGATGAGGAAGGACATCCGTTTAATACTGAGGAAGAGCATGGAATAGGAACTAGAAGTGTTCTTAACTTTATAAATCAGACAGATAGCGAGATTAGATATATAGCAGAAGAGAAGACTTTTAAGGTCAGGATGCTGATAAATTAAAGAATAAGTGTAAAACAGACCTAAATCAGTGAAACTGGGGTGGTCTGTTTTATTTTTGGGGGGATTATAGTATTGTGAAGGTGATTTATAGAACCACTTTTAGTTTGTCAGAGTGACAAATTTCAAAATATACGATGAAAAGGAAGCGGATAATGAAATGTATTATCAGAAAAGCGACAAACGATGATATAGAAGATCTGCGCGAGTTGTATTTGGCGTTAGAGGAGGACGGGGTCAGATATCAGCCGGAGCATTTTGTGAAATGATGAAAACAATAGAATGCCAATCGCTGGATTGATTTTTAATAGGATGATCGGAGAAAAGATAATATGACATACAGTATTAGAAAAGCTGTTCAGGAAGATGAGCAGAGAATTTCGGAATTGTTTATAGAAATGTTACAAACCATCTATCACACCGAAGAGGTCCAAGGGTATGAGCCAGGGTATTTAGACAGGTATTGGAAAATTGGAGAGGATATTATTCTGGTGGCTGAGGATGATGATGTTATTGCATATCTTGCTGTCGAAGTCCATCGGGAAGATGTGGATTATATCTATCTGGATGACTTGTCGGTTACTGAGAAAAGACGTGGTAATGGAATTGGGACATCTTTGATACATAAGGCTGAAGACTATGCAAAGGAACTTGGGCTTAAGGATATTCTTTTTCATGTGGAAAAGACTAATACTTCAGCGCTTCGTTTATATGAAAGACTTGGATATAAAATTTTCAGAGACGATGGAAACAGATACCTAATGAAGCGATATATTGGAATATAACTTGATAGTTTTATAGACAATGACAAATCTGAGCTTGAGGATACAACTATGAAAATCGAA
>JAEEGI010023538.1_pt1 | contig 12079 bp, 9 predicted proteins | sample 8958751 | NCBI WGS metagenome assembly JAEEGI01 (sample SAMN16246545, study PRJNA631951) | gut metagenome | biome: gut microbiome; feature: rumen; material: KS-attached | host: Bos | place: Iran: Karaj | collected 2018-10 | reverse complement strand
GGTGGCGGCTGGTACCCCGGTGCCTCGTGCTGCCGCGTATCGTGGCGGAACCGCAACACGCCGGTGTTCACTGACGCCGACCTGGGGTTGCGCCTTGCCCTTTAACTTGGCGTAGCCAAAAGCACAATTTCACAGACTAGCTGATGTAGCGAGACCGTCGTTTAATTTGTGAAATTCGTTGTTATGATATGATGCTGGTGCCGTCGATGTTGGAGAATTGCTCGCGCAGGGCGTGCACCTTGTCGGCATCGGCTTCGATGGTCATCGACGACACCGACCCGATGTGCACCCCGATGAGCATCACCGATGCCGATGGCAACGACCACGTGCGTGCCCGCTTCCACTGGCAAGAGCGCTGAGCCAGTGGCGAGCCACACGATAAATAAGACGCAAGAGCACTTTCAGGTTTTGCATCAAGATCGATTAAGGGCATTTGATGCTCGTTATGAAATAATTAGTATTAACCAACAAATTGTTTTAGGCGATGAAAAAGTTTTACATGATTCTCGCAGCGATCGCTGCAATGACGATGTCGGCCCAGGCCCAGTTCCTCGGCTGGATCGAGGTGGGAGACTATTACAATCCCACCGAGTTTTACAACGGCTCTTACTTCGATATGGCACCTACCAACTTCTATATCGCCCATACCGGAGCCCAGATGATTTACACGCCCGACCTGCTCACCGGCATGACCGGCAAGGAGGGCTTGAAAATCAAGTACCTGAATTTCAAGTTCTACAGCGAGTCCTATGAAGAAATCATCCGCAACGCCAAGGTTTATCTTCAGGAAATTGATGCCACCGAGTTTGCTGTGGTAGAGGGTGTGAAGCAATTCTTCGATCTTGGCGAACTTGTCGCCGAGGGCCGATATGACATTGACTTGCTAGAGTATTATGGCGAGGACCAGGTGCTTGCTTTGGAGTTGGAAGAACCGTTCCCCTTCAACCTGGGCAAGAGCCTGCTTGTGACCATCGTTTTAGATGCCGATGATGACGACAACTGCACCATGGGCAGCGACTACGCACCCTTCTACACGTCGGGAATCCGTGGCAAGGCCATGACCTATACCAACAACTGGACCAGCTTCGTGGACTATGCCATGGGTACTGATTTCCCCGATGCGACAGCCTCGCTGGGTTGCGGCACCAACGTCGAGCTCCCTGTCACCGAGCTGGGTTACACCTATGAGAGGATGCCCGGCGATGTCGATGGTGACGGCAACATCGGCATCAGCGACGTGACAACCCTCATCGATATGATGTTGGGCACCGCCACAGGCATCACAGTCAATGCCGATTTGAATAATGACGGCAGCATCTCCATCAGCGACTTGACAGCCCTTATCGACATGCTCTTGAACGGGGAGTAACCAAGTACCTCCCTTGAAATCATAAAATGCCCGCAAAGCCAGTACTCATCGGCTCTGCGGGCATTGTCTGTCCTGCCAATTGACCTATAGGTCCCAGTATCAGCTTCTCAGTAACATATCGATGAGAGCAGTGATATCGCTGATATTGATATCACCATCACCATTCACGTCGGCTGCTGCAAAGTTGATGCCTTGGGTATTCGAGGAAATCAAATAGTCGATGAGTTTAGTGAGGTCGTTGATGTTCACTTCTCCGTCACTATCCACATCGCCATATATCACAGTTCTGAAACCTACATTGTCCAAAGCAAAGTAATCTCCTGAGGGGTTCACACTGCCATCTTTTTCGTATCTCCAGATCAGCGTGTGAGTACCAGGTGTGAGGTAGATTGAGTAGAAATCCCAACCCACAGGATGAGCACCGTAACTGAATTGCTCATAATCGTCAACGAGGAACGAGCACTTGTCCCAGAAGGTTGTCGTTCCTTCTCCATAGGCTTGGAATTCAAAGTCCAGAATGCGTGTTTGTGTCAGTGTGATAACTGCTTTTACTTGTGAAATGCTGTTGGCGACACCGGCATTGCCCGAACGGGCATAGAGCCGATCTCCGTTACCCATTACTACCCAAGGATAGGCTGATTCGGTAGTGAAGTTGATTGTGCCGCCTTCCACATTGAGTGCTTCGTTCAACGATAAGTCCACTACCTCGTCATCAAAGTCGACACCAGTAATACTAGTGAACTCCTTCCAGACGCTGGCGCTCTTGTAAGTGCTATAGCTGCTGGCCGGCACCTCAAGTTCGGTGTTGTTGAAATGGGTCTGCTGGAAAGGAAGCATATATTCATCTTCATACTCATCCCACTCTACTTGGCACACGGGGGGCGTCTTGGCTTTGACAATGAGATTTTGCAAACGGGAGCAGTATAGGAATGCATTATATCCCAAATACGTCAGCGTGGAGGGCAGCTGAACAGTATTCAATGATCCGCAGTTTTGCATGGCGCTGTTCTCGATGCGGGTCACACCATAGGGGAAGGTGAGGCTGGTGAGTGACGTGTTGTCGAGGAAGGCTGCGTTTTCCACAGTCTTGAGCGTCGAGGGGAAAATAATGCTCTGAAGGGCAGAACTTCCGCGGAATGAATTGGTGCCGATGACCTCGGTGCCCGATGGCACGGTATAGCTGGTTCCCTTACCGCATGGATATGCAATGAGCTTCTTGCCGTCGATGGTGAATACTACACCATTATTACTGGTATAGTGGTTGTTAGCGCTGTTGACATATATGTTGGTCATAGCGGTGTTGTAAGTGAATGCTGTACCACTCAGGTTATTGACCGTTCTGGGAATCGTAATGTTTTGCAAAGCGGTGCAGTGCGAGAAGGCAAACGAACCAATCTCCGTCAGGCCATTAGCGATGGAAACATAGTCGAGAGACGTGCATTCATAGAAAGCATAGGAGTTAATCTTTGTGACACTGTTCGGAATGACGATTCGGGAAATATTGGAACGCATGAATGAGCGGTCGCCCAGATAGGTGATAGTGCTGGACAAGGAAACGGTGCCCAGGTTACTGCAACTCAGGAAAGCTTGGCTGCCAATACCCGTTACAGAATAGGTAATGCCATTATAGTACACGCTGCTGGGAATATAAATGTTGCCGCTGTAGGTATTGCCGCTTCCCTTATTCACCACCTCGACTGTATTGGCGCCCGTCTTCTTGTAATAGAAGCCATTGGCATAAAAATCATAGGCCAGAGCCCTGATATTGGTGAAGTTTTTCCAATAGTTTGCATTCTTGTATGCGTCCAATGCTGATGCTGGCACATAAACAGTGGCATTGTAGTTGCTGAATGTAGAGTTGGTAATTGATGGCGGAGTAAGTGCCATACAAGTGATAGAGGTGAGCGAGGAACAATCAGTAAAGACCCGAACACCCATAGATGTCAAGCCGGCGCCTAAGACCACTGTGCTTAAATTGGAGCATTTCCAAAAGCATTCTGTATCAAGTCTCACAACGCCATCAGGAATAGTGATACTGGTCAGTGAACTGCAGTACGCAAAAGCATGGTCGCCAATAAATTTTTCATCGCCACTAAAATTGACTTGAGTTAAACCAGAGCAGCCGTAAAAAGCAGCTGCGTAAATTGAATCGATTGCGGCCATACTGATACCTGTCAAACCTGTGCAATTTGTAAATGCATATTTTTGAATAGAGGTGACATTGGCAGTGAATCCATATAACCGATGAATCTCGATACAGTTGGGTATACTCACATAACCGGTGTAACTTGCATCTCCACTGGTAACTCCGGCTGTTCCATTGTTGGGATCGCCAAACATCCAGTTCCCGTCATCGTCACGTGGGAAATTCTCATGAGGACCCTCATAATTGAAGTAATCATATAAATCTTCGTCCTCATGGGTTATCACATAATAAACACCGTCGCGCTCCAGGTCATAAGCCCTTGCTATGAAAGTGATTCCTAGGAACATGGCACATAATAGTGCCGTTTTTAAAGATAAGAATGGTAATTTTTTCATAATAGCGGTTTGTGTGGGGTGCCTCCTGAGTCCATCTAATTCGGCGTTTTACTTGGTTGGTAAAGCAAGGAGCATGGACTTGGGCCGATTGTACCACTCCTGCTCATATTCTGTCGGTTACTCGATGATGCTGGTGCCGTCGATGTTGGAGAATTGCTCGCGCAGGGCGGGCACCTTGTCGGCATCGGCTTCGATGGTCATCGAGCACACGTTGTCAAAGGCCTGTTCGATCACCTTCAGGTCGCTTTTCTTGACCACCTTCATCACGTCGTTCATGCTCAGGTATGGGAAAGTGAACGACAACCGTGCCTGTTCGTGGCACTCGAGGATTTCGCCCGCCTCGATGGCGAGTTTGGCGGCCTCGCGATAGGCGACAATCAGCCCTGATGTGCCCAGTTTAATGCCGCCAAAGTAGCGGATGACCACGATGACGATGTTGGTCAGTTCAAACGAGTTGATCTGCCCCAGGATGGGCTTGCCTGCCGTGCCGCTGGGCTCGCCGTTGTCGCTGCTCAGGTACTCGTTGCGCTCGGTCCCGATCATGTAGGCCCAGCAGCAGTGACGCGCGTCATGGTACTCGTTGGCATAGCGCTTGATGACGGCACGGGCCTCCTCGGCGCTCGACACGGGTTCGGCAAACGCCAGGAAACGAGACATCTTCTCGCGGTAAATACCCTGCGAGACGCCCTTCACTGTCTTGTAGAAATCACTCATATTGCGTCACAAAATTACTGAAAAATCCCCAATTGACAAAACCACGGCCAGCTCTTCAACTGCGAGAATCAAAATCATCACCTGTTACCTGTCTTTAGGCCAGGTTCCCTGTCGGTGTATTGCGAGCCTGTGGCTCGCAGGTTAGAATCCCAGCTTCTTGCGCACGTCCTTCTTCACTGCGTCCTTGTTGAGGAAGATATAGGTCGTGTTCAGGGCGATGTAGGCCTTGGACATGTACCAGATGCCGGCATATTCGCCCGTCTTGCCCCACGAGTTCTTGACTTTGTAGTACTCGCGGCCGTTCTGGTCGCGCGCGATGCCGTAGATGAGCATCACGTGGTCATAGGTCGATTGCCAGTTGTCGAAGCGTTCCTGGCGCAGCTCCTGCGAGGGCACCAGTTCGGGCGTCTTGGCACCGAGTTTCTTGAGTGACTCGGCTTGCTCCTGCTTGGTGAGCTTGAGCCAGCGGGCGGCATCGCTGCCCGTCAGGTCATCGGCGTGCTCAATGTCGGCGGCTATGCCCAGGCCCGTACGGGTGAAGCCGTCCTCGCTCACGTCACCGCCCCAGCACACTGTGTAGCCGTTCTTCAGGGCCTCGTCGATGGTGGCCATCATCTCGTCGAGGGTGACGTTCCAGCTGGGACGCGGGCGCCACTTGTAAGGAGCCTCGATGACAAACTGCTCATAGAAGGGGTGATGGGTGAAACTCGTGATGCTCACATAATCCTTCTTGTTGATGCCCAGCATCTTGGCAAACGACTGGGGCGTATATTGCTTGCCCTCGAAGGTGAACTTCTCGGGACACGGGCCCAGATAGGCATCGAGGATGCCCTGCAGGCCCACTTTCCACTGTGTGGTCAGCTTGGTGCTGTTGCCCTTGGCTATGGATTCCACATAGGGCTCCAGGGTGGCGAAGAATTCGGTGAAGTTGGCCAGTGTGTCGCCGATCATCGAGCCGGGACGTGCCATTGCATCCTCGGGGCAGATGCCGTGACGGTCAATCACCTCGAACACGTCATCGGCCGAGCCGCCTTCCGAAAAACGGCTGTTGCCGTGCATCCTCACGTGATACTCGGCACAGTCCACATAGTCCTTGCTGGCCACGAACATCTCGCTCAGGTCATACACCTTGCCCGACTTGCGCAGCAATTCGGCCTCAATATAGCCTATGGTGGCATAGGACCAGCACGTGCCGCTGCGGCTCTGGTTCTTCACTGGAGTGATGGGGTTCTCCAGCACCGTCGTGAACACAATCTCGTCGCTCGCCAGGCTGGCTAACACACAAGCCAGGCACATCATCGTTGCAATCGCTTTCTTTTTCATGTTATGGTATCTTTAGTTATCCTTCGGCAAATATACAACATTCCAGCAAATTATGGAATAACGACGTCTTAAAATCTTAAAAAATGCATTGTTGTGAATGATAATTGTTGTAATTTTGCACCCGCAATTTTGAAAAGTAAAAAGAATTATATTGAATCATGAAGATTAAATATTTATTTGCCGCACTGGCTATCAGTGCTTTAGTATGCGTTTCTGCTCAAGCTCAAGACGAACCCCGTCATGAATTAAGTGTCAGCTATGGTTTCCTTCCCAACAGCATTTGGTTAGATATCACGAGTGATGTCTTTGGTTCCTTGTTTGGTTATGAATATGAACATAGTGCTGCCACTGGCCCCATCGGTTTGGAGTATTACTATCGAACCAGTCCCCTGATTGCAGTGGGTGCCGTAGCCACTTTTGCAAAGCATTCCGAAGATGAAAAGCATAATAGCGGAATCACCAGAACCAGTAAGAATTCCTACATCACCCTCATGCCGTCGGTGAAATTCAACTGGCTGCGCCGCTCCAACTGGGGCTTGTATTCCAAGGTTGCTGCCGGTGCAACGCTGCGCCACAGCACCATACAAGAGAAAGATCCGGCCAATGCCGAAAAAAAGACTAATAATACTGTATTCTTCAACTTCCAGCTTTCGGGTATTGGCATCGAGGCTGGTTCCGAAAATGTGCGCGCTTTTGCCGAACTGGGTGTCGGTGAACAGGGTGTAGGCCTGGCCGGCGTGCGCTTCAGGTTCTAAAATAACTGATACATATTCATCATATCATGGCTAGAGGCAACCCCTCTGGCCATTTTTTATTGCGCAGCCCCATGGCGGTCACTAAAATGACCGATATGCAACATGAGCTTTATCTTGTATGTCTATAAAATATTGCTGTTGGTCTATTGTGAGCAAAATGGGTTTATACTTTTTGGGTGGTTTCGTGTCTAATTAATAAATAGAGATGTACCACCAGTCCTTTTCATTTTGAATGAACCGGACACAAAATACAAATATTATGAAAACTCATCCATTCATATCCATCTTATTGATAGTGGCAAGCGCTTTCCTGTCTTCATGCACACTTCTTTGTTCTAGCCCGCTCCCTCGTTCAAGACAACCCATTCATCATTACTCTGAGGAGGATTCTTACACTGATGTGAATTCTTATGTTGGCGGTTATTCTTATTCTGAGAATTCTTCTTCCGAGATGGAATCGACTGTCTACATATATAGCCCCACGGTGAAAGGCACTCCAACCTATTGCCAGGTCCCTGGGTGCTCTTGCCGGAATTACAAGGCACAGAAGTGCAGGTGCTCTATGCCTAACTGCACATGTGGCCATAAGATTGAAAACCATTTTATCTGTAAGTAAAAGCAACGTCTTTTCACTGACTGATAGTTTCCTTCAGATTACTGCATTTAGATATAATCTGCTGCTATGAAAAAGAAAACCACTATAATCAGACTGTTCGTTGTCCTGTCAGCACTCATGAGTGTGACTGGGGCCACCGCCTATGACTTCGTTTCAGATGGCATCTACTACAACATTACAGGTCGTAACACCGTCGAGGTGACTTGTGATATGCCTTATTCCGACTGTTATGGCGGCTGTGTATACATTCCCTGTTATGTGACCTTTAACGATATGATTTACGAGGTAACCAGAATTGGTGACTCGGCTTTCGCCTATTGCAAAGACTTAGAAAGCGTGTCGATCCCGCCATCGGTAGTGGAAATAGGTGCTTCGGCTTTTAACTTCTGCAGCAGTTTGACATCAGTGATCCTCCCCGAGTCGATGTGTCGTATCGGAAACATGGCATTCACCGCGTGCACCAACTTATCGACAGTGCATTGTCTGGCAGTTATACCTCCCAGGATTTCGAGTTCAACATTTGATAAGCCCGTTATCCGCAGTGCCACCCTCATTGTCCCATGGGGCTCGCAGTCAGATTATCTGAGCGACAATACCTGGAAAAACTTCACAATCATCCAGGAGATGCCAGAGTTCCCAAGTAATGGCTGCCGTCATTGAGCGAATGAAGAGCGCCATGCCGCATTGGTACTGTCGAGCAGGAACGATTTACTTTAATCATCAAAATCTGGCAGAAAATGAAGTGTTTAACGAAAAAATTGCTATCTTTGCCCCTATAGAAAAAACGATATGATATGAAAACGAAACGATTACTATCTTTCCTCGTGGCGACGTTGGCGCTGGCAGTCGCCCAGTCTTGGGCATGTACCAACCTGATCGTTGGCAAGGCAGCCTCGGCAGATGGCTCTGTGATCTGTACCTATAATTGTGATGGCTATGGCTTCGCCGGCTCCCTGTCGCGCACTCCTGGCGGCAGGCATGAGAAGGACGAGATGATTGCTATCCGTGAGTGGGGCAGGGGAGCCGTGAGAGGCTATGTGCCTCAAGTGGAATACACCTATGACGTCATCGGTTTCATTAACGAGAAGCAGGTGAGCATCGTGGAAACCACCTTCGACGGCCGTCTGGAGCTGCAGAACCCCGAAGGACTGCTCGACTACTTCACCATGATGCATTTGGGATTGGAACGTGCGGCTACGGCACGTGAGGCCATCATCATCATGACCGACCTCGTGCAGGAGTATGGCTACAACAGCACGGGAGAGACAATCACCGTGTGTGACAAGAACGAGGCTTGGATTCTCGAAATCATAGGCAAGGGCCCGGCTGTGAAAGGTGCCGTGTGGGTAGCCGTTCGCATCCCTGACGACTGCATCTGTGCCCATGCCAATCTCTCCCGCATTCGTCAGTTTCCGTTGAAGGACCGCAAGAACTGCCTGTATTCCAAGGACGTGATTTCCTTTGCGCGCGAGAAAGGCTACTACAGCGGCAAGGATGAGGACTTCAGCTTCCGCGATGCCTATTGCCCTATCTCCTTCTCCTCGGTGCGCTATGCCGATGCCCGCGTGTGGAGTTTCTTCCGCCACCACTACGACCAGGCCGAGATGGACAAGTATCTGCCCTACATCAACGGCCAGCATGAGGTTTGCGACCATCTGCCGCTCTATATCAAGCCCGACCGAAAGCTGTCGGTGCGTGACATCATGAATGACATGCGCGACCATTACGAGGGCACTCCGCTTGACATGACAGCCGACATGAGTGCGGGCCCATGGAGCTCACCTTACCGTCCGCTGCCCATGAATTGGGAAGTCGACGGAAAGAACTACTTCCGCGAGCGTGCTATCGGTACCCCGCAGTCGGGCTTCACACTGGTATCACAGCTTCGCAGCTGGCTGCCCGATGACGTGGGCGGCATCATGTACTTCAACTGCGACGATGCCAACATGATAGCCTATGTGCCAGTGTATTGCTGCGTGAACGAGGTGCCCGAAGCCTTCCGCCGCGAGAACAACGTGAACAACGAGTTCAGCGAGCACAGCGCTTTTTGGCTGAACAATCTGGTGGCCAACATGATTTATCCGCGCTACAGCGCCATGATAGGCGACCTGCGTGAGGCGCAGCAGGAGTTGGAGGACTTCTACGCCGCCGATCAGGCGCAGGTATTGAAAGACATTGAGCCCCTAACCAAGCGTGAGCGCGTCAGCTATCTCACCAGCAAGAGTGCTGCCTACACTGCACGGATGATGCAGCGTTGGGACAAGCTCTTCCGCCTCATAGCCGTGAAGCATAACGACCAGATCATGAAGCCTTCAAAGGATGGTACCGTCGTTCCGGGACGCTATACCACACCCGGCTATGACCAGCAGTTCCGCGAACAGATCAGCAAGGACACCGGCACCCGTTACCAGATGCCCGAAAGCTCAGGAGACATCAAGTCCCTGTAAACGCAAGAGAATAGAATAAAGGCGGTGCCGTAAAACGCCTAAAAAATATTGAATCGAGCTTCGCTCGAGAAATTTAGCAAAATTATAAATAGAATTATAATATAAATCAATTTGAAAGATTTATATACAAATTTTGTATAATTTCTCGGCATTCTTGCCGACCTTTTGTTCTACAAACTGTTTTGCAGCATGCTTTGCTTGTTCCTTTAAGAATTGCGTGGCTGTCATCATCAATGCAGTCATCACGCAGGTAAATAGAAGATATGTCCTTTTCGTTTGTTTATTAAGTTTAGTAGTGCAAAATTTCATTTTTTCCACATTCAATCCCAAAAAACAACCATTTTCTTTAACTCTCCAAAGAAAAATAACACTACTCAATACAGTAACCCAGAGCCACACCACTACAAACAAAAAAGCCGCTTAAAAACAAGCGACTCAAAAAATCAGAAGCACAATCTAATCCCAGCCTTCTTCATCGGTGTTGTCAAAATAGCGGCTCATGCCGTTGTCATCCATGTCATCCTCTGATGCGGGATCAAAGCCACGCATGTTGTCATGAGAAGTGCCTGATGATTGTGATGAGGCAGATTTAGCCGCAGGAGGAGTCTCAGATGCCTTTTTCTCTGTTAGTACTGTATCTTCATTTCTTTCGTATTCAGTTTTGCTAACAGGAATGACTTCGTTATAATCAGATTGTTTCTTTTCACTGTTGCCACAAGCCATCAATAACATGGAGGACAATAATACAAGGATAATGGTTTTCATATTCTAGTCATTTTCGGTTATTATGCAGCAAAAACCATACCAGTTGGCTTGTTGCATCTATTGCCCGCCCCAGGCCCTGTGGGAATGGGCCGTTCCGCTCCATCTGCTTTCGATTAGAATGACTGTCTTATCGGCTGGAGAGAGGCCTGACTAGTGGAGCGTATTTTTCATTGTTGGCCTTTAATTATGCTCATGCTGTTGATTCGCTCAATAAACTATTTTATCAATAAATGTTGGATAAAGTGTTTATAATTGTGAGATAATATTTATATTTGCAGAGGCCCTTTTGGCACATGTGTTTCTTGTGATATTTTTGAACACGTTGGTTTTAAAAATCTTTCACAGGAATTCCATTGCCTGCAACTTGGTTATAGTGTGACCAAATGATGACAGGGCAGGGGACAACATCGCTTACGACTAATGAATGACTTCAAATTCAGGAAATATGAACAATATCAACGGTAACCGTGTGGGGATGAGGCTCGCCATTCTGGGTTGGATGCTTTGTACAATGCTGTCTGTCTATGCGCAAAATGTGCGCGAGACCATACGATTGGACGAGGGCTGGAAATTCTCCCTGGGCAACGCTGCCGATCCGGCAAAGGACTTCGGCTGCGGCACTGAGTATTTCAACTATTTGACCAAGGCCAACTCAATACACAACGAGGGCCCATACTCCATCAAGTTTAACGACTCTACATGGCAAGAGGTGCGCATCCCGCACGATTGGGTGACGACCTTGCCTTATGCTCATGAGGCCAGCCACTCGCATGGCTACAAAACTGTGGGCTATAAATATCCCGAAACGAGTGTGGGTTGGTACCGCAAGGTGATCACAATCCCCGAGTCGGACTTGGGCAAGCACATTGCCCTGCAGTTTGACGGCATCTTCAGCAATGCCCGCGTGTGGTTCAACGGCTTTTATATGGGTACCGAACCCAGCGGCTATGCCACTCATGTGTATGATGTGACCGAATATGTGAACTATGGCGGTGAGAATCTTGTTTGTGTACGAGCCGACGCTACGCTCGAAGAAGGCTGGTTCTATGAAGGGGCCGGCATCTATCGTGACGCATGGCTCATCAAGTCGGCTGCTGTCAGTGTAGCTCCATTCGGCACCTTTGTCTACGCTGACATCAAGGCCCCTTACACCTCGGCCACCATTCATGTGGATACCGAGGTAAACAATCATTCGTTGGAACCGCAAACGTGTACCGTAGAACACCGACTGCTCGATGCGCAAGGCAACGAAGTGGGCAGGACAAACACCGCATCACTCGACCTGACAGGCAAACAGACCAGCGGCTGCAAACAAATGCTGACACTTGACCGACCGCATCTGTGGAGCCCCGGCGACCCCTATCTGTATCAAGTGGAAACGACCGTCAAGGTGAACGGACTGGTGACCGATGTTTACATGACAACAACGGGCATCCGTGATGTGGAGTTTGATGCCGACCGGGGATTTCTGCTCAACGGAAAAGAGATCGAGCTCAAGGGCGTGAACATGCATCAAGACCATGCCGGCGTGGGTGCCGCTATCCCCGAG
>JAEEGI010023537.1_pt1 | contig 12080 bp, 10 predicted proteins | sample 8958751 | NCBI WGS metagenome assembly JAEEGI01 (sample SAMN16246545, study PRJNA631951) | gut metagenome | biome: gut microbiome; feature: rumen; material: KS-attached | host: Bos | place: Iran: Karaj | collected 2018-10 | reverse complement strand
TGGTATACCGGTTCCGGCGTTGCGGTCACGGCCGTGGCCGGGCGCTGCTTCCCGCACATCGAGCAGAAGACGCCGATGTTCTCCTTGAAGCCACAGTACGGACAGACCCAGGTTTCCGCCAGGGCCGCGGTGCAGGACAGCACCAGTAACAGTGCCAGGGCACTGCAGAAAATCCTGCGGATCTTATTCTGCATAATGATCCTCCTTGCCGGTCGTTATGTCTGGTTATGCTGCGCTTTGTGATTTGCTGGATATATCATACCCTGTTTGCAGGCCGGAATCAAGGACATATTTCGTTTTCCGGCCTTTCCGCAGCATCCGAACATATAACGTATCGGCAGGCTGTTTTCTTCCTTTCCCGCCGGTTTTCCGCAACCGGTTCCCCGGTCCGCCGGGTTTGGGGGCGGACGGATTTATATCTTTCGCGCCGGTCAATTTCATGATATACTAAAGTGGGTGTGGATGGGCCTTTATCCGTTTTCCGGCCTGCCCTGCCCCGGTATCTGCAATCTTTCTGATAGAGCGGAGGCCCTATGAGTTTCTTTGATATTTTATCCCTTCTGGGCGGCCTGGCCATGTTCCTGTACGGCATGCGCCTGATGGGCGATTCCCTGAAGGAAAACTCCTCCGGCACCATGAAGAACGTCATGGAAAAGGTGACCGACAACGCGCTCAAGGCCTTTATCCTGGGCATTGCGATCACGGCACTGATCCAGTCGTCCACGGCCACCATCGTCATCACCGCCGGCCTGGTCGGCGCGGGCATCCTCTCGGTCCGGCAGTCCCTGGGAATCATCGTCGGGGCGAATGTCGGCACCACCGTAACCGGCCAGATCATCCGCCTGCTGGACCTCAACTCTTCCGGTGACATCAACCCCGTGCTGCGGTTTTTCCAGCCCTCCACGCTGGCACCCATCGCGCTGATTTTCGGAATTGTGCTCATCATGACCGGCGTGCTCCGGAATTCGCGGTCCATCGGCAATATCGCCATCGGGTTCGGCATCCTGTTCTCCGGCCTGCTGAACATGACCAGTGCCGTAAAGGCGCTGCAGGAATCCGGAATTGTGGACCAGCTGTTCTCCAGCCTGGGTGACAACCCGTTCCTGGGCTACATTACCGGCGCGGGCGTCGCGTTCACCCTGCAGAGCTCCTCCGCAACCATCGGTATCCTGCAGGCGTTCTCTGCCGGCGGGAGCCTGGCCTTCAAGGCCATCTATTCCGTGATCGTCGGTATCTACCTGGGCGACTGCGTCACAACAGCCATCGTCTGCTCCATCGGTGCCAACCGGGAAGCCCGGCGGGTCGGTATCGTGAATATCCTGTTCAATCTGAGCGAAACCGTTCTGGTGCTGGTGGTCATCACAATCCTCCATCACCTCGGGGTGCTGGACGGCCTGTGGAACGCCACCGTCAACTCCGGTATGATCGCCAATACGAATACCGTTTTCAACCTGGCATGCGCCATCTCCCTCTTCCCCATGTTCCGGGTGTATGAGCGGATGAGCGACCGGATTGTCGGAAAGAAGAAGGAGGACGAGGATCCGCACGACGAGCTGCTCAAGGCGCTGAACCGCGTGTTCTTCGCGACGCCGGCCCTTGCGCTGCGCAGCTGCTATGACGTGCTGATGACCATGTTCCATACTTCCCGGGAAAACCTTCACCGCGCCCAGGCCCAGCTGGAGGAATACAGCGCCGCCCGTCAGAAGGAAATCGATGCGGATGAGCTGCAGGTCGACCGCCTGACCGACAACCTGAGCCGCTACCTGGTGGAGCTGCTCCCCCACCTGCAGAGCGACGAGCACATCTCGGTCCTGAACCAGTATTACAAGGTGTCCACCGAATTCGAGCGGCTCGGCGACCAGGCGGTGAATGTCTCCGCCATCGCGTCCCGCCTGTCCGAAAACTTCTCCGGCTTCTCGGAAACCTGCCGGAAAGAGATTTCCATCCTGCAGGAACTGATTGAGGATATCCTGAACGACGCGGAAAAGGCTTTCTCCGAACGGGACGAGAAGTCCGCGTCCATGATCGAGCCGAAGGTCCACGTGGTCAACGACCTGATCAACCAGATGACGCAGAACCATTTCAGCCGTATGAGCTCCGGCCGGTGCTCCCTGCTGGCGGACGCGGTATTCTCCAACCTGATGGCGGAATACAAGCGCGTCGCGGGCACCTGCTCCAACACCGGTATGGCCACGCTGGTCCGGATTCATCCGGAACTGGCTTCCCGGGAACATCTTTTCCTGGAAACCCTGGATGAAAACGGCAGCGCCGAATATAAATCCGTACTGAACCAGACGCATCAGGCATATTTCGATCGGCTGAATGCGGTCGAGGCAGAACCTGTCCCTGCGGACGCTGAAATGGCGACAGTCTGACACAGGATATAAAAGCAGGCTCCGGAAGATATTTCCGGAGCCTGTTCTCATTTCAGCAATGAATCGATCTCATGCAGATCCGCAATCACATAATCAATTTTGTATTCGTCCGGTGCTGTTTTTCCTTCCGGATTGTACCAGCAGGTTTTGATCCCGGCATTGTTTCCTCCCCGTATATCGCTGGTAAGGGAATCCCCGACAATCATCACTTCTTCCGGGGCTTCCGGACAGATCCGGTCCATCACCGCATCGAAGAATGCCTTGTTCGGTTTCTCCACGCCCAGGGCTTCCGAAAGGAATACCCCGTCCATCATTTCCCCGAGTCCGGAGCCCTCCAGTTTTCGGCTCTGCGCAATGACGGTCCCGTTGGATACCACATACTGCCGTACCCGTCCGCGCAGGCTCTTCACAATGCTGTAACTGTCATCCCGTAAAACAATCGTATCGCCCAGCCGTACCTGGTAACGCCGGTTGAATTCCACCGCCAGCGATACAGGAACCCCGATTTCTGCGAAAAACTGCTCATACCGTCCGATCAGCACCTGCTGCTTGGTAATCTCATTTCGCTCCAGCCTTTGCCAGAATTCTTCGTTGATGGCGGAATACCGCCGGATCATTTCATCCGTGCATTCCCCCAGTGAAAATTCACCGAACAGGCGCCGGATGGCTGCGCTTTCAGCGGCTTTAAAATCCAGCAGCGTACCATCCACATCCCACAGCAGGGCTTTGATCATGCCGCATCTTCCTTTCCTCTGAAAAAGAACCCGGAGCCGGAAGGGTTTCCCACTCCTGCTCCGGGTAACCGGAATTATATCATGTCTCGGAAAGGCGGTTCAAGCACAGGCACCTGATCATCCCCAGTTGCCCAGCAGGTCAAACGCAAGCTCAATCCCTTCCGTCTCATACATCAATGTGCCGTTCTCCGTCATGGAGAAAACCGCTTCTGTATTTTCATCACTGTCCGCGGCGTCATATTCACCGTCTGCATTCTTCGTATATACTGTGGCAGTGCCGTCTGCCGTCAGTTTCCCGGAAGCCGGATCATAGAAGCCGTTCATCAGGTAAACCGTATACGTATCCGCGCCTTCCTTTCCGCGCGTGATATATACGGTATAGTCAAATACGCCTTCATATCCGCCGTTGAACATGAATTCGGCTTCTGTTTCTTTTTCTTCATTTCTCCAGACGCCTTCAAACCGTCCGATGTTCACAAATTTCAGGCCGGCACCGGCATCATTATGGCCTTCCTTCCAGTTCAGGAACCCGTCCCCGTCAATGATGAATTCCGTTCCCTTCCCTTCTTCATCGATTCCCTCATATGCATAGGTATCGGCATAAATCTCTTCTCCCGTATCCGGATTGATCGTATAATCCGACCGGATGGATGAAATGGAAACCAGGGAATCTGTGTCTTCATGGTAATAGCATGAATATTCATATTCAGAACCGGTTGCTTCGTCCGCACGGTCTATTTTCATATATACGCGGTAGCCTTCTTCTTCGTAGAATATTTCCGCGATACCGCCTTCAACCGCCCAGTCCGTTTCAAACTTCTTTCCGCCTTCCGGCTGCGGCACCTCATCCGCTGCCGCACAGGCAGCCAGGCAGATCATCATTACAGCCAGCAGGATACCCAGGATCTTCTTCATCTTCTTCGTCTCCTTTGCTTTGTCTGGTTCTGTATTCCGAAACATCAGGCGGCGTTTCTCGCATATGTACCGGCCCGTTACATACCGTCCCCTGCCGGTTTCCGGTAGTTTTCCGGGACAGTCTGCTGTCTTTCAGCCAGGGATAACTGCATTCCGGCGAATCAATTATACCGCATTTATCCACAAATTTGAACCAGAAAAAACATACAACGCAAAGTGTAAAGAAGCGCTCCGGGAAAAACCCGAAACGTTTCTCTGCATTTTGCCCGATGTTTTTCTTTACTGCCCGAATCGGGCGTATTGAAATCTCTGTTTCTCGGTTTTCTTTTTCAGGATTTGTAATGGATTCCGCCGGCTGGAACCTTTGCGGAACGGATATTCAGTTTATTCTGCAATGCTTGCAACTGCTTCATCCATCCGGATCAGGAAGTCCAGGTAATTGAATTCCACCGGGATATAGTCCAGCATCGGTTTTTCTTTCAGTTCTCCGGTAAAAGCGTCAATCACAATCCCGATCTTGCAGGGCGGAGCCTGGCCCACACTGTCAAATGCTTCTTTCAGCCGGGCCTGGTACTGTTTCATTGCGCGTTCTGTGGAATATTCATCTTCAAAGTAGGAATGATCCTCAAGATATATGAACCAGACCGGCGTCCCGTCCAGCACATAGCAGGCGCTGAGGCCTGGAACAAACAATGTATCCATGTCAATACCATTCCACCCCATCCGTGCCGATGCGGCGTCCCTGGCCGCAGCCATTGCAGTATTGTAATCCAGCGCGTCTTCCGGCGGCACAATAATCCCCCTGTCAATAACCGCCAGATACCTCGGCCAGATTGTGTTTTTCTGTTCCTGGCTCACGCCTTCCAGTTTTGCCTGCCACTTCGCGCACACCTCCGCCATGCGCCAGGCACAGTCATCCCGGTGGAAGCATTCCTTCAGTTCAATCTCCAGCTGCCGGTCCAGGTTAATCTTCTCCGGTCCTGCCATACTGATGAGATTCCAGTTGTCGTCCGTTTCAAAAACGAGCAGCCCGTCTTCATCCTCCGGGTGATTTTTCATAACGACGCTGAAGGACCAGATTCCGTCTTCATAAAATATCTGGGAGGTTCTTACCTCATCCCGGCTCAGTCCCGTTTCCCTTTCCAGCACATCAAACGCCAGGTTCCATTCGCTTTCATTATTTGCTGCCATGGCGTTTCCGGCAGCAAGAATCATGACCATCATCAGGATGACCGCTTTCATTATCGTCTTCATATCCGCACCTCCGTTTTTATTGGATTCACCATTTATGACGATGCGGAGATTAGCTTTTTTACGCTTCATGAAAAAAAAGACACACAGGTTTTCCCATGTGTCTTTTGCCCGGCAATCCATTCTTCCGTTTACTTATGGGCTTCCATTCCTTCTATTACATCCATAATTTCCTTCGACCAGGATTCACCCTCCCCGCTCAGCGGATATTCGGTAAATTCCTTTGCGCTGCTGTCGATCCGCGTAACCGCGGAATTGTCAATATGGAGTGTCAGCGGATATTTCTCCTTCATCCGTTTTTCCAGCTGTTCCCGTGTATGGCTTCCTTTCGGGGCTTTCCGTGCGGTACCGGTCACAATGCCGGCCACCCGGGCATGGTACATCCTGAAAAGCCTTCGGATATAATCCATGGAATAGTAACTGGCGGAGTATACCCATACATCGTATCCCTTCATGCCCAGGTAGCGGAACAGTGCCGGAATACCCAGCCGGAGTCTTTCCCTGTATATGTTGCGGAACGGAAAAGGCAGCGGTTTTTCCGCAGGTTCATTTCGGTCCGTGCAGAACACAACTTCGTCCAGGTCCAGCGTTACGCGCCTGTCATGCCCGGATGCGGCCAGCATTTTCTGAATATCCTTTTCCTGTGTCAGATTGACTATTTTTATCCGGATCTTTCGGAAACCAGTGCGGTAAGCGGCCGCCCAGCGGTGATGGCCGTTCATGATCATATAGCCGTCCGGCCGGATTCGCTCCACAGTCAGCGGTTCCCGTGCGCCTTTTGATACAAACCGTTCATTGCTTGGGTTTTGCCTGATGCGCCTGTATTCCTGCTCATACGCTGAGACGATTTCATAGTTCGGCCCGATCTTCGGGAAGCAGAATTCGTCGTCCGGATTCGGGTGCAGCCGTTTCATTGCGGTTTTCCGAACCAGCAGCCGCCGGATAATCCCGGCATGGACAGGCACATAAATTCCCTGGACCTTCCGGACTTCATCCGCAAGGAATTGCTGAAACTGGATATTGCCTCCGGCCATATGCTTTTTCCCCGATTCGTTTTGATATTATAACATTAACAAATCATCATGTACTTTTCAAGTAATACATAAAAAGTGTTTTCTATGCAGTTTTTTGTCCAAAACCGCTTTATTTTGCCAAAAATATGTGCTATAATTTTTAAACAAGAAAAAACTGAAAATCTCTTCAGAGGAGGACCGGACCATGACCATTACTAAAAATTTGAACGGAACCACGCTGGAAATCGCCCTGGAAGGCCGTCTGGATACCATGACCGCCCCGGAGCTGGATGCGGAACTGAGCAAGGATATGCCCGGGGCAGAAAGCCTGGTTCTGGATTTCAGCAGACTGGACTATATTTCTTCAGCCGGACTGCGCGTGCTGCTCTCCGCCCATAAGGTCATGTCCTGCAAGGGCGGCATGAAAGTAACCAACGTGAATGAAATCGTTCAGGAAGTATTCGAGGTCACCGGTTTCTCCGATATTCTGACGATTGAATAATCATTTGCGAGGAAGGAGATTATGCCATGAAATCCAATGTGATTATCATTGACAACCAGGGAAACGGTTTTGACAAATCCCTGGAAGAAACCCGCAAAGTCGCCGATTACGAAGGTCTGAGCCACAAGGAATCCCTGCAGCTTCAGCTGTGCGCCGAGGAAATGCTCAGCATGGCCCGTGGTATTACCGGTGAGATGCAGGCTTCCTTCTGGATTGAAACGGAAAACCGCGCTTTTGATCTGCATATGTCCACCAAAACGGTTATGGATAAGGAAAAGCGCGCCCTGCTCCTTTCCGCAGCGACTTCCGGCAAAAATGAAGCGGCGAAAAGCTTCCTTGGTTCATTGCGGGATGCGTTTGAACATGCCATGACCGCGGATGTGGACCACAGCGGCGAAGCGTTGCCTGATGACCTGCTGAATGATCTTCCGAATCATGTCATTGAATGTCTGGATCCTGAATGGGATAAATATGAACAGTCCACGCTGAAGCGCCTCGCGGAAACCATCCGTATCGGCATTCGTGGTGATAATGTGGATATGACGGTCACCAAGCGCTTCGCGTAAGAAAACCTCCTCCTCCTTTGCCATCCCCATATACCCGGGGGATGGTTTTTTTCTCTTGAAAAGCTGATCCGTTTTTCTATGACAATAACCAGGTGTTCACACGTTCCGGATACCTTTTTCCTTTCCTCTATTGACAAACACCTTCTGAATTCGCATAATTGAAATACGGATCTGGATAGATCGTTACAATTGAAAAGGAGGCATTTCCCAATGAAAAAACTGCTTGCATTACTCCTCGCTGTGATGATGGTTCTTTCTGTTTCCTCCGCTTTTGCAGCCGGAAAGGTCATGCTGTACTCCTCCATGCAGGAAGCGCAGCTTCAGGCTATTGAAAAGGCATTTGAAGCCAAATATCCGGACATTGATATGGAGTATTATTATGCCGGCGGCGGTAAACTGGTCACCAAGATGACCACGGAAGCCGAAGGTGACGGCCAGATCGCGTGCGACCTGGTATGGCTGGGCGACCCGTCCGACTATGAAGCTTTCAAAGCCAACGGCTGGCTGCTGCCCTATGTCTCCCCCGAAACGGATCATATTGCCAAGGAATATATGGATGCCGAAGGTTACTACACCGCCGGCCGTCTGGTCACCATGGGTATCGCCTGGAACATCGGACTCGTCGATGAAGCGGATGCCCCCAAGACCTGGAATGACCTGCTGGATCCCAAGTGGAACAACCAGATCATTATGACAGACCCGTCCCAGGCTTCCACTACCAAGTACTGGATGGCCGCCATGATGCAATCCGAAAAGTATGGCGAAGCTTACTTTGAAGCGCTGAAGGCCAACGGTGTGGAGCTGGAAAGCGGCACCACCGCCACCCACAATCGTGTTGCAGACTCTTCCTATATGGTTGGTATCTGCCTGGACTATGTATCTGCCAACCTGATTGCGGAAGGCTCCCCCATCCAGTTCCATTACACCACGGATGACGTGATCACCATGACCAGCCCGATCGCCATGATCAAGGGCTGCGCCAATGAAGAAAACGGCAAGATCCTGATGGACTTCATCCTTTCCAAAGAAGGCCAGGAAGTCCTGGTGGAGAACAACCTGGTTTCTGTCCGGGACGACGTTGAAATGCAGGTGGACACCTCTGCGATTGCAGCCGTCAACATGGTCGTGGATTATAATGACCTGGGCGCCAACCTCCAGAACTACCTGGATAACTTCAATAAGATTTTCAATAAGTAATTCTCCGTTTCCCTGGGCATGCGCGCAGGACTTTGGCGGGCATGCCCGCTTTTTCTATCCGGCCTTTCACGGAGGGGAAAAAGCGGAAACGAAGCGCGTAAGGAGAACGATAGATGGCAAACGTTAGATTTGACAATATCACCTTCCGCTACGGAACAAATACAGTGCTGGAAAACTTCTCGCTGGAAGTGGAAAGCGGGAAAATCGTCTGTCTGGTCGGCCCTTCCGGTTGCGGCAAAACGACACTGGTGCGTGCCCTGCTGGGGCTTATCAAACCGGAAACAGGTTCCATCACTGTAGGCGACCGGGTGCTGTTTGACGCGAAAAAGCGCATCAACGTCCCGGCTGAAAAGCGGAATATCGGCATTGTATTCCAGGATTACGCCGTATGGCCGCATATGACCGTACTGGAAAACGTGTGCTATCCCCTGAAAAAGCAGCGGCGGCCCAAGGAAGAGGTCCGTGAACGGGCCATGCGCGCTCTCGAGCAGGTACACATGACGGAATACGCCAGGCATCTGCCCAACCAGCTTTCCGGCGGACAGCAGCAGCGTGTGGCCATTGCCCGGGCGCTGGTGATCGACAGCGATCTGCTGGTAATGGATGAACCGATCACAAACCTGGATGCCAAACTGCGGGAAGAAATGCTGCTGGAAATCCGGATGATCCAGAAACGGCTCAATGCAACCATCCTGTATATCACCCATGATCAGCAGTCTGCCTTGCAGCTGTGTGACAAAATGGCCATTATGCAGCAGGACGGCACCCTCTGCCAGTATGGCACGGATGAGGAAATCATCCTCCATCCTGCCAACCGTTTTACTTTCGAATTCATTGGCGTTTCCAACTTTATCCCCCTGGAAAAAGTCGGAAACACCATGTGCCTGAATGTCGGTGAAAAGATCCCCTTTCCGGATGCAGTTCCGGAGGAAGCGGCAAACGGCGGTTACGAGATCGGTGTGCGTCCCAATGACATCGTATTCGATCCCGAATCTCCATTGCGGGCCAGGGTGGATTCCAGGGTTTTCCTGGGCAGTGAATATAACTACTTCCTCTCCCTGGGCAGCAGGCAGATCCGTGTTCAGCAGTCCATGCTGGATGCCCGTACCCGCGGTACGGCTGATGAAGGGGAAACTGTTGGCATCCGGTTCCTGAACAGCCGCTGTTATCCCGCAAAGAAAGAAGGTGCATCCGCATGAAGCGCTTAGGCGGTGTCAGTGCAGAGCTCGCAGCCGTGGACGGACGGAAACGGCTGAATATGGACAAAGTGATGACCGTTGTCTGCTTTGTACTGCTGCTCATCATTGTGGTCATCCCCATCGTGATGATCATCTTCAATGCTTTCTTCAATGAAGGCAAGCTGGAAACCCAGATGTTTGTCGAACAGGTGACTGACGGCAAAAACCTGGAGGCAATGTGGAACACCCTCAAGATTGCGCTGTTTGCCACCATATTCGGCACCATCATGGGCGTATTCTATGCCTGGCTGCTGGGCCGGAGCGATATTCCCGCAAAAGGCCTGATGCGGGCGCTGTTCAACATCCCTTACATGTTCCCGCCCTTCCTCGGTGCCATGGCATGGGATATGATGTTCAATGGCCGTTCCGGCTACATCAACAAGATGCTCCGGGATCTCTTCGGCCTGACCCAGATGCCCATCAACATCAATTCAGTCTGGGGCATCGTATTCGTGGAGGTCAGCTATTACTTCCCCTTTGTTTTCATGCAGGTGGTTTCCGCGCTGGAGCGCATGGATCCCACGCTGGAGGAATCCGCCCGTATCGCCGGTGCAAAACAGCGCCAGGTGATCTGGAAGATCACCCTTCCGCTGGTCAAACCCGCTATCTCTGCAGGCGCACTGCTGATCCTCACTACCTCCCTGGCTCACTTCGGCGTACCGTCCATCCTGGGCTACGCCAAGGGCATATACACCCTGCCGACCCGGATCTACGCGGTTATTTACAATTCCGGCGGATCATTTGACGGTATCCGCCAGGGTGCTGCGCTTTCTGTCATGCTGGTCGTAGTCGTAGCCCTGGCACTGGTGCTGCAGAACAAAATACTGTCCGCGGGAAATTACGATATCATCAAGGGCAAATCCATGCGCCCGACCCTGATCAAGCTTCGCGGCGCAAAAATCCCGCTTTTCCTGCTGGCAATCCTGACGCTGGTGCTGATTGTAATCGTGCCCCTGGTCATGATCGTGCTGGTCTCCTTCCTGAAAGCTTACGGCCTGCCGATCGAATTCAAAAACTTCACCTTTGCCCAGTATGAAAAGGTATTTACCGCCAACGGTACCATCGCCGCGATCCGGAACTCGCTCTTTGTCTCAATCACCGCGGGTATTGTGTGTATGTTCCTGGGTACGCTGGTCGCTTATGTGGTCCAGAAAATCCGGCCAAAGGGTAAAGGCGCACTCGAGGTTATTTCCATGCTTCCCTATGCCATTCCCGGCACGGTGCTGTCCATCGGTGTGATCCTGGCGTGGAGCGGGCGTATCGTGGGGATCAACCTGTATAACACCATATGGATTATCCTGGTGGCTTATATGGCCCGGTACCTGAGCTTCAGTATGAAGACATCCTCCGCCGCTCTGCTGCAGGTTCATTCCTCATTGGAGGAAGCTGCCCGCGTATGCGGCGCCAGCCATACCGAAAGCCTCAAGGATATTACATTGCCCCTGATACGGCCGGCCATGGTCAGCGGCTTCTTCCTCATCTTCCTGCCGGCCATGCGCGAGGTAACGACATCCATCCTGCTGTATGGGCCGTATACCCGTACGCTGGGTGTCCAGATTTACTCCCTGCGTGATGCGGGCATGATTCCGCAGGCCGCTGCGCTGGCAACCGTCGCCATCGGTATCATCATTATCCTCAACACCATTGTCACCAAGATCACAAAGGACCGGAAGGGGGTGTAACCTGTGGGAGATCAGATTGTTCTGGATCATGTTACCAAGCGGTTCACCACCAAAACATTGGGTGACATCGTGGCTGTGGATGATTTCAACCTGCGGGTGCACGAGGGAGAATGCTTTTCCTTCCTGGGGCCTTCCGGTTGTGGAAAATCCACTACCCTGCGGATGATCGCCGGATTTGAGGACCTGACAGAGGGTGAAATCGAGCTCTGCGGCAGGCTGGTATCTTCCCGTAAAAAGAACCTGTATGTGCCGCCTGAAGAGCGCGGCCTGGGCATGGTTTTCCAGGCATTTGCGGTCTGGCCGCATATGAATGTTTTTGAAAACGTAGCATTCCCCCTGCGCATTCAGAAGGTAAACAAAACGGATATTGAGCGCCGGGTGAACGAAGCCCTCCACCATACCAGCCTGACCGGTCTGGAAAAGGCATGGCCAAGTGACCTTTCAGGCGGCCAGCAGCAGCGTATTGCGCTGGCCCGTGCCATCGTTACCAATCCCAAGGTCATGCTTCTGGACGAACCGTTGTCCAACCTCGACCCGAAGCTGCGTGAAACCATGCGCTTTGAGATCAAGGCGTTGCAGCGCAAGTTCACTTTCACCATCATCTTCG
>JAEEGI010023536.1_pt1 | contig 12081 bp, 10 predicted proteins | sample 8958751 | NCBI WGS metagenome assembly JAEEGI01 (sample SAMN16246545, study PRJNA631951) | gut metagenome | biome: gut microbiome; feature: rumen; material: KS-attached | host: Bos | place: Iran: Karaj | collected 2018-10 | reverse complement strand
ATCATCCACATCTCGATCTCGAGCAAGATCGAGCACAGCGGATATCTGCCTTCGCTCGAGGCTTCCAAGTCATTCGACAATGTGTTCATCATCGATTCGGGACACGTATCGAGCGGCCAGGGCCTTATGGCGGTCATCGCGGCCAAGATGGCCGAAGAAGGTCTCTCTGCAGAGGAGATCGTAAAGGAACTCGAGATCTACAAGAAGAAGATTCACACGAGTTTCATCGTTGATAACCTCGACTTCCTCGCCAGAGCAGGTCAGGTCGGAAACGGAATCGCGAACCTCGTCAAGTCACTGATGGGCCGTCCGGTATTGAGACTCAAGAACGGCGTCATGGGTGTCGGAATGACTTACTTCGGCACGAGAGAAAGTGCATGGAAGGCATATATCAACTCCGTTCTCTCCAACGCGGCGAAGATCGATAAAAGCATCCTCTTCATCACCTACGTCGGTCTTACCAAACGCGAGACGGACTGGATCAGAGAACAGGTTGAGAAATACATGGAGTTCGACGAGATCTACTTCAAGCAGGCATCTCCTGCCGTCTCCGTAAACTGCGGTCCGGGTACTTTCGGATTGCTGTATGTGGAGAAGAAATGAGCTATTCAGAGACCTTTCTGCAAAATGATGATGCCACGATAAAGTTCCGGAGGAATTCACGCACGTTAGCGGATCTCGGGACCGGCATTATCGTGTTCGGTTTCTGGAGTATCATCAAGCTTGCGACTTATTTGATCCTGAACATTCCCATCTACGATCTTTCCGAGATAGAGGATATGGATCAGAGTGATCTTCCCATCGTCATGGGGATGCTGTATGTCATGCTCGCGATCGACGTTGTCGTAAGGCTCATAGTGGGACTCAATGCGCGGGCGGAAGGCCGGGGCAGGAAGAGGTCTTCGCTTTATCTCATCTTCAATGTGTGGCTGATCCTGTTCGGTCTCTTCTCGGTGGGTTCAGTCATCTGGGAGTGTTTTGAATCCATCATGACAGAATCCTTCTTCGACTATCTGCTGACGCTTTTCATGGAATGCTCGTCCCTTGCCATCACGATAGAAGTCTATATCGCCGCTTTAAGCGTAAGGCGTTACAAGTTAAAAGAACTCAGAAGGAGATACCAACTCCGTGCAGGCTGATTTTCACTACTATGCTACATATTGCGCAGCCTTCCTTGCCGGGTACTCCCATGAGGAAGCACTGGCCATCTGCTATAGTGACCAGTTCGTCGATTGCTGCACCAAGACTTTCCTGAAGTCGGTAAAAGCATCCGTCCATGCAGCGACAAGCCAGACTCAGGCTGAACTTCTTGACATGAACACCGACATCTCAGGTCTTCAGGACATCACGAGGATCTGGGCATCGTTCCATTTCCTTCCCGGAGATCTTTATGCTGCCACGCCCCGCGCGAGCAAGGATTACAAGAATAAATACCGCCTCATCTGCAGACCGAACGGCGCTCTTTTGAAGGACACTGTCAATCTCGCTGCAGGAAAGAGCCTTCAGCATATCGGCATCGCCATGCATATCCTTGCAGATACCTGGGCACATCAGAACTTTGCGGGGACGCCTTCACTCGTCATCAACAGTACGGACTGCCGCTTCAGCGAGATAATGCCTAACGGTACGACGCGCCCCATATCTTTCAAACACGCACCGGGTGCAACAGACGATATAGAAAAAGCCAAGTACAACAGCACGGTTTTCAACACAAGCGAGAACAACATCCTTAACCTGGGACACGGTCACGCGGGACACCTTCCCGATTACAGTTTCATCAGGTATAAATACATGCCCGCCTGGGATAATTACCGCGAGTGTGTCAAAGATAATCCTGCCGATTACTACAAGGCTTTCTGCCAGATGGTCTATGCCATGAAGGCGCTCAGATCATCTCAGGGATTCGAGCTTGATACCTATGATGAAGAGACAGTTAAGCCCCACCTGTACAGCATAAGAACGATAATCACCAAAAGGCAGCCTGACGCTTCATCGGACTGGAAGGATCTCGCTTATGAACTCTCCGGTCAGCTCGTACCTGATTTTGATGTCGAAGAATACGCCGAAGAATACAGATCTGCTCCTGCGGAGGAAAAGGACGATACCTTTCTGGGAAGATTCATACTGGCTTCCCTTGCACAGAAGAGCATGATCACCAATAAGATCTTTAAGTCGGGAAATCTCCTGGCCGGGTTCTCCGTCGATTACGACAAGCACGGCGCGGCCGGCATCAAGGATTATCTTAAACTCGTATCTGCGAGCCGGAGGGCCGGATAATGAGCAAGAAAAAACGCGTATGGAACATCTTAGTTGCCATATTCATGATACAGAGCGCCCTGCTCCTCATGCTCATACCCGAGGAAGCATTCCTGCTCATTGCGGTATTCGTCGGTCTGATGCTCACGTTCAGAGGTATCAAGTTCCTCTTCTACTACGGCACACACGCAAAACACATGATCGGCGGCAAGAAGATACTCCTGGTCGGACTTCTGATGTTCGATGCGGGCGTGTTCTCCACCGCTCTCCTGGACCAGGCCCAGATAATAATGATCTTCTATGTTGTCGCGATACACCTCGTGGCGGCAGTGCTGAATTTCGCGCGTGCCGTAAGCAACAAAGGCGACGGCAACTCAGGCTGGAAGATCGACCTGGCGCAGGGCATCGGCAATATTGCCCAGGTCGTCCTGTGCATGCTCTTTGCAGGCTTCGTCGAGATACCGGTGTTCATCTACTGCGCAGGCGTAATCTACTCTGCGATTCTCAAGATAATCAGATCTTGCAAGAAGACTGCGATCGTCTACGTTCAGTGATCCTTTTTTACCTTGAGCTGTGCGATCGAAGCATAGTGCTTCACGATAAAACTCTCCGGAGCAAGTTCTTCGAGCATAGCCTTATGCTCCTTGTCCCACGCGTCCAGGACCTCGGGTGACATCGAAGCTTCCACTCCCCTGCACGCGCGCATCCTGCCGTGCCAGCTCTCCCTTGTGAAGGGCACATCAAGCCTGAACTGCTCCTGCGACACCAGCTCGAAATGCTTCAGATACTGATCAGGCACCCACACGGGATGCACCGTATCGCACGAACTGCTCCAGTCGGGATTGTGCTTTAAGATTATCTCCTCGCTCTTGCCCGCGATCTTGTCCTCAAAGGGAAGCCATCCCATGTACATGATAAGGAACCTTCCGCCGGGACGGAGCATCGATGCAAACTGCGGCGCGGTCACATCGTGGTCGAAATACCATATGCACTGGCACGCCGTTATCACGTCGAAACTGTTCTCCGGGAAAGAGATATCCTCCGCCTTTACCGTGAAGTACTCTATGTCCATACCTGCTGCCGATGCCAGGTTCTTTGCCTGTTCGATCTGGTTTTCGGCGATGTCAGTGCCGATCCAGTGCGCACCGTATCTGTACATGTTTCGCGGTATGACGCCTGTGCCCGTGCCGATATCAAGAACATCCTGGCCGTCCTTGCAGCAGCCCAGACCCAGGATGTAGTCGTAGAACTCCTGCGGGTATATGTCGCGGTATTTGGCGTAGTTCTCGCTCGTCTTTCCCCAGTCGAACGATCTTCCCTTATCTATGTCATCGATCTTCATATTGATTTCTCCCCATATTGTTAATCATCAGATACTATTCTACCAAACATAGTAAGCTTTCTGATGAAAGCCCGGGGTCATGCCTCGGGCTCATCATTGAAAGGAAAGCCCAAGCCCCAGATCGTGCTGTAGGGCTTGATCTTGTCGATGAATTTGGCGCGGGAACCGGTCTCGATAAGGTATGCCGCGTTCCTCGGCATCATCAGGACATTCTCTATCGAGTCGCCCGCGTTGATAGCGACGAAGGCCGCCGTATCGTAATCGTGGCCACCTAAGTAGAGAGTGTGGTCGCAGTTGTTGATGATGGTGTTGGCTACGGCCGGGTTATAGATAGACTCGAGCTGGCTCTTGCACTGCAGGATGATGCTGACGTATATCTCACGCGACCTGATGACGGAGATGAGCTTATCGAAGTCTTCTATGACCGTGTTGGTGGCAAAGTCATCGAGGATGAACCTGACAGGGACCTCAAGCCTGCTGTCCGGATTCCCGTCCGCCTCCTTGATGAGCGTCTGGAACGCCTGAGTGTAGAGCAGGTTGACAATGGGATCAAAGGTCCTGTCGCAGTCCGATACATTGAGGAAGAGCACCGTCTTCTTTTTGCCGAGTGATGCGAAATCAATGCAGTCATCGTCAGACAAGAAACCGCGGTAATCTGATGTATCGTACGGGTTTAAAGCCTGCGATACGAACTCGTTTATGGATGCCCACATCTTCTCTGCCCTCTGGGAAGCCATCATCTGAACATACTTGCGCGAGAAGAAAGAGTCCGGGTACTTTATCAAAGCCATGTCGAACTCTTTGCGCTTCTCAGGGACATTGTATCTCTGGTATGCCCTGATGACCCCGACGAGGTTGTGTTCACTCTCGTCAAGGAACTCAAGGACATAACCTATCATGCATGCCAGGAGTGAACGTGCCGCCTGCTCCCAAAAAGGTTCGTTCCTGTCCATCGTGGGCACGAGCGACTTGGCTATCGTGACGATGTCCTGCTCACGGAAGCCGCCGTCCGCATTGGTGCGGATGTACCTGAGAGGGTTGTACGAACCTGCAGACTTCAGCGGCTCGACAAAGTCAAGCATCTTCACTTCGAAGCCGCGCTCTGCCAGGTCGTCTTTGAACTTGTCGTACAGGTTGCGCTTGGTATCAGTGACTATGAGGCTGTGGTCCAGCACCTGAAGGTTGGGAATGACGTAAGATCCCGTCTTGCCGGACCCTGTCTGGCCGATGATGAGATCGTTGTTGTTCAATCCCGTCTCCCTGGAGTCATTGGATACCCTGATATCCGCTCCAAATACTCTGTAGCTGTTGTTTTCGTTGAAATTGATCTCGTACATATTAACCTCCGATATTTCTTGTGATATCCGTTGCCAGATTGAATGCCAATGCCTGGACAGCCGAGAAGTAGGTGTCCTTGCAGGTGACCTCTTTGATCTCGTCGAAGCTGTGACCGGTAGCTTCCGCTATGATCATCACCAGTTCTTCACCGACTTTATCAAGGTCTGTTACCATCTCCTTGATCTCGTGCGCCTTGAGCCCGTCTATGCTGCTGTGCGAATAAGACGGGTCGTGCAGCATCAGTCTAGAGTGAGGGAGCATGATGCGCTTTTCGCCTGCGAGGAACAGGATTCCGGCCATGGACGCGGCCTGGCCGATGCAGACCGTCTTAAGAGGAACCTTAAGAGACTTGAGCACATCGAACAGTGACAGGCCGCTGATGACATTTCCGCCGCCGCTGTCGATATAGAGCGTGATCTCTTCCTTGCGGTCGAGCGACTGGAGATACATGACCTGCTTGATGAGCCCAGTTGCCGATTCCGGAGTAACATCTCCCAGGAGGAAGAGCTTTCTCTCGGACATAAAGTGTTCGTCGAGGCCGATGAACTCCGTGCCGTGTACCGTGTTTCTGATGATCCTTGGGTTATTCCTTTCCAAATTCATCATCTCCTTTCTGTGAAAGAACGACACCGATCGCGGTGTCAGGTTTTAAATATGCCTTCATCTTCTTGCTGTCAGAGCGCACTACCGGTTCGATCAGAAACATGTATACATTGGCTATCAGCCGGTATGCCATGTTGATGTAGTAGTTGTCCTCATCTTTCCAGAACAGGTACGGTGAATGGGTGAACACCGCATACCCGTTGGCAACGACATACAGTTTGGGACTGTGATCGAAGCCTCTGATGAACACCCTGCACTTCTGCGAGGTAATGCACTCGTAGTACATCTCGAAATCGATGTTGCAGAACAGCCTGACAAGAGCCGAACATTTTGCTGCATCCACCAGAGCGAGGGCGAGCGAGTGGACCGCATACATGTAAGGTATGTCATCGTCATGCTCTTCGAAGTACTGTCCGCTGCAGTACTTGCCTTCCTTGCACCGTGCGATCAGGCCGATGTACTCGCCTATCGTCAGGTCATCCCAGTTGCCGGGCTCGTCGATGTCGAGCATCAGGCTTACCGAGAAGGCAAGCGGATTTGCTGCCGGGTCATTGCTGTAGTCAGCAAGCGCCGACAGCGTACCGAGAGTCATGGCATGACTCATGGATGTGACGAGTCCGGTCTCATCCGGGGTCAGTGGGGTTTCGTAGTTGATCATAAAGACCTCCTTACTTAAAAGTGCCCTGCGCCTTTGCGGGTAACAGGGCTACGTGTCCTATAGCGTAATGGCGGTTCTCCATATATCACGGAACCATTAGGAAATTTAATTTTCCGTTATGCTGTCCCGCAGAACCCGTATGAATAAAGGATTTCGACTTGTCTATTCCGTTTTCGTAAGTAGAAAAAAATAATGTTTGTGCTACACTTTTACAAATAGAACGGAGGGCTCAGTATGTCCGGAAGAAAACTTGCCGAAGAATACAAACCGATCAAGATAATCAGCATAAGTGTGTGGGAGATACTGTTTTACCGTTTTACGGGAAATGTCTTTACCGCTGACGGTGCAAGCGAATACAACGGCAGTGCTGCCGTCTCATTAGACCTGCTCAAGATAAAGAGCATCAGCAGGGGCAGCCTGAAATATCTTCAGCCTTACCTTAAGTTCAGGAACAGCCGCGCACTATCTTCAGATGCGATAATCAACGTATCATTTGAGTCTTTGTCCCAGCTTGATGCCAAGACCATCAACAAGTTCAAGATCGATCCGAAGTTCAAGCCTGATGATGAGGATCTTAAGAATCTTTATAATAAGTTTTTACTGATGTACTACATTAATAATCCGCATAAGAAAGGCGCGCCAAAGAATATTAATGCCCAAAGGGCGAAGCAGTATGAATATTGGTACAAAGACCAGAACCAAAAATGGCTTGAAGACAAGGACCAGGATGTTCTAAACAGATACTTTACTTCATATGTGATCAAACAGATGAGATACAAATTCATGGATCTGATGAAGTACTATCTCGTCCATAAGTGCACCACTGCGCTCAAGCGCACGAAAAACAACAAAAAATGCAACGCTAAAAAAGAAGAAAAGCCGAGGCTCCTCCTTTATAAAGAAGGTTTTGATGCCGTCTTAAGCGGAAGAAAGATCCACTACTGTTACTACAAAAGATCGGCTAGCAAGGCAAAGCAGGGCGACTGTATCTTCATCACAGAAGACCTGTATGAGAGGATGATGAACTGGACCTGGTTAGGCCTCAAGATCGACGAGAAAAAGAAGAGCGATCTGACATCTGCCAAAGCTTACGATGCCCTCGTGATGTCTTCCATCATCGGCACGGTAAAGATCCCGCGTCTTTCGATCCTTATGTTGGACAGTGCCGAATCCGGTAAGATCTCCGGCAACAGGAAGATCCTGATCAAAGACGGAAAAGAGTCTGCCAAGCTCATCAGCGAAGATGAGTATAAAAAGACAATGGGTAAGGAATTCGAACACCATAACATACTGTGGGACGGACAGGCACTTCTCGACTCGAGTTTTTTTACCGGAGAATTCAGCGGTCACGGCATGATGCTCCTGCGTAATTCCTTCTTCAAGGCATGTGCCTTCAACACCAATATACAAAAGTTTTTTAAAGACAACGGCATCAAAGATGTAACCGACATGTTCGGCAGGAAGATGAAAGCTTCTGATGTGCGTATGATCGTTACCGTAGACAGTCTTAAACTCATCAAGTTTGCCGAGGTCCTGGGAAAGACCGATAAGGATCTGTACGTATATTGGTTAAGACACATAGATGAGACATTCGGAGTAGTAAAGCAGGAAGAGCCATCGAACCTTGGAAACGGAAAGTATCACGAGGCAAACTACCAGATCCTCAATACTCTCCCCTTGACTACAGATGACATAAGATGTCTTGTGCAAGACGATGCGCGTTACATGGCACTTCTTAAGACGGACAAATCCGTCATGCTCTACCATCTGCGTTTTGTCGACCAGTCGATGAGAAAGAAGTACTTCATAAAGAACATGCTCAAATACAGTCCTGACTTCGATAAGACCGATTATTACAGAGCATTCGTCCAGGAAGAGATATCCGACTACAAAGAGAAAATGAGAAATGGCCGCATCAAGCTCCGCGGTGACCTGTACACCCTGTGCAGCATGCCGTATGAGATGCTTGAATATGCAGCCGGGAAAAAGGTCTGTGATATCTCACCTCAGCTTGAAAGCGATGAGATATACATCAGCGGCATCAACAGCGGCAAGGAACTTCCTTTGTTCCGTAACCCCCACATGAACTCCGGTTCCGTCTGCGTCATGAAGACGAGAGACTGCCCCGTGTACGATGAGTACTTTAATTTCGCAACGAAGACAGGAAGCAACGTCGTTGTCGTGTCTCCTCTTAGCAGCAACATAATGGTCAAGCTGGGCGGTGCGGATTTCGATTCGGATACGGTACTAATCCTGCAGGATGAGACCATACTCAAAGCAGCAAAGGAACTCAGCAAGATGGACTTCCTTTTTGGCGGAGGAGATGAGATTCCCGTGGCCCAGGCGGATGAATCCATAAGAGAAGGCACCAAGCAGGATCTTCCCGATGACATAGGCTATGCGATGAACGACGGCGAACTCTCACAAAGCGCCGTGACGATCGGAACGGTATCCAACACAGTTCAGTATTTCAACAGCATTTTCTGGGACGGATACTTCAATAACGCGAGCGAGGATTTTCTTTCCGAAGTATATGACTGCATCTTGTATCTTTCCATTCTTAACGAGCTTGAGATAGACAAATCCAAACATGAGATCACCGTTAAGATCGAAGACTGCAGAAAGGATACTCTCAAAAGAGAACTCCAAGGGAAGACTCTCGTACCTTATCTGAAGAACAGTACCGCAATGTATGTGCCGGCGTTCCTTTATAAGACCCACGCGAAACGCAACCTCCTCAGGGAAAAATGCCGGTATTGGAAGTGTCCCGTAGACCAGATCGCCGTGGTCCTGTCTAAGCTTGCAAGATCCGGAAGAACACAAGGCGTTACGCACAAGGATCTGCTGGAACTCTTCGACCTGGATCGCGAAGGCATTAAGAATACCGCAAAGCTTAATGAACTGCGGCTTAAGATCCCCCGTCTTATTCAAAAACACCAAGCCATCAACAAGGATAAAACTCTTGATGACATGGATAAGACCAAAGAACGCAACGAAGCGCTCGAAGAGTTCCTGTACAGCATCAGGGAGATGAACGATGCTACCATGTCCCAGTTGTTCAAGTATGCTTTCGACAGGTATAAGCCCGGTTACAAAGACAAGAATCTGGTAGGTAAGTTAAAGTACCCCGAACTGGCAGGAAACGATGTCAAATATATGTATCTCGGCCTGCTGTTTGCGATAGGGCGCAAAGTTGCTACAGATAAAGACGGTGTATACCACGAGGATGAAGATCCCGCCATCGCCTGCATCAAAAAAGACGGCACCGTCACACCGGAACTCAGACTGCTCGCTGAAGGCGAGGAAACCGGCAGCCGCAAGACTGTAACTATATGGGGTGATACATACGTCTATCAGGACAACGCCTGAACTCAGAGTTCGTTCTTCAGTTGATCCAGAAGATCTTTAGTTTTCTCCTCAAACACTTCGTAGAAGTTTGCACCGTACCGGAAGATGCAGTTGTCTTCACGATTAAGCGCTTCATACAAAGAATCGTAAACAGGATCTATCTTTGCGAGTCTCGGATAGACACTTCTGGCAGCAGGAAGCATGTACTGGAGTTTGCCGTCTGATGTGCAGAGGTCATAGGCAAACTGCGGATCAGCCAGTATCTCGAGAAGATCCAGACAGTCCAGTAGTTTCTCTTCGCGAACGTTGTTTCCTATCGAGACAAGATCTGCAAAAAACAACGGAATATCATCAGTATCGTTATCGGAGAAATTGGCAAAACGCACCACGTAATCATCAGGTTTCAATTGGCGCAGATTCTCTGTAAAACCCATGAAATAACGGCATTTGCCTGCATTGAAATCCTCCACTCCGCCATACTCTTTAAGAGTTGAATTATCGACCTTATCGCTGCCGCCGTTAAGCTTTATCAGATGCTTCATGACTTCAAGATATCTGCCGGACTTATCCTGATAATTGCAGAAGGACTGAAGATAATAATACATGCTCATCGTGCGCAGTGGGATCGCAACATACTCATCGAGATTCATGACATTATGTATATTCTCATCGTCTTCCCTGCGACATATAAGCGAATTGGCACAGAGCATCAAAGGTATGCCGTATGTCTTCTTGCGCACTTTGCTCGTATCGATGATCCAAGGGAACATGTCATCAATATCGATGATGTCGGGCAGTTCGTGCAGATATTCTTTATCAACCAAAGACGTCATCGTGATCGCATCGTAAATGAACAGATCCCCGTCCCTGCCCGGTTCTTCGTTATAGCAATTCCAATTCTTGAAGATGATCTGCCTTGTATGACCTGTGCCGCGGAACTTCTTCTCCAGTTCACGGCAGAAGAAATCCGTATCGGTGAGGTCGAAGTAATAGTACATGATTATGGGATCATCCATGTTCCTATATCCTTTGCGGCAGTTTGTATTATTATACCCGAAGCAGTGCAGGCGCTATCACTCGCGCCACTTATACCCCGCCTTGATGACTGTCTCTATATGCGAACCGCTGTCACCCAAGGCAGCACGGAGTTTCTTAATATGCGTATCGACCGCGCGGTCGTAACCTTCATACTCGGCGCCCCACACGTGATCGAGGATCTGGTTACGCGAGAGCACGATATCCTTGTTCTCGATCAGATACAAAAGAAGGTCGTATTCTTTGGGTGCGAGAGCCACTTCCTTGCCTCCGCATGTTACGCGCCGCTTGGCAGGTTCGATCACGATGTCGCCCATGACGATCATGCCGTTCTTTACGAGCAGACCTTTGTAACGGTTGATGAGCGCGTTTATCTTGAGCAGGAGAAGCTTGGTCGAGAAAGGCTTGGTGATGTATTCGTCCGCACCTATCTCATAACCTTCTTCTATGTCTCTGTCGTCGCCTAATGCAGTAAGGAAGATGACCGGCACATCGTACTTTGTGCGGATGAATCTGCACACCTCGCGGCCGTCCTTACCGGGCATCATGATATCCAATACGATGCAGTCATAGCGGTTCATCTCTACCAATTGGCATGCAGAATTGCCGTTGTCAGTAACATCAACCTGAAGGCCGTTCTTTGTAAGGAACGCCACCGTGATGTCGCGCAAAACTCTGTCGTCTTCTGCCAGAAGTATCCTGCTCATGCCTTAGTTGCTTCGAACCAGAAAATGGTCTCTCCTCCCCTTAAATCGTTTCCGCATCTGAAGCCGTGCAGCTTCATAATGTTCTCGTTGATCTCGATGCCCATGCCATTGCTGTTCAGCTTGTCGGTCTTTGATTTCTTATCGTTTGCAGAGTCGTTGCCGAATGATACCCTTACCTTGTCGTTCCACATGCTAAGCGTGATTCTTGCTTCCTTGTCTGCATACTTGATCATGTTCGTCATGTAATTGCCTATCGCGATCCTCATGAGCTTCAGGTCTGCCTTTATGGTAAACTCCTTGTCCTTCGGCAGCTCTACTTCCAGGTGGCGATCGTCCGCAAGAGGCTTTACGTGGTTATATACCGACTTAATGAGCGATACCAGTTCGACCTCTTCGATGTTCATCTTTATCTTGCCGGAATCTATCTTCTCCATCTCGAGGAAAGCATTGATCAGTTCGGACATGTCTTCGACTTCGCGGCCGACTTTCTTCGCGTATTCCTCGCGGTCCTTCTCGTCGATGTAGTCCCAGTTTTCCATGTACGCCTTGGTGACGGCAAGAGGTGTCTTGAGTTCGTGCGCGACGCCTCTGGTGAGTCTTCTCGAGCGCATCTCGTATTCCTTACGTGTCCTGTAGAGTTTCGCGATGACGAGAGGGATAGCGACGAGTGCTGCGAGCATCAGGACGAGAAGCACTACATACAGGGCGACGTTAGAACGCACTGCGAGTTCTACCGGATGGAAGACCTGGACAGTGTACATATTGCCGGCCTGGGTCGTGCTCATGTGGATCAG
>JAEEGI010023535.1_pt1 | contig 12081 bp, 8 predicted proteins | sample 8958751 | NCBI WGS metagenome assembly JAEEGI01 (sample SAMN16246545, study PRJNA631951) | gut metagenome | biome: gut microbiome; feature: rumen; material: KS-attached | host: Bos | place: Iran: Karaj | collected 2018-10 | reverse complement strand
TTTGATTTTTTAATAATTGAATTTAAATGGAAGAAAAAGTAAAAAAAGAAATAGAAGAAGAAAAAGAAGAAGAAAAAAAAGAAGAAAAAGAAGAAAAAAAAGAAAAAGAAGACAAAAAGGAAAAAAAAGAAAATGAAGAAGAAGATGGAAACGAAGTTTTATCAGATGAAAAAGAAAAAATATTTCAAGAAAAATTAAGCAATCTTCGTTCAAAAATGAGTAAAAAAATAGGAAAAAACGAAATAAATGAAATATTAATATCAAAAGAAGATTTAATAGAAAAAAAAGAATTAATTCTTCGATATATAGAAAATGGAAGAAAAGATGATTTAATAAATTTTGTAAAATCAAAAATAACAAATGATAATATATTTAATTTAACATTAGGAATATCAAAAGATACAATAATACATAAATTAATAAAATTAGATAATGAAACATTATTTTTTGCAATGTTTGAACATTTCAATTCTAATTTTTCAGAAGATGAAATATATAATTTATTAAATTATAGAAATGAAAATGGAGATACATTATTATTAACCGCAGTTTTAAAAGGAAATATGAATATAATAAAAAAATTAATAAAAGAAGGTTCAAATATATATACTAGAAATTATAAAGGTCAAAGTATTATGCATATGGCTGCTCAAGGCAATAATCCTAATTTATTAATTTATTTTAAAGATAAATATAAATTTGATTATTTAGATAAAGATAATGGAGGAAATACTCCTTTGCATTTTGCATGTTATAATTCTAGTGAAGATTCTATTAATTTTTTATTAAGTTGGATGGATGATATTAATGTTAAAAATAACAAAGGACAAAATCCTTTATATTTTTCTATTTATTTTATAAAACCTCATTTAATTAAAAAGTTAATTTCTAAAGGAATTGATTTAAATATTTATGATAATAATGGTAATATTAATAATAATGTTGAAAGTGTTACTGATATTATTAAAATGAAAAGTGAATATAATCCTGAATATAATAAATTATTAACTTTTATAGAAAAAAAAAATAATATTAATAAATTTCTTTATTATGAAAATAAATCAAATGAAGAAAATGAATTTACGTTAGTAAAGACTAAATATTTTTCAATATTATTATTCTTTATTTTTGAATTAATAATGTTAATATTTATAATGCCATATATAAAAAGAATATCAACTCATGTAATATTTTATTCATTAATGATATTAATAATAATAGTATATTTATTATTAATAAAAAGTGATCCTGGAAATATAATATCAAATGATGAAAAAGATTGGTTTGAATTAGTAGATTTAGGTTATTATATTAATGATTATTGTCCTTATTGTAAAATAAAAAAAACAGTAAGAGTAAAACATTGTTTTATTTGTAATAAATGTATTGAAGGTTTTGATCATCATTTTATTTTTATTGATAATTGTATTGGAGATGGTAATGAAAATTTATTTTTTTTAATCTGTGTTTCTTTGTTGTTTAATTTAATTTTTTGCTTTTTTTGCTGCTACCAAATTATTAGTATAAATTCTTTCTTTTTAGGAATTTTATTTATTATGATATTTGAAATTTTGACTTTTATAGTTATTTCTTATACTTTTTATATTTTTATGAAAGGGAGATTTTATGATTATGCTAATTTAAATGCTTATTTTAAAACTGATTAAAAGTTTTTTACTAAAATATTTAATTTTTTAAAAATTTTTTTTATTTTTTTTTACTTTTATGGAAGATATTGATATGAAAGATAATCAAGGAATATATGAGACTAAAGAAAAATTTAATAATGATTTTTGTTTCGATATGTATGTTTGAACAATTCATTGTAAAAGAAAAAGAAATTCTTGGAAAGAATAATTATAATAAACATTTTAAAAAGGATTTGATATAAATTCAAAATAATTTAAATAAAATCAAATAAATAATAAATAAAACAAAAATACCTAAATTCATTGAACAAAAAAAAAAAATGATAATAAAAAAACCATAAAATTAAATAAAAAAAAAAATAAAAAAAAAAAACTTTATGAATAACAATATACATAGAATAACAAAGAATTTCTTTAAAATAACTTTGGATAAAATAATATAAATAAACTATAAAAAAATTAAATTAAATTTAAACTTTTTCACAAAAAAAAGTAAATTTCAAAAAATATTAAAAAAATAAAAAAAAATGGACATTCTTGCAAATATCTTAGGATCATCAGATCAAAAGACATTACAAAGACCAACAACAATACAAAAGCCATTTTTTGTAAAACCAAAAGGAAAAGAAATATCAATAAATCCATCATTAGAAAAAAAGGTGAAATACATAAAAAAATCAGAGAATTACGAATTAACACTTCAAATAAATGGAAAGACAATATTTCAAAATTTAATATTAACAGCAAGTGCTCAAATAGAAAATGAAAAAGGTGAATTAATACAAATTCCAATATTATGTAAATGGAAAAGAATAAATAAAGATACAATAATATATATTAAAAATATAAATTCTTTTTCATATATGCCTAATGCAGAAGATATAGGATATATCATTGAAGTTGAAGTTTCATTATATGATAATCCAAAAGATATTTCTATTGCTCAATATGGTCCTATTGAAATGGATAATGATATGAAACAAACAATTGAAATCTTTTTAACTTCTGGAAAAGCTCATTTTAATTTTGAAATATTTGATAATGAAAAACAAGAAAAAATTAATAATAAAGAGTATATTTTATATTTAGAAAATGATGGAATGAAATTAGTTGATGTTGACATTAATAGAAAAGAAAAAGTATTAGAAAAATGTAGATATTCTCAATTTAATCCTATTATTAATTTACATCCTACTAATATTAAAAGATTTACTATGAAATTTTGTGATGTTCAAAATAATATTAATTATTTAAATTATGCTGAAGATATTGAAAAATTTTCTCAAAGTATTAAAAGCCAATATGAATTTTTAGCTTTAAGTAAACAAAATAGAGAATTAATGTATTTAGTTATTCAATTTTTTGTTATTGATGAAAAAATTAAAAATAATAAAATTTTTTCTTTTCAAAATTATAAAAATTTTTCAGCTGAAACAAAAGTAAGTATTACTGATTTAATTGGTCAGTTAAAAACTTTAAATGAAGAAAATACTATTATGATGAAAAATATGAAAATTTTAGAAAGAGTTAATAAAAAGTTACATTTAGATTTAAAAAATTTAGAAGAAGATTTTCAAATTACTTTGGAAAAAATTAATGAAAGTGATTTAAATATTGAAGATGAGATAAATAAAAATCAAAAAGTTATTAATAATAATTATAATAATGGTAATAATGTTAATAATAATAATAATTTAAAGAAAAGTAATTTTGGAAATAATTCTTCTTTATTAAATTCTGATTGGAAGAAAAAATATGAAGAAATGAATAATTTATATAATTCTTTATTAGCTAAAGAAAAAGCTTTAACTGAAGAAAAAAATGAATATATTAATAAAGAAGAAAATAATAAAAATATAATTGAAAAATATAAAATTGAATTAAGTGAATTAAAAGAAAAAAATTCTAATTTAGATAATGATTTAAAAATAGTAAATAAGAATTATACTATTATTACAGAAGAAAAGACAAAATTAAATACAGAAATATTTAAATTAAAAAATGAAAATGAAGAATTAAGAAAATCAAATAATAAATTAAAAGAGAATTTAAATCAAATATCTAAATATAAAGAATTAGAAGAATTAGTAAATAAATATAAAAAAGAAAATGAGAAATTATTATTTGATAATAAAAATTTAATATTACAAAGAAATTTATTATCAAATCAAAGAACAGATGCTTTAAAAGAATTAGAAAAATTAAAAAATTTAAAAACTTCAAAAGAATCAGAAATAAATTCTTTAAAATTAGAAGTTGAAAATTCAAAAAAATTAGAAATAGAAAGAATTAAAAAAGTACAAAATTTAAATACTTTAAATGAAGATTTACAAAAAAAATATGATGAATTAAAAAATAAAAATGAAATATTATTAATTGATTATAATACTATTAAACAAGCTTATGATAAATTAATAGAAAATCAAAATGAAGTAAGTATGGATACTAATAGAAGTAATGTTAAAATTTCTCCTGAAGAATATGAAGAATTTGATAATTTAAAAAAAGAAAAAGATGAAAATGAAGCTTTGATTATGCAACTTCAAAGTAATAATCAAGCTAAAGATTTAGAAATTAAAAATTTAAAAATGATTATTGAGTCTTTTAAAAAAAAGTAATGCAATTTTATTAATTTTTAACATCTTTGAAATTAAAATTCATTTATTAATTTTTTTAATGTTTAAATATTATAATTAATATTTAATATTCATTTAATTGTTTATTGTTTTTTTTTTATTTCTTTTTATTTAGTGATTGAATTTAAATGGAAATATTAATTTTTAAAATATAAAAAATAATACTTTCATCTTATTATCTTTTTTCAAAAAAAAATTAAATATAAAAAAAACAAATAAATTATTCTATAAAAAGTGGAAAAAAAATATTTAAAAAAAGAAATTGATCGGTAAATATATAAAGAAAATTGTAATGAAAATATAGAATCAGGACAAACTTTAGATTCAATGTAAATTTATAATTGCTAAAAATAAATAAAATTAAATAAGTTTAATTAATGATGAAAATTAAAAGAAAAATGGAATTGATTCTCCTGAAAGAACTATAATCAATAGAGAATTAAAAATAATTTAATTGATAATAATAAAAATCTTAGAGAAAATAATAGTTCAGAAGATAATTTTAAATTAAAAATAATCAAAAAATTAAATAAGGAAGAAGATAAAAGGGAAATTAATTATTATCATATAAAATAACTATTGTAATTGATATCTAGTTATATGAGTAATTATAATTGATTTAAAATGCTTTTTACTTATATTTCAATATCGAAAAAAATGAATCATCATTAAAAAAAAATCCTTTAAAAATCATTTAAAAAAAAATAAATGTATTAATAAAACAAATAAATGAATTATTCATCAGACATAGCATTATCAAAATCATTTAAAGCATTAGAAAACTTTTCACTTAATATATCTGAAATTTTAGAAATTCTTTCTAAAGCTCTATTAAGAACTTTATCAGTTTTAGATTTTTGAGTTTGTAATCTAACATTCATAATATCTTCACTTGGATGAGGAACTGAATAACCAGAAAAAGTAGTTTCTGGATCTTTCATTAACATATATCTTAATAAATTTCCTAAAGTATGATCTTCTCCTGTAAATGAATATGTACAATTATAATTACTATCTTCTTTATCTTGTTCTATTTTTAATTTTTCTGTTTCTATCATCGTAACATCTTTATTTTTATTTGACATTTTTTTTAAAAAATGATAAATTTTTAAATCATTTTTTATTTTTAAGAATATTTTTTTAATAAAAGGTTTTTTTATATTTTTTAAAAAGATTTTAATTATATATATTTTTTTAAAGTTAAATATAGATTAATCTAAATAATTTCTTATAAAATTTATTTCATCTTTATTAAAATGTTCTTCTGGGTATTTCATATACAATCCAAAAATAAACATAATTAAAAATAAAAGAGTACCAAATAAAAAGGAGCAAAATATTTGAGTATAAAAAGAAAAGAAATAATGACAAATAAAATTATCAATTAATATATAAAAAATAACATGAAAAAATATAAAATGATAAAAAATATTAAAAAAAGTATGAAATAAATAAAGGAAAATTTTATAAAGAAAATAACAAATAATAATAGAAATTAAATCAATTAAAGTATGTAAAGTAATTGAAGATAAAGTTTGTAAAGTTTCATTTTTTTTCATTTGTTTAAATTTATCAAATGCAAAATCTATTCTTTTTAATATTCTATTATTATCTTTATATTTATTTCTTAATGATTTATATTTCATTTTTATTGTTTCATAATCACTCCAAGGAGCAATTCTAAATATTTTATAAGGATCATCTTCAAAAAAATATTTAATGTTTTCTTCTTTATTTTTTTTCCTATTTTTTTCTTCTTTTTCCTTTTTTACTCTTTTTGTCCCAGAACTATAAGATAAAAATAATAAAAATAAAATAACAAAAAAAAGTAATTTCTTCAACACTTAATTTTAAATTACATTAAATAAAAATATAATAAAATAAATAAAAAAAAGAAAAATAATTAAAGAAAAATAAAAAACAATCCAATAAAAACTAAAAAACTTATTTGGAATAATTAAATTAAATAAAAAAATATAAATATAATTTAATATGTAAATTACATAAATAATGTCAGTAGAATCTGAAAAAAACGATGAAAATATAACAATAAGTTTAAATTACAAACCAATAATAGCATCATCAATTGATTCAAATTTAGGAAATATAAATGAAATCTCAAAAAAATTAAATGAAAGTAAAGGTTGGTTTAGTTCACGTTTTTGTAATTATCCTCAAAGTATATATATTCAATTTAATTATCCTGTTCATTTAAATCAAATAAATTTATGTATGCATGAAAAAATTATTCCTGAAAAAATTTATTTTTTCTCTTATTTCCCAGAAGATATTTATGGATATAAAATTCAAAATTATCAAAATTTAAATTATAATAATTTTGGTTTTGTTAAATTAGATGATAATTCAAAATCTGATTTTAAATTTAGAGAATATAGAAAAATTTTCGTTGATATTAATGCTTTGGTTGTTAGATTAGATTTTGAAAAAAATTATTTGAATAAATTTAATACTTTTCAACAAGTTGGTTTAATTTCTGCAGAATTTTTAGGAAGAAGAATTAAAGGAGGTTTAAATATTAATATTGATAATATATTAAATAAATATAATAATAATAATAATAATGAAGAAAATGAAGAAATTGATCCTTCAGCAAAAGATAAATTAAATTATTTTAATGAAAAATTAACTCAAGCAATGAAAGAAAAAAATTATAAAGAATGTAAAGATATAAAAGATAATATCGATCAAATTACTTTTCTTGGAACGGAAATATTTAAATTAAATAAAGATAAAATTAATGCTGTTTATATTGAAGATTTTGATTCGGCTCAAAAATTAAAAGAAAAAGTAGAAAAATTAAGAAGTCAACTTGATTTAATTGGAACTAAGAAAGCAATTGATATTAATAATAATATTTCAAGCGAAGAAAATAATAATAATGAAGATGATAATAATAATATTATTGATTATAGTATTAATAATGATAATAATAAAAGTAATGTTATTAAACCTGTTGTTCAATTTAATGAAGATGATTTTAAACCTTATGATGAAATTGTTATTCCAACATTAAGAAAAAAAAATAATTCTTCTTTTGATTTGAAAAAAGAATATAATTTAGATGATAATGGTAATGATAATGATAATTCTAATAATAATAATATTAAAGAATTTGAAAAAGAAATTATTAAAAAATATAGTCTTTTAATTCCTTTTGTTGGAGAAGAAAGTATTAAAAATTTATTTAGTAATTCCCCTAAAAAAAAAGAAGAAGGATTTAATACTTTAAAAGATAAATTATCAGAAATTTTCATTGATAAAAATATAAATAAACTATTATTAAATTTATTTGATTTAGTATCATATATTATAGAAGATAAAAATTCAAATGTGATATTAAATACATATGATTTCATTCATGATTTATTTGATTATATATTAATTAATAATGAAAAAATAAATCCAAGTAAAAATTTAAATTATTTCTTATATGATAGAATAATAAATCAAATAATTCAAAAATTAGGAGATTCAAAATTAAGTCCAAAAGCAATAGAAATGTTTAATTTTTTCCTAAAGCAAAAAATATATGATTATAAATTATTAATATCATATTTAATTGCCCCAGATGTTAAAATAGATGAAGGATTACCATATAAAATAAATAATAAATTAACAATGTCAAAATTATTAATTCTTCAAAATATATTAGAATCATTTAATCAAGCTTTAGAAGATAAATTAATAACATTAGAATCATTTCCTTCAACAATAATAAAAAAATTTATATTAATGAATATAGTAAATTCACGAAGTGAAATAAGGAAATTAAGTAGATTACTAGTATCTAAATATATAGAAATATTTAATGTAAAAAGTATATCAAAAGAAATAATATCAATAGATCCAAGAGAATTAAATAAATTAAAAGAAGAAATTCCTCAATTAAAAGAGTATTTAGATAAAACAAATATAAATAAAATAGATATATCAAATCAAAACAAAAGTAAAATATCAAATAATCAAACATCAAATAATGTATCAAATATAAATAAATCAAATAAAAAAACAAATAAAACAAAGAATATAATATCAAAATCAAAAAGTAAAGAAAAAATTAAAAAAGAAAAGGAAAGAGAAAAATGTGTATATTGTCAAAATACATTAAATCCAAAAATTTCAATGGAAAAACATTTTGAAAAATATTGTCCAATGTTTACAAATTGTCCTCGTTGTTCAATAAATATTGAAGTAAAAAGATTAACAAATCATTGTTTGTATGATTGTAAATTTAAAAAAGATTTTATGTTATGTAAAAGATGTAAAGAAGCTATTCCTATTAAATTATATGATAAACATCAAAAAGAAAATAGATGTAATCCTGCTAAAAATATGAATTCTAATAATAGATGTCCTCTTTGTCATGAAGATATTCCTCCTTATGATAAAGGATTTTTCACTCATTTGTGTGTTGATTTTTGTGATGAACAAATTAGAAGTCATAAAAAAAAAGATGTTGCTGTTTAAGCTTTTATTATTTTTTCTTTTCTTTTCTTTTCTTTGGTAATTTTTAAAAAAGTTTTGTTTTATTTTTTATTTTATTTGAATTTTTTTTTTTTGTTTTTTTAACATATATTCATTTATTTTTTATATTTAATTTATTTTTTTAAATAATATATTTTGGGTTTTTTTATTTTTTTTTTTTGAATTTTAATGATTTTTTATATTTTAATTTATGGAAAAAAATATTCTATTTGAATTATCTAGAATTAAATGTGAATTAGTATATTTAAATAATCCTAAAAAAAAGAATGAAGCAAATAAAATGACAAAACTATTAAAAACTAATTTTACTGAAATTTATTTAGATGAAGAACCAAAAGATTCAATTCCTTATTTATTTAATTTTTATGAACAAAATCAAATATATCATAACATGCTAATGTTAACAGGGTAAAATTTATTAAATATAATTAATATTTAGACTAACAAATTTAAGTTTATATTTTGTTTTTTTAGATAAAGAAATTTCAACATTAAAAAATTATATCCTTCAATTTCATAATGTAAGAATAAATATTAAAAAAAAAATAATATTTATTTATTAATAAAATTAGTTTCAAAGAATAACTCAAAATGATTCAAATAAAAAATTATCTGAATTAATTATTATAGGAGATAATGAAACAGATTTTTCAGAAGAAATCAAAAATGAAGAAAATATTATTCTATTAAAATCAAAAGAAGAACAAAAATTAAAAGAATCATTATCTGAAATCATAATTAATATTCTTAAAAAATATATTTCATTTATAAAATCAAAACCTAAATTTTTAAAAGGAAATTCATTAAAAAAAGTAAATTTAACAGAAGTTAAAATTACATGTGAAGAATATATTCAAATTAAAATATATGATATTCCAAAAATTTCATTTGGTTTATTAGTTAATGAATTTAAAATTCCAAGTGAACAAACTAAATTTAAAGAATTTAAAGCAATTAGTATTTTTTTAGAAGATTATCAAAAAAGTAAAATCTCAAAAACAGAATTCAATGATAATAAAGAAATATATGATTTATTTGAAATAATATTTAATGGATATAAAAAAGCAAAACAACAAGATTTATTAATTGAATCTTATTTACGTTTAATTACATATGAATCTAATTTTAAAAATAAATTAGATGATATTTTAGATTTATGTAATAAATGTAATAAAGAAGTAAAGAATTTAATTCCTCATTCAAAATATAAAACATATATTTACTTATATCAATTATTAAATAAATTAAATTTACAAAGAATGAGTGTTTTCTATTTATATTTAGCTTTACATTCTTGTTACGAAGATCCTGAATTAGCAAGTATAATACCTTATGTTTTTTTAGAATTAGATAAAAAAATTGAAATATATGATATTACAGAAAATGAAATAAATTCATATGAAAAATTTAATTTATTTCATAAAATATATATAAAATATTTATTTAAACCTATTGGATTTTATACTATTGAAAGAAATGAAAAAAATCTTTTAAAAGCTTCAGATAATTATCTAAAAAGAATTGAAAAAGAATATAGTTTATATATTAGAAAAAGATTAAATAATTTAAATAAGAAATTATTAATTATGAAATGGCCTCCTTTACAATATAATATTTTTCAAAATTTATTAAATTTTTATAAAACTATTGTTAATCAAAGTTTAGAAATTTCAAATTATTTATGTTCAATTCAAACTTTAAATAATTTCATATCTGAAAATGAACAAAAAAATATTTTTAAAATAATTCAATTAAATTCTAATGCTTTACAGGAAAAGTTATTATTAAATTTGATTAAACTTCCAATTTTAATTAGATTAATTCCTTTATGTTCAAAAATAAAATTTGATTTTAATAAAACTTTAAATATTGTAAAAAATGATGAAGATGAAGTTTTCATTTATAATCCATGGGATAAAAATAATATAGCAAATTTTTATTGGAGTGAAAACTCAATACAAGAAATTTTAGTTGAATTTTATAATGAATTAAATATTGAAATAATATTAACAAAAATAGATTTATTAATTGAAAATGATGAAAAAATAATATTTTGTTTTCCTTCAAATGCTCATATTTTACCTAAAAAATATACTAAAATAATTTTTAAAATAAAACCTTTAAAAACAACAAAAATAAAAATTATAGGATTAAAATATGAAATATTTAATATTTATACTATTCAATATGTTGATGAAAGAGGTAATGGAATGTTTTTTAATTTAAATAATAAAACAATTGATTCAAAAGAAAATATTAATTTAAATAATATTCAAATTTATCCTGAATTACCTTATTTAAAATTAGATATTTTAAATGATAATTTATCTTATGCTAAATTTCTTGAATTATATGAATATGAAAAATTTACTTTTGAATTTCAAATTGAAAATTTTTCTAATGAAAAAATTAGTGATTTTGATATTATGGTTTATGCTTTTAAAAAAGATGATTATAAAATTTGTTTAGAAGAATTAAATATTATTTCTGATAAAATCAAAGTTCCTTCTAATTTTATTAATAATAATATTGTTTATAATTATAAATATAATTATCTTCATAGGAAAGGTTATAGAAAATTTGAAATTAGATTTTATTTTAATTGTGAATCTATTTCTCAAAAAAAAGTTAAACCTTATTTATGTTATGAAATTAAATTAAAATCTAAAAAATTATTTAAATTTTCAAATTTAAAAAATAAACCAATAAATATAGAAACATCAATAGAATCAATTTCAAAAACTTATTTAAAGAATAAATTACAAAATCTAAAAGGAAATTACAAATATTGTTTTATCGCAAATGAATTTTTTATTTCTTTAGATATTGAATTATATAATCCAATTAAAAATAATATTGATTATGAAATAATAAATATTAATGATAAAATTCCTTTTAAAAAAGGAAAAATTGCAGGAAATAAAAATTTGACTTGTAATATTTCTTTAAATGTGAATAAAAAATTAAATAAAAATATTTTAAAGTGGTATATTAAAAGTCAAAATAAAGAAGGTTCTATTAATTTTTTTAATATTGTTATTAATGAATTAAATTATAGATTTAATCAAAATTTTGAATTTAATATTAACAAAAAATATATTGAAGAAAATTTATACTATTTAATTGAATATACTATTAAAAATTGTACTAAAGATATTTATAAAAATTTAGAAATTTTGATAATATTATATCAAAAAGTGGAAAATAAATATTTAATTAATGAAAATATTAATCCAAATATTTTTTATGAAGGAAAATTAAATGAAAAAATTAAAGAATTTATGCCTAAT
>JAEEGI010023533.1_pt1 | contig 12081 bp, 9 predicted proteins | sample 8958751 | NCBI WGS metagenome assembly JAEEGI01 (sample SAMN16246545, study PRJNA631951) | gut metagenome | biome: gut microbiome; feature: rumen; material: KS-attached | host: Bos | place: Iran: Karaj | collected 2018-10 | reverse complement strand
TATCACAAAAAGTGCCCTCCATATACCATCCTATTTCTTTTTTCCTTAAATTTGCAGCACTAAAAATGAGATATATGCAAAAGTATTACGACTTTCTGGTCATCGGGTCAGGCATCGCAGGCATGAGTTACGCCCTCAAGGTAGCACACGCCGGAAAGGTGGCACTGATCTGCAAGAGTGAACTTCAGGAATCGAACACCGACCTTGCACAGGGCGGCGTTTCGTCGGTAACCAACCTCAAACTTGATAATTTCGAGAAACATATCCATGACACGATGGTAGCGGGCGACTGGCTCTCCGACCCGAAGGCCGTGGAACTTGTCGTCACCAAAGCCCCCGAACAAATTCGCCAGCTCGTGGAATGGGGTGTAGACTTCGACAAGAATGAAAATGGCGAATACGACCTACACCGCGAAGGAGGACACTCCGAATTCCGAATCCTCCATCACGCCGACAACACTGGCCACGCCATACAAAGCGCCCTTATCGAGGCCGTCAGGAAGCATCCCAACATCGATGTTCTGGAGCGTCATTTTGCCATCGAGATCCTCACCCAGCATCACTTGGGCGTGGAGGTGACGCGCCGCACACCCGACATCGAATGCTTTGGTGCCTACGTGTTCGACGAAAAGGCTGGCCAGATTGACACCTATCTCTCAAAAGTGACCATGATGGCGACAGGCGGCGTTGGACAGGTTTATCTGAACACCACCAATCCACCCATCGCCACAGGCGACGGCACAGCTATGGTCTATCGTGCCAAGGGCACCGTCGAAGGCATGGAATTCGTGCAGTTCCATCCCACTGCACTCTATCATCCCGGTGATCACCAGAACTTCCTCATCACCGAGGCTATGCGCGGCTACGGTGGCATCCTGCGCACCTTGGACGGACAGGAATTCATGCACAAATACGATCCGCGCCTCTCTCTTGCCCCGCGTGACATCACGGCTCGCGCCATCTTCAACGAGATGAAGATGCGCGGTGAAGACCACGAGCTGCTCGACGTGACCCACAAGGATCCGGAGGAGACCAAGCACCACTTCCCCAACATCTACAAGAAGTGTCTCTCCATCGGCATCGACATCACCAAGGAGTGCATCCCCATTGTTCCCTGCCATCACTACATGTGCGGCGGCATCAAGGTCGATTACAACGGACAGTCGTCCATCAACCGTCTCTATGCAGCCGGCGAATGCTCTTGCACGGGTCTGCACGGCGGCAATCGCCTTGCCTCCAACTCCCTCATCGAGGCCATCGTCTATGCCGACTTGGCAGCCAAGCACAGCATCCCCCGCATCAACGAACTTACCTATCGCACCGACATCCCTGATTGGATCGATACCGGCAGCGTACGTCAAGAGGAGCTCTACCTCATCACCGACTCGAAGACCGAAGTGCAGCAGATCATGCAGACCTACGTCGGCATCGTCCGTTCCAAGCTCCGCCTGAAGCGTGCATGGACCCGTCTAGACATCCTCTACGAAGAGACCGAGAAACTCTTCCTCCGCTCGAAGGTCAACATGGACATTTGCGAACTCCGCAACATGATCAACACCGGCTACATCATTATGCGCCAAGCTATGGAACGCAAGGAAAGCCGCGGCTGCCATTACTCCATCGACTACCCACCCGCCGATCGTGGGATTGAGGGATTCTGAAAGAAAAAAGTATCCTAAATGCTTTTTAATTCTTTCGAGTTCCTGATTTTCCTACCAATAGTTTTTCTATCCTATTGGTTCGTGTTTCGTCGTCGATGGTGGCGGAACCTGTTTGTTGTAGTTGCTAGTTACGTTTTTTATAGCTGGTGGGATTGGCGATTCCTGATTCTGATTGCTCTGACTTCGCTTTTCAGTTTCATCAGCGGATTGTTGTTAGAGCGATATGAAGGGCAACGGAAACTCCAGAAAGCAGTTAGTGCAACAAATATTGTGCTCAATCTGACAATTCTCGGCATCTTCAAATATTATAACTTCTTTGTCGAGAATCTGGATATGCTCTTCGGGATGATGGGCTTCCACCTCGACTGGGTGTCGATGAACGTCATACTGCCTGTTGGCATCTCTTTCTATACATTCCAGGCGCTCAGTTATTCTATTGATGTCTATCAGAAGAAATTGCCCGCCACGCATGATATTGTGGAATTCTTCGCCTACATCAGCTTCTTCCCGCAATTGGTGGCAGGCCCTATCGAACGAGCGACGAACCTGCTTCCTCAATTTCAACGCAACCGACAGTTCGACTATGCCAAAGCGGTGGATGGTTGCAGGCAAATGCTGTGTGGTTTTTTCAAGAAGATTGTTGTAGCTGATTCTTGTGGTGAAATAGTTAATGAAGCCTGGGAACAGTACCAAGTGTACCCAGGCATTAGTCTATTCTTGCTTGGAGTACTTTTCACAATACAAATATATTGTGACTTCTCAGGTTATTCAGACATAGCAATCGGATGTGCCAGGCTATTCGGAATTAACCTGATGCGCAATTTTAATTTTCCCTATTTCTCTCGCAGCATTCCTGAGTTTTGGAGGCGATGGCATATATCATTAACCACGTGGTTCCGCGACTACATCTATTTCCCATTGGGTGGCAGTCGATGTGACAAGTGGAAGATTCTCCGCAATGTCTATATTGTCTGGGGCATCAGTGGCCTATGGCATGGAGCCAGCTGGCATTTTGTTTTCTGGGGATTGTTCCATGCTACCCTACTTGCCATATACAACATTTTTGGCATCAACACGAAGTATAATCATGTTGTTGCTTATGGCAAATACCTTCCCAGCATTAAGGAATTTTTCCAAATGGCCCTAACGTTTTGCCTTGCTATTTTTGGTTGGATTATCTTCCGTGCGGAATCTATGACCCAGGCCATAGACTATTTCGAGCACATGATCACAAATCCATTTATTTCGAAGGGAATGAGATTTGGCGAAGCGACAATGTGGTGCTTTCTATTTTTGATGATAGAGTGGGTTCAGAGAGACAAGCAACATGCCTTGCAGTTTACGAATACGAAGCCATTTAATTATAGGATTGTCAGGTGGACTATTTACCTCGTGATAATCGGCATGTCGTACGTAGCATATATGGAACGCTTTTACGATAATAGTCCTTTTATATATTTCCAATTCTAATGAAACAGTTTTTGATAAAAGTATCAATAATAGCGATTGTTTCATTTGTAATGATTATACTTATTGACATCGCTATACTTAGGAAAGTTGATAATGCGAGCTACTATTCTCACGAACGCAACTTTTCGCTTGCCTATTATCGTCTTAAGGCTCTTAAGGATTCCAGAAAGATTGTCATTATTGGCGGATCAAGTGGCGCCTTTGGCTTTAATTCAAGGTTGATTCACGAAGCCTTTGATCTTCCTGTTGTCAATACATGTACTCATGCTATGATAGGACTCAGAATGCAGTTTGAAACGTACAAAGACATGCTTCGTGATGGAGATATTGTCATTTTAAGTCCAGAGTATGGTGGCGAGAAAGAGCGATTGTATGGAGGTTACAATCTATTGAGGATATTAAGTTCTCATTTGCCGGAAGCATATCGAAAACTTTCTTTACGCCAATGGCTTTTTATCTATAAATTCATAGGAATACATAATCTCGGGACATCTAGGCATAAAGATGTTGAGGAGTATGATGACGTTTATTCTGCTAATGCTTTAAACGAATTTGGAGATATTGAATGGGAGAGGAAGCACAAGGATTTCATCAAAAATTATAATATATCAGGTGTTATGGATGGAGAGCTTATCGATTATTACAAATATATTCGTGACTACACCAAATCAAAAGGCATTAAACTTGTATTTCTCCCACCGCCATTAATGAAAAGTAATTTCAAAAGCTGTGTTAAGCAGATTGACTCGCTTGCATTCTGTCTAAAAGAAAATGGTGTTCCTTGGCAATCTCCTCCATCAAAATATTCCTTTGAGGATTCGTTGTTCTTCGATACCCCTTATCACATGACCCAAGAAGGGGCGAATATCCGAACAAAGGCCATAATAGAAGACTTACACAGATTATTAAACGGCAAAGAATAAATATGAGGGCGTGTATAAGGTCGATTACCTTTGTACACGCCCTCATATTAGGCAAAAAGCAATTTGTTATCGGTTATAGTCCGACCAATCGTCGTTTCTGCGAGGAGCATCGGTCGAAACTTCACCCTGGTCATCACCGATCGGAATGTTATCCGAAGTGACGATGATGTTGGAAGTTTGAACAGTGTGCAAACGGATGACAGGAATAATATATGTCTTTTTCATATTTATCGTATTTTTACAACTAACATATAATTGTTAATTGTTAATTATTATTTGTTAATTGAAATCACTTTCTTTCCATTCTCGATATACATTTGCTGTTGCTCGCCATTTTTGAGCAAACGGCCCTGCATGTCATAGAACAACTTGACACTACCGTCCTCTTGTTCTACGAAGTCGATGCCATCAGTTCCTTCCTCGATACGAATGGCCGCGCCCATCGGAGCTCCGTTGTTCTGGAACCATGCACGGAAGGCTTTCACATTGATTTTGCTTGTAGCCCTATGGAACTGGCCTCCGCTGAGTGCGTATGCCTGCAAGCTGCTTACATCGATTGACTCATCGATGAACGAACCATTGACGACCCAGTTAGTGACGCTTGGTGTTATGCTGACTTTAGGATTAGCAGCTGCAAAACCTACGTCAAATGTTCCATCATTAGTGGTCTTAATTGAGAAACCACCCGTAGCCTTGAAGACCAGTGGGGTATTTGCAGCAGCCGAAGATACCTTTTCGAACGACAATGACTCGCTGCTTGCTCCTGACATTTCGTAGAGCTGGATATTGTCATCCGACTCAACAGCGAAAGGCAGACACAGTGTACCCCATTCATTGGATACGGTACGACCATATGCCACAGCATCGGCAGTCACAATCACATTGTCGGTCTTCAATGTGGTAGCATCTTCAGCCATCGCACTTACTTCAGTCAAGTCTATAGTAGCGCCTGTGGGCAGAGCAGCCTTCAACAATGCAAATTCTGTAACACCTCCATAATTGCCATGGAAAGCAGCAACGCCATCGGTTGCTGTAGCCTTAGGAGAATTACCCACGAAAATCTCTGTCGTATAGGGTGCGGCCATATAGCTATTGCCGCCCTCGTCAGTCATAGTGATGTTCTTAATGAGGATGGGATAGATTCCTGTCTCTACAAGGCCTTCTTCATAATAGAGTTTCAAGGTAGCACATGTCGTTCCAGAACCGGCAGCAATTGTTCTTCTTGTGGAAGAGGCTGTTACATGGATTGTCCCATTATTATTTTTAGCATCAGTATCAAATCTTGAAAGATCAAATGTAATACCGTCGTACAATTCGCTTAATATGGAAGGAGGTAAAACGACGTCAAATTCAAATGCATTTATATTTGTTTCATTATCTATCAAGAAAGGGAAAGTGCTCGCATCAGTTAATGCAAATGGAAGAATCTCCACGCTGTAGCCATCTTCGTAGGTAGGGGCCTTGACTGTTAGTTGGAAGTCGCTATCATCTACATGAAAGTCATTGCCTTCGGGTTCCGAGACAACAATATTGGTTAATACAATAGTGTACGTATCTTCCAAGGCTGTAGGCTCGGCCTTGATAGTTAAAGTAGCAATTTCTCCAGATGTATCCTTAAACGAAAGCAACTGAGAGCCTTTTAACAACGTACAAGGCCACTTAAATTTGCTGCCTTCATTAACAGGCATATCCATTTTGTCATCGGGTGTAATACCATCGGGCAACCGATCTTCAGACAGTGACCAATCAATGACAGTTACACCATCAGGCAACGTCAAAGTCAAATCAAATCCACGGATAGGAATGTTGTTCTCCATCTGGACAGAGAGTATAGCTGTACCACCAGGTGCTATGGTGGCATCCTTGATATAAATGCTGCCCGTAAAGTCCTCTGCCTGTGCTCCAAAGGCGACCAACCCTGCGAGCATAAGGCTTGAAATCATTTTTATTTTCATTGCTTTTTATAATTGTATTAATATACTAACTTCTTTTTTTACATACTATACTACTGACTCACGATGATGTTCAGTACTGTGATGACATCACCGATAAGTATCTCTCCGTCGCCATTAGCGTCTGCTGCCTTCTCGTTGAAGTTATTAGAGGTCACGCCTACAATATAGTTCAATATGGCGATTACATCACCAATGAGCACCTCTCCATCGCTGTTCGCATCGCCTACTACGTAGTCTTCGAGGACGAGCGTGGCCTTGATGTCGGCAAGTTTTTTGTCCGTTCCGCCCGCATCAGAAATATCACAAGCGGTTAGATAGATGGGATATTCGCCAACTTCCATATCATTAGCAAAGGTGACATTGACAGTACCAATCTCCCCATCATTGCCCGTAAAAGTGGCATTCCCATAATTGAGCGTACAAGCCACGTTAATTTTGTTACCATCAATCTTCGCAGGCGAAAACATGTCGCTAAGGGTGGCTCCTTCTGGCAGACGGTTCGTGCTCGGTTCCCAACTATTGATAGTCGAGCCTTCAGGGAGTTCCATTGTGAATATGAAACCTCGGACTGGATAACTGTTTTTAAGCATCACCGGGATGTCCATAGTTACGCCGATACGGCTCTCAACTTGCTCTAAATAAATCGCATTGTCGAGTACAGAAATATCAGTGTCAGATTCTTCACCCAGTTCTACAATGTTCTGAAATTCACTCCAACCCTCGGCACTTTCGTATGCCGTCTTGCTGCCTATTGGCACATAGAGGGTGCAATTTGTTTTATCGACCCTATAAAACGCATTCTTACCAACTGATGCAGGAGTTTCACCCTCAACAATAACAGAGGTCAAACCAGTGCAACTATTGAAAGCATTTTTACCTATTGAGGTCACGCTATTAGGAATTGTCACAGAGGTCAGGCCAGTACATTGACTGAAAGCACCATCACCGATGGAGGTTACACTGATCGGGATAATCGAATTCTTGCAGCCGGCAATCAAAGTATTGGTTGATGTCTCAATGATGGCATTACAATTATCGCGTGAATCGTATGTAGTGTTGCCCGATGCTACAGTCATTGTGGTCAAACTAATGCTGCCAGCGAAAGGGGTTGTGAAGATTTCGTTCACGGTACTTGGTATTGTCACTGATATCATTCCTGTGCATTCATTGAAAGCATAAGGGCCAATACCGCTTACACCTTCCTCGATAATCACCTTTTTTATAGAATGGCAATAACCGTCATATGTGGGATGATCTGCAAAAAGCAACATATCCATGTTTCCCGTACCCGAAATCACCATAGTCATATCCGAGTAGATGGTGTAGGTGACATTAGCGCCACAACCATCATAGGCCACGACTGTGCGCTCCACAATATTGGTGAAGGCCTTCCAGTTCGTTGCGCTAGCATACGTTGATTGGCAGCCCTCGGGGACATAGATCATACAGGCAGTCTTATCAACTCCATCAAACGTGGTACTGACTATTGTGGGCGGTGTCGTGCGTTTGGCGATGATCTCAGCAAGAGAGGTGCAGCCCGAGAAGGCTTCATTTTCAATCGTCTTCAAGCTGGAGGGAAGGGTAAGACTTCTAATTCCACTGCAGTTCTTGAAGGCTTCATAGTCAATGGAGGTGACTCCACCGCCAATGACCACCTCCGCTAATCCTGTGCAACGTTCAAAGGCACTGGAACCAATGGAAGTCACACTGCTTGGAAAGTTAATCGACATCATCTCGCTGCAGCTCAAGAAAGCGCGACTACCGATGCTCTTTACATTGTATGTGCTGCCATTATAGACGAAGCTGGAGGGGATATCGATAGCTCCCGTATAATAATTTGGATTGGAAGCCACCGCCGCCGTCTTGGCTGTTGTGTTCAGGTCATAGTAGATGCCATCGACCTCCACAGATGCCCAAATACCGCTCGGAACAAACCAGCAGACAAGCATACAGATGAAGGCATTCATCGCGCGGGAACTTTTAACTTGTATAGTTTTCATAGTAATCATAGTTATTATAATTCATATAGAAATGATTACTTAGAAGTCATTACTTCCTATAAACAGCACGGCCATTTACAATACCCGCCTGTCCTTCTGGAACCTCTTTTTGACGACGACCTAGAAGATCAAATATCTGAGCATTACTTTTCTCATTATGCAGTGCTTCGAAGCTAGAAGGCTCACCCACAGTGAGGGTAAAGGTCGTAGATGGAACGATATAGTCATTGCCCATCGAATCGCAGATATCGATGCCACGCAGCTCAACAAGATAAGTACCCTGCGGAATGTTTGGAGAAGCCACGATAGTAATCTTAGCGAGTTCACCCTGTACCTTCGTGAACGAAGCGGTAGCTCCACAATTCAATGCGCCAACCAGTGTAAGCTTGCTTTTATTGAAACGTTGCATTGACAGCAAGTCTTTCGCACTGGCTCCTACAGGCAACCGCTCTTCGTTGATATTCCAACCTTGATAAGCAATACCCACTGGCAAAAGCATCTGGAACTGGAAACCACTTACTTCGACATCATTATCTAACTGGATGGAGAGCACAGTAGTCTCACCAGGATTGATGACTGCATCCTCCACATAGAATTTGCCACCAAAATCAGCTGCACTCGAGCTGAAGACAAGCATACCTGTGAGCATTAAGCTCGATAATACAGTCCTTTTCATAATGATTAATTTGCTCAATTCCAATAAATAAAAAAGTAACGCAAAACTTTCAAAAAGTCAGTATCGAATATCGCCTTCTGAAAACAATCAAACTACAGTCCCACGATGATATTCAGTACTGTGATGACATCACCGATAAGGATCTCTCCATCACCATTGGCATCAGCCGCCTTCTCGTTGAAGTTTTCGGAGGTTACGCCTACGATATAGTTCAAAATGGCGATAACATCACCTATGAGCACCTCACCATCGCCATTCGCGTCACCAATGACAAAGTTTTCAGTCTCCTCAATATTCTCAAATTCTTTCCATCCCTCAGCACTTTCATAGGCTGACTTGCTGCCTGCAGGGACATAGAGTGTACATGCAGACTTATCGACATTCAAGAACACCTTGTGACTGATAGAGATGGGCGTTTCGTTTTCAACTGTAATCGAAGTCAAACCTTTACAATTGGCGAAAGCATAATCATCGATGGCGATCACCTCATTACCAATTGTCACCGAGGTCAGTTCTGAACATTCGTAGAAGGCATAGCCTCCGATAGTGGTAACACTCGCAGGGATTATGGTGCTCATGCATCCAGCAATCAAGGTGGTGGTCGATGTTTCGATGATAGCATTGCAATTGTCGCGAGAATCGTAAACAGTGTTGGCCGCATCGACTGTAATCGATGAAAGGTTCGTACAACTGCCAAACACGCCTTCGCCAATACTCTGTACACTTGCCGGGATTGAAATAGACGTCAAACTTGTACACCATTCGAAAGCAGCATCGCCTATCTCGGTCACACCCTCGGGGATTGTAACCGAAGCTAGACTTGTGCAACCGAAGAAAAGGGCAGAACTAAGGGTTGTCAAACTGCTAGGGATTTCGACCGAAGACAAGTCGGAGCATAAATAGAACGCGCCATTGCCGATTTCTGTCACACTATTCGGAATAGTTACTGAAGCTAAGCTATAACACTCGTTGAATGCTGCATTACCAATGTGGGTAACACCATTCTCTATAGTCACCGAAGTCAAACTGGTACAATAGTAGAATGCGAACTCGCCAATGGAGGTCACGCCCTCTTCAATAGTAACGCTCTTGATTTTCTGATAATAGTCGTCATCTATGTGAAGATCAGCATCCACATAATCCTTCATCTCTCCTGAACCCGAAATCACCATCGACATATCGGAATAGATGGTGTAAGTGACGGATTCGCCACATGAACCCGTTGCCACGACCGATGGATCCTCATCATTGGTCTGTGCCCAAATGATGTTTGGAAGAAGCCAAACGAGGAGGCAAATGAGGAGGGTCTTCGATGAGTAATCAAACTTATTATTCATAGATATCAAAGTTTTATATCTCCGTATAATGGGACAAAGATATGACAAATTTACGAATTCCACAATTTTTTTGCCCAAAATATGAAATATAATACCCCAATTTTATCATTTCGATGAAAAAACGGCATGTTTAGAGATATTTTATGCACGTTATCAGACATTTGTCAATTAAGTTTTACTGCGTCTTGGCACGGAACTCGTCGAGCTGGAGGAAGCAATGACGATTGATGATTTCTTCGAGCTGACGGTCGTGGTTGTGACGAAGTTCACAGTTGTAATCCACGATCATCACTTCGCCGTTTTCCTTGTTGTAAGGTTGCCAAGCAGGAAGGTCATCAACGTTGGGATTACCTGTATGAGCAAAGGCAGACCAGATATTGGACATGGTATCGGCCAAACTCAAATCATCGGATGAGGGCTCGGGCACAATGTTGGGAGCTTGGTGGAGACGATTGAAGCAAAAACACAGTTCGTTACCATGCACCGAGCCGTGGCTCACGGGTGAACGCCATGTAAAAAGATAGGCATAAGTCGGGGCCTGACGATGTCCTCCAATGGCATCGAGGGTGATGAGCGTCTTGGGACGGAAGAGCCAATCGATGCTCAGCAGGTCCTGTGGTGAATAATTGGGCCATGCTTTACCAAATGCCTCGATGTAAGCATTAGTTTCGTTACCGAAGGTCTTTTGCAGTTCTTCGCGTGCCTGTTGGATGGTGAGTTCACGATTGTATTGCAGCTTTTGCAGTTCATTAAATGTTGTACCCATGAGCAGAGGCACATTGTCGGAAATGCTTGCAAATCCAGGTTGGAAAGGTTGTTGAAGGAGCACTTCCCCATCGGGTGTAGGCCCGAAGCCCCACATCATCGGTGTTCCGGGTCGACGTGTGCCAATGCTTGCGGCCATGGCACGTTGACCGGCATCATAGAGTTGCTGATATGGAATGTCGCGAAGCTGGTCAATATCTTTCTCGCCAATGCCTAACTCGGCAAGCACAGCCTTACCCAAAGATTGTGTCATCTCTTGCGTGTTGACATTCAAGATAGTTCCGCTCATAATGATGGCCTTATGAAATAGTCCCTTGGCTGCGGGCATACACATCAATGTACCTACCTTACCCCCTCCTCCCGATTCACCGAAGATGGTGACGTTCTGCGGGTCGCCTCCGAAGCCTGCAATATTGTCGCGAATCCATTGCAGTGCAGCCACGATGTCGAGCATACCTACATTGCCTGAATACTTGTATTTCTCGGAAACTCCGGATAGATCCAAGAATCCCAAAATGTTTAGGCGATGATTCAAACTGACCACCACTACATCCTTCTTTGCCAAGCACATACCTGGATCCCAAGCCGATGAACCGGAGTCGAAACCTCCGCCATGAATCCATAGCATCACGGGACGTCGTCCCCTCTTGTCGGTAGTCCACACATTGAGTACACAAGAGTTCTGCTCCGACATCTCACTTTCGGACAATTCCTTACCCCAAGTCTGCTGCATCACTTGCGGACCAAAATGGTCACAAACTCGTACAGTGTCCCACGGCTCAACAGGAAGAGGCGGCATAAAGCGTTCAACCCGAGCATATGGAATGCCGAGGAAAGCCATCGTGCCCTCCTGCACCGTACCACGAACCTTGCCACATTCAGTTTTAACGACTAATGCATCTTCAGTTTCTTGGCAAGATGATGCGAAAACGCCAAGCAACAACAATAGAAATAAAGAGACTCTTTTCATTTTTTCTTAAGATTCGTTTTCGCTCAACTTGATGGAAGAGGATTGATAAATGAACTATTATTCCCAAGCGATCTCGCCCGAGCCGAGGCAAATGCGGCCGTCGGGGGTGTAAATAACGCAGAATTGGCCAGGAGCGACACCATTGGTCTTGGCATCCATCTGAAGGTGATAGCTGCCATCGGCTCGACGTGTCAAGCGGCCGGAACGCAGCTCGGCCACATGGCGGATCTTGAAGAGAACAGGAGCCTCATCGTTTGCAACAGGGAAGATTTTGGTCTGTTCTGCAAAAGGATCAAGCGTTATCCAATGCATATCGCGCATTAC
>JAEEGI010023527.1_pt1 | contig 12083 bp, 13 predicted proteins | sample 8958751 | NCBI WGS metagenome assembly JAEEGI01 (sample SAMN16246545, study PRJNA631951) | gut metagenome | biome: gut microbiome; feature: rumen; material: KS-attached | host: Bos | place: Iran: Karaj | collected 2018-10 | reverse complement strand
CTTAAGAAATGAGCGACCAGAAGAACGGCCGCTATTATTCCCAGCTGAAGTATGCTGTTCCAAAGCTGTACGTTTGCAGATGAGTAATCCATTTTTACCTCTCGTATTCTCTTCCGGTCAGGAAATAATAACTGATCAGGTAGTGCAGAGCGCTTACCCTTTCGGGAAGCTGTATCTCGAAATACCTGTTGTCTCCTGCCGTGAATAGTATCGTATTCGTAAGCACTATCGCCATGCTGATTATGTCGCTGAGCGGGAATGAAAGCGTATCTTTTCCGCGCACATCCAGTCTGTCGCTGAAGAGCTCCAGAACACCGCTGTCCAGAAGCTTCTTGCCCTCAAGCGGATGGACCTCGTATATCTCCGCGCCTTCGTCGGATCTGATAAGGAACGGATCCTTCTTATCCGCGTCCTTAAGGAAATCCCTGAGCTTTTCCTTTTCCCACCTGTACCATTCCAGCACCGTGGAAAAAGCGGGCGCGCTTCCGTCCGGTCTTTCGAAGAAGCCTTTTTCCGTAAATATGTGTTCCGATCCGCATTTTTCACAGACAAGTCTGTCGCCGCTGCTCTTAAGGCAGTCGAAGCTTCCGCAGTCCGGACAGGCGAACAGCGCAGTCTCCAGGCACTTAGCGGGCTCAGCGCAGGTGTAGGAATAGTTCTTTTCCTTCTGATCCGCGAACGCGTCAACGTAAAGATCTCTGTTTATGAGATCCGCCACCTCTTCCTTGGTAAGCTTTTTCAGCTCTTCCGGACCGTACTCGCCGGAGAACTCGCCCCAGACCATGCCTTTTCTGACGGTCTTGCTCCAGCGCGGATTAACCAGATATCCGCCGTGTACGCAGAAATTGATGAGACCGGCGCCGCTCTTCTTCGCGAGCGCTCCGGCGTTGGGAGATATGAAACCGGTCTCTCCGGTAAAGGACCTGTTGCCTTCGACCATCATGCAGACGTTCTGCCCGGCCTTAAGACGCCTTAGTATCTCCTTGGTGGTGCCTATGGCCGACGCGCCCTTCTTACGGGCTATCGGATCCACCAGGAATCTTATCATCCTGCTCTTGAACCCCGTGCGGAAGATGTGTTCGCTCGCGACGAAATAGGTATGGCCTTTGAACGCCATGCCCAGATACAGGAAGTCCCAGTTGGTGGTGTGATTGGTGAGGATGAGGTTAGCTTTGTTCTTAGGGGTGAAGTCCTGCCATTTATAATCTCCGCGAATGCGGAAATAGAGCCTTGCGCAGGCCCTCATGATGCTATAGATGACTACGTGGAATGTATGCATATAATCATTTTAACACATAATTAATGGATGCACATTTGTTTTTCTTTTTAATTAATACCTGTCAAGATACGCTTTGATCTCTCCGAAAGCCTTGTAATGCTCTTCGGGAAAGTGATCGGTGCTTACCCTTTCAAGTTTTCCGCCGGAAATGAACTTGCATACGCAAACCCTACCGTCCAGGCAGGAACTGTCCTTCCTTCGTGTCCAGGATGGACGGATCTATTACAGGTGTGATCAGATCTTTTATCTCTTTCATTTCTTTACTCCTCAGTAGTTTCAGCTATTTAAGGAACTCCGCGAAGTCCACGGGAACTATTCCGAGCTCCGACAGTCTCTGTTCGACCTGCGGGAAACTGTACATTATGCCTTCCGCGCTGTGCGCGTCGCTGCTCAGAACGAACATTCCGCCGCGATCCGCTATGTAACGCATCATGTCATCCGACGGATAAGGCGATGTCCTGTATCCTCTGGACATGGCTCCGGTGTTGATCTCGAAAAGTTTTCCGGTCTTAAGCAGCTTGTCGGCCGCTGCCTGCCAGGCTTCGACGTAGCGCGGATCCGAGCTGTCGAACAGCCTGTCCCCTTCGTTGAACTTTGAGACAAGATCGAAGTGCCCTATTATGTCGCAGCCGGTCTTCTCGACGACCTGCGATACCGTCTCGAAATACGCCCCGCAGAGCGCGTATATGTCTCCTCCGAAACGTTCGTCCGCCATCTTCTTAAGCAGTTCCGGCTTATAGTCCACGGATATGGGCTCGCTCAGATCTCCTATGTAGTGGACCGAACCTATCACGTAATCGTACTGCGCTTCCGGCGCCGGAGCGTAAATGTCCTGCTCAATGCCGCAGTAGATCTTTATTATTCCGTCGCATAGCTCCTTGTACTTTTCCACGTCTTCGCGGTACTGCGCGGTGCCTTCCGGGCTCATGCAGCAGTCGGTGTCGTAAAGAGCGTAGGAATGCCCGGAGAAGCCCATCGCGGTCATGCCTTTGCCCACCGCGGCCTTCACCATCTCCTCTACGGTATTTCCGCCGTCGCAGTATTTCGTATGCATGTGGAAGTCGGAAAGTATCATCGTTTCTATTTTTTCCGGAACCGTTACTTTCCGGTCATCTTCTCCTGTTTAACCTTGTGATCTATGACGTGGCGCGAAGCCAGTTCCTTTCTGATGTCGCCGAGGCTTATCCCCTGCTGCACCATCAGCACCAGAACATGGTACGCCAGATCCGCTATCTCGTATATGGTCTCCGGCTTGTCTTCCGCCTTGCCGGCGATTATGACTTCCGTGGATTCCTCGCCTATCTTCTTCAGTATCTTGTCCGTTCCTTTCTGGAACAGATATGTCGTGTAACTGCCCTCGGGTAGCTCCGCCTTGCGGCCTTCCAGAAGCTTGTAAAGACCGTCCAGCGAGAACTCTTCGGCGTCCCCGCCTTCCCATACCGGATATTCGAAGCAGCTCTCCGTTCCGAGATGGCAGGCCGGGCCGTCCGGACGCGCCTTTATTAAAAGGCTGTCCCTGTCGCAGTCCGCTGTAATGGAAACGACGTGCATGAAGTTGCCGCTGGTCTCCCCTTTGGTCCACAGTTCCTGCCTGGATCTGCTCCAGAACGTCGCAAGACCTGTCTCAACGGTCTTCTTAAGGCTTTCTTCGTTCATGTACGCAAGCATCAGCACCTTTCCGCTTGCGGCATCCGTTACTACCGCAGGCACAAGGCCGTTAGCGCCGAATCTGATCTCACTGATGTCCGTCATTTCGTTCTCCTTACTTCTATTCCTTCGTCCGCAAGGACGCTCTTAAGATCTTCTATGCTTACCTCGCCGTAGTGGAATATGGAGGCGGCAAGCCCCGCGTCCACGAAAGGCAGAGTCCTGAACAGTTCCGTAAAGTGCCGGATGTTTCCCGCGCCGCCGGAAGCTATGACTGGTATCTTAAGGTCCGAGCACAGGTCGCTCAGCATCTTAAGGTCGAACCCGTTCTTTACGCCGTCGGTGTCTATGGAATTCAGCACAAGCTCGCCGGCGCCCAGCTCCTGACCGCGCTTTATCCATTCAGCCGCATCCAGACCGGTATCTTCCCTGCCTCCGCGAACGAAAACATGGTAACCTTCTCCGACCCTCGCAACGTCCGCGGACAGGACCACGCACTGGCTTCCGTAGCGCTTGGCCGCCTCGTAGATCAGGTCCGGGTCCCTTACAGCCCCGGAGTTTACGCTTACCTTGTCCGCTCCGCATTTAAGCACCCTGTCGAAATCGTCCAGAGTATTTATCGCGCCGCCTACGGTAAGCGGTATGAACACCTTGGAAGCTACCTCCGTAAGGACCTCCGTGAACAGCTGCCTGCCCTCCGCCGACGCTGTAATGTCGTAGAACACCAGCTCGTCCGCGCCGCAGGCAGAATAGAAACTGCCGAGTTCCACCGGGGAGGCAACGTCCGCCAGGCCTTTGAAGTTCTTACCCTTTACTACCCTGCCGTTCTTTACGTCCAGACAGGGAATTATGCGTTTAGCTATCATCGGTCCTCCAGGATCTTCTTAAGATCTATGGCTCCGGTATAATATGCCTTGCCGATTATGGCTCCGTAGAGCCCTGCTTCGCGGAGCGCCTTTACGTCCTCCTCCGAGGACACGCCGCCGGAAGCGACTATGTTCAGTTTAAGAGCCTTGCTCATCTTTTTGTAAAGAGCGACGTTCGTGCCCTTCATTGCTCCGTCGCGGGAAATGTCGGTGCATATGATGGTCGAAACCCCTCTGTCCTGAAGCTGACGGCAGAAATCCATGGCCTTAAGATCGGAGTTTTCGGTCCAGCCTTTGATTGCGACATAATTATTTTTTATGTCTACTCCTACGGCTACGCGTTCTCCGAAGCGTTTTACAGCCTCGTCCAGCAGCTGAGGATCCTTTACGGCCGCGGTTCCGAGCACTACGCGGCTCACTCCGGCATCCAGGTACTTTTCGATCACTGCCATGCTGCGTATTCCGCCGCCCATCTCTGCCTTAAGGCCGCATTTTTCTATTATTCCGGTTATCACGGGCAGGTTCGGTGTCTCGCCGCTCCTTGCGCCCTCCAGATCCACGATGTGGACCCACTCGGCCCGGCACCGCGCGAACTCCAGGCCTATCTCTTCCGGCCTTTCGCTGTATACCGTAAGCTTGTCGTAGTCGCCTTTAAGCAGACGCACGGCTTTACCTTCGTAAATGTCTATCGCTGGCAGTATTATCATTCGTTCGTTCATCCTTTAATCGTTCCGGCTGTCAGGAGCCGGTAACCAGTCCGGTCGCTTTCGGACCTACAGTTCGCAGAAACGCTTCAGGACCGCAAGTCCCGCGTCTCCGCTCTTCTCCGGGTGGAACTGACATCCGTACACGTTATCTTTTCGTACCGAGGCTGTTACCGGAGCGCCGTATTCCGTTACGGCAGATACGTATTCCGCGGGAGCGTCGCAGTAGTAGGAATGCACGAAGTACATGTACGCACCTTCCGGAGTACCGTCGAATATGGGCGACTCTCCTGTAAATTCAAGCTTGTTCCAGCCCATCTGCGGTATCTTCAGACCTTCGGGGATTATTTCCGCTATAGGTCTTACGACTCCCGGTATCAGTCCCAGGCCTTCGTACTCGCCGAACTCCAGGCTCTTGTCCAGAAGCAGCTGCATGCCCAGGCAAATTCCAAGCAGAGGCTTGCCTCCGGCAGCTTGTTCCTTTACAAGTTCCCAGAGCCCGCTCTCCTTAAGCTTCGCGGCAGCGTCGCGGAACGCCCCTACGCCCGGAAGAACAAGACGGTCAGCCGCCTTTATCACTTCCGGATCGGAGGTAAGCACCGCTTCCGCGCCCACTGCTTTAAACGAGCAGGCCAGAGAGAACAGGTTCCCTACTCCGTAATCTATTATCGCAGTCATAGCGTCCCCTTGGTCGACGGGATCTCGCCCGCAAGCTCCGGGTCTATGCTTACGGCTGTTCTGAGCGACCTTGCGACGGATTTGAACTGGCCTTCTATTATGTGGTGCGAATTCCTTCCGTCCAGCTGCTTTATGTGCAGCGTCATCTTTGCGGTCCTTGCGAACGCCGCCCAGAACTCCTCGGCAAGCTCCGTATCGAAGTCCCCTACTTTTCTGGCGCGTATCTTAGCGTCGTAGGACAGGAAAGCTCTTCCGGAAAGATCGACTGCGCTGAGGATAAGCGCCTCGTCCATCGGAAGAACGCAGTCGCCGTAGCGTCTTATGCCTTCCTTGCCGCCGAGAGCCTTAAAGAAAGCCTCTCCCAGACATATGCCTATGTCTTCCACGGTGTGGTGAGCGTCCACGTTCAGGTCGCCGCTGCATTTTATGCTAAGGTCGAACCTGCCGTGCCTGGCGAACAGATCCAGCATGTGATCCAGGAAACCTACGCCGCTGGCTATGTCAGACTGTCCTTTGCCGTCCAGATCCAGGAAAAGAGCTATCTCCGTCTCCTTGGTCTTTCTGTTTATCTCAGCTGTTCTCATCTTGCACCTCCGCCGGCGGCTTCCTCAGCGAGTATGTCCGCCAATGCCTTTATCAGTTTCTCCATCTGGGATCTGCTTCCTATCGAGATCCTAAGATAGTCGTTTATCCTTTCGGCACCGAAGTGCCTTACCAGTATCTTTCTGTCCGCAAGCTTTCCGTAAAGCTTTGCTCCGCTTATCTGCGGATGCCTGGCGAACAGGAAGTTGGCTTTTGAATCCGTAAGCTCGAAGCCCAGTCCGCGAAGAGCCTTAACCGTATACTCCCTGTTAGTTATTATATCCGCGATGCAGTTCTTCGTATAGTCCCCGTCCAGCAGAGTACCTATACCGAGCGCCTGGGTGTAGGAATTAACGTTGTAGGGATTTATCGAATACTTGATCGTATTTAGATCGCTTATGAGCGCCTTGTTTCCTATCGCGAAGCCAAGCCTGGCTCCCGCCATGGAGCGTGATTTGGAGAAGGTCATTATGACAAGCAGATTATCGTTCTTCTTTGTCAGCGGTACGCAGCTCTGCGCTCCGAAGTCCGCGTAGGCCTCGTCCACGACTACGATGTCGTCCGGCTTTGCGGCCGCTATCTTCTCTATCTCCGAAGGAGGAAGAGCGATGCCTGTCGGAGCGTTGGGGTTTGCTATGAAAGCAGTTCCTTTTCTTTCGATGTAATCGGCGACGTTAAGGCTGAAGTCATCCGCAAGCGGGATCTTTACTTCCGGTATCTTGTTAAGTGACGCGAACACGGTGTAGAACCCGTAGGTTATGTCCGGGAAGAGCGCCGGCGTCCTGTCGTCGCAGAACGCCATGAACGCGAAGTTCAGAAGCTCGTCCGACCCGTTGCCGGCAAGCACCTGATCTCTTTCCGCGCCGACAGTCTCTGCAAAGACTTCGCAAAGTTCGTTCGCGTCAGGATCGCTGTAAAGGTTGTAAGGTCTGGCGTGCTCGCTTGCGTAGAACAGCGCCGCCTCCGACGGCGGGAACGGTGATTCGTTGGTATTGAGTTTTACGACCCCCGAAGGATCCGCGGGCTGTTCGCCCGGCACATATGGTACCAGATCGGAGTACCTGCTGCTGAAAAACCTGCTCATTATCGCTCCGTATAAAAATGATTATTTATCGCTCTGTATTTAAATCGGCTTTATATAGCTCAGTTTAAATGATGTTTTCTTTTATGCGCTGCAGTCCCGGCTTCATTCGATGTCTTCCGTTCTGATCAGCGCGCTCCTTGCGTGCGCCCTTAAGCCTTCCTTTTCCGCGAACATCGCGATGTCCTTTGCCGCGGCGGCCAGGGCGTCCCTCGTATAGTAAGTGAACTGCGTCTTCTTTATGAAATCGTCCACGGACAGCGGGCTGGAGAACCTTGCGCTGCCGCTCGTGGGTAGCGTGTGGTTAGGTCCGCCGTAGTAATCGCCGACCGCCTCCGGACAGTTCCTACCGAGGAATACGGACCCGGCATGCTTTATCCTGTCCAGATATTCGAACGGCTCGTCCACGCAGAGCTCCAGATGCTCCGGAGCGATCTCATTCGCTATGTCTATCGCAGCGTCTATGCTGTCCGCCACGATTATCTTTCCGTTATCGTCTATGGAAGCGCGGGCTATCTCTTCTCTGGGCAGAAGCTTTATCTGCCTTTCGACCTCAGCCTGCACAGCCTCCGCAAGCTCCGCGGAATCCGTGACCAGGACCGCAGAAGCGTTAGTGTCGTGCTCCGCCTGGGAAAGCATGTCCGCCGCTATGTACTTCGCGTTGGATCTGCTGTCCGCCACGCAGAGTATCTCGCTGGGACCGGCTATCATGTCGATCGATACCGTTCCGAACACCTGCCGCTTGGCTTCCGCCACCAGCGCGCCGCCGGGACCGACTATCTTGTCCACCTTTGGGATGCTTTCCGTGCCGTAAGCGAGAGCCGCTATGGCCTGCGCGCCGCCGCACTTGAAGATGCGTGTCACGCCTGCTACGTGCGCTGCCGCAAGGACCGCGGGATTTATCTTACCGTTGCGTTCAGGAGCCGTTACCATGATGATCTCGGGAACACCGGCTATCTTTGCAGGTATAGCGTCCATCAGCACGGTGGACGACAGAGGAGCCTTTCCTCCCGGAACGTAGAGCCCGGCCTTATCGACAGGAGTTATCTTCTGACCGATGACCGTGCCGTTCTCCTCTATCCTGAAGCCTTTGCGGACCTGCATGGAGTGGAACTTCCTTATGTTTGCCGCGGATCTTTCAAGGACCTCCAGAAACTCGGGACCGACTTCTTTTACGGCCTCATCCATCTCCTCCGGTGTCACTTCGAGGCTGCTCAGCTTGGCCTTGTCGAACTTCTCCGCGTATCTGTAAAGAGCTGCGTCGCCGTTTTCGCGGACGTCGGCTATTATCTCCGCTACAGTCTCTTCCACTCCGGTCTTAATGTCCGCCCTGGCGAAGATCTCCGAGTTGGGGACCTCACCGTACCTGAATATCTTAATCATTTTCGACCTGCCTTCCCAGCGCCTCGGCAAGGGCTGACACCGCGCCGGATTTGAACTCGTACGACGCCTTGTTAGCAATCAGCCTGGCGCTGATGTCCGCTATCTTCTCGCGTTCCTTAAGGCCGTTCTCCTTGAGCGTGGTACCGGTCTCGACTATGTCGACTATAACATCCGAAAGGCCCAGAAGAGGCGCAAGCTCTATGGAACCGTTAAGCTTTATTATGTCTATGTCTCTGCCCTGCGAAGCGTAGTACTTCGCGGCGATGTTCTCGAACTTAGTAGCGACGGTAAGCTGCTTGCCCGGTCCGTCCGTAAAATCCGCCTTAGCGGCGACGGCTACCCTGCATTTTCCCGTCTTAAGATCCAGAAGCTCGTAGACGGCCGGATCGTACTCCATGAGGATGTCCTTGCCGCAGACACCCAGGTCCGCAGCGCCTCTTTCCACGTATGCCGCAACGTCGGAAGGCTTGACCCAGAAGTAGCTGACGCCCTTCTCCGCGTTTTCGAATATGAGTTTCCTGCTGCCGGACACAGCCTCCGGGCATTCGTAGCCCGCGGCTGCCATCATGGCGTACACCTTTTCTCCGAGCCTGCCCTTTGGAAGAGCGACCCTGAGCGTAGAAGCTGCTGCGTCGCCGGACAGATCCTCAGATCCTTCCGCGCGGTCCAGAGCGTCCAGATAGACCGCAAAACCTATGGCACCGCAATCCTTGCCCATGCGCGACGCAAGTTCGTCGTAGCGTCCGCCGGACAGTACTTCCTTGGGAATTCCGCTTACATATCCCTTGAACACTATGCCGCTGTAATACTTTGTTGTGCATCCCGCGGAAAGGTCTACGCGCAGACCCTTGGAAAGCCCGCGTTCCTTAAGTTCCGCGCACAGCGACCTTAGCTGATCCGTCTCCTCTGTAACAGCGCACGCAGCCTCTATCTCGGCGAACGCTTCCTCCGGACTTCCGCAGATCATCGCAAGCTTTATGATTCCGTCCAGAGCATCTCCGTCCTGCGCAGCCGCGAAAGCCTTAAGCCCCGACAGGTTCTTATCTTCTATTAGCTTCAGCAGCCCGGCCCTTTTGTCCGGGATCAGCCCCAGAGCGTCCACGGCTCCGGTTATAATGTCCGGCTGCGAGATGCTCAGCACATAGTCGTCCGATATCTCAGAAAGGCTCCTTGCCGCAAGGCCCAGAACTTCCAGTACGCTCGCGCTGTCTATGCAGCCTATGCACTCCAGACCGCATTGCGTCATTTCCTTGTAGCTTCCGTTAGAAGGTCTGTATATGGTCTCGTCGTAGAACAGTTTTTCCGTCTCTCCGGGCGCGGGGTCCGTACCGCGGAGTATGGAAAGCGTAACGTCCGGGCGGAGAGCCTTAAGCGATCCGCCGATATCCGTAAAACTTATTATGTCTTCCGATACCAAAAAGTCCTTATACGCGGAATACAGATCGTAATCCTCGAATTTGCTCATCCGGAAGCGTCTGTAGCCCGCGGACGAAAACAGCTCGCGAAGCTTGAATATCAGCTTTTCCTGCGATGTAAGAATGCTCTCGTTCATTTCCTTTCCTCCAGACGCTCCAGCACCTTGCCGTATCCGCCGGTACCGTAATCCAGGCAGCGTTTTACCCTGCTTATCGTAGCCGAACTGACGCTGGTAAGCTCCGAGACTTTCTGGTAGCTGCTGCCTTTGCTCAGCAGCGAGGCCACCTGCAGCCTCTGCGTCATGTCCTTTATCTCCTTGACGGTGCAAAGGTCTTCGAACAGTTCGTAGAATTCGTCTACGTTCTTAAGCGTCATGAACGCCTCGAAGAGCCTGTCTGTTTCTTTATTTCTGAGCTTGCTCATGTTTATGCTCCTTCCGGTAACACTTTAATGATACAGAATGATAGCACATTAGCGCGCTAAAGTAAAGAAGTATTTTCAAACAATACTTTACCGTAAAGAAAAAGCTCCCCGGAGATCCTCCGGGGAGCTTGTTTTCAACACATGTTCCGCCCTGCTCCTACAGGAACTTGGACTCAACCTTTGCCCAGAACTCGTAGTCCTGCTTGCGCACTACGTGTATGCGCTTTTCGCTCAGCGAGAACTTCATTCCTGTGATATGCCCTGCGTCGACCTCCATGCCGTCGGCGTAAACGCCCAGATCGAAACTGTCTTCCATGGGCGCTATGGTGATGCTCGATGTCGGCGGGAACATCATGCTGGACGTGAAGGAGCGCAGCGCTTTGCTGTTGATGGGAGCCATCGGAGTCAGCTGGATGGATTCGAGCCTGGGGTCGACTATGGCGCCGCCGAGCGAATAACTGTAGGCGGTGCTGCCCGCGCAGGACGCGACTATGAAACCGTCCCCGAAGAAACGCTCCACCAGTTTGTCCTCTATCGTTACGCTGAGCCTCGCGACCTTGGCGCCCTTGTCCCTTACCGTAAAGTCGTTTATGGCAAGTACTTCCTTCTCTCCCTTAGACGAAGATATCTGCGCCTTCAGGAGCCTGTAAGTCTGAAGCGTAAAGCCTTCTCCGGAGCAGAACTGACTGAACAGGTCCATGTCTTCCGGAAGCAGTTCCTGGAAAAAACCCAGATGCCCGGTGTTTATTCCGAGTATGGGCGCTTCGGGGAAGCCCCAGGATTCAAGACCGTGCAGGAATGCTCCGTCGCCTCCAAATACCAGCACCATGTCAGCGCCGGAAGGATCGTCCCTGGACACCTCGAAACCGTCCCCCAGCTGCGCGATCATGCTGTCCGCTGTCCTGCGGGCCAGATCCGAAAAGTTTTCGATTATGAATAATTTTCTCATGATGAATACCTTATGATATGCCGCTTGCGTCCGCCGCCTTTACAGCGCCGCTACGGCGTCCCAGTCGATGACGGGTTCTCCGCCCAGCGGAATGTACCCGATGTTGTTGAGATAAGTAGTACCGTTCTCCGTGGAGATGTTTACGGTGTGTCCGTAGATCTCCACGCTGTCTCCTTCTATGCCCGCCTTGCGCAGACGCTCCAGAAGCTTAGTCCTCCTTGCGCAGACATCGAAACGTTCGCCTGCGATAAGACGGTAAGCGAAACGCAGAGCCTTGCGCGCCGGAATGTAAATGGCGTTCTCCACAGGCTTTTCGAACTCGCCGGAGACCGAATAGCCTGTGTATCTGGCGCTGCACGGAAGCCCCTCTTCCATGGACGCCTTCATTATGTAGGAATACCTGGGGATGCTGTAGGTGTCCAGGAAGTCCTTGATCATTCCCGCCGACGGTCCGCCCACGCTGTAGGAATAATTGAGGCGGAAAGGTACCAGCCAGAACGCTTTATTCTCGGACTCCTCGAAATCCTTCTCCAGACGGCACAGGTCCTCCAGTTCCTCGGTCATGGTTGCCAGAACTTCTATCTGCCGTTCCATCTCCCTTACCTGAGCCTTAAGCCTTTCGGACTGCTTCAGCGCGGATTCGCGCTGCTCCAGGTCGTTCTTTTCATAGAAGAAGCTTTTGATCTCCGCAAGACTGAAGCCCATGCTCCGAAGCATTTTGGCGTTGTAGAGCCTGGAGAAATCAGTGGACAGATAATATCTGTAGCGGTTCAGCTCGCTGTGGCGCGGCTTAACTATGCCTACGGACTCGTAGTATCTTATGGTCTCCGGCGTAAGATCCAGAAGACCCGCGATGTCGCTTACTTTGTATTCCTCGTCCTTCATCCTGCGCGCTCCTTTGTTTTATTATATCAAAAACACCGCAAAAGCATAGCATTAAAAAACAGCCGCAGGATGATCCCGCGGCTGCCTTTCATTGTTGTTATACGCTACTTCTCCGAGAGAACAGCTTCGTCGCCGTCCCAGGTAAGCTTAACGTTAAGACCGGCTTCGTCCGTGATCTTCTGGAAGTAGT
>JAEEGI010023523.1_pt1 | contig 12083 bp, 12 predicted proteins | sample 8958751 | NCBI WGS metagenome assembly JAEEGI01 (sample SAMN16246545, study PRJNA631951) | gut metagenome | biome: gut microbiome; feature: rumen; material: KS-attached | host: Bos | place: Iran: Karaj | collected 2018-10 | reverse complement strand
TAATTATGCAGAACAAGTTGCAAGAATTGACGGACCGGCTGTATGAGGAAGGTCTGTCGAAAGGCAGGCAGGAAGCAGAGCAGTTGCTGGCCAAGGCACGCAAGGAGGCGCAGGAAATCGTAGCGAAAGCGCGCGAAGAAGCCGAGGCGATCCACGCCGCCGCCGAGAAAGAGGCGGCCGAGACCCGCACGATGGTCGAGGGCGACCTCAAGATGGCTTCCACGCAGACCATCGCCGCGCTCCGGCAGCAGGTGGAGAACATGGTCATCACCAAAGCCGTGGCCAAACCCGTCGGCGCCGCCCTTTCGGACGGCAAATTCGTCCAGAATCTCATCGGGACCGTCGTCAAGTCGTTCAATGCAGCCAACCCCGACGGTATGGGGCTCGACGTCATCCTTCCGGCCCAGGCCCAGAACGAACTGGAACAGGCGTTCACCAACGAAGCCGTCAAACAGCTGTCGGCCGGCATCGACGTCAAGAACGTCAAGGGTCTTGCCAACGGCTTCAAGATCGGTCCGAAAGACGGCGGCTACCAAATCAGCTTCACAGGCGACGACTTCACCAGCCTGATCGGTGAATATCTCAGGCCTGCCACCAAGAAGATCCTCTTCGGCAAATAATGGCCAACTACCCTTATATCATCGCCAGTTTTCCCGATCTGCTGCTTGACTTCGAACAGCATCCGCTTGACCCGCATGCGGTCATCGCCGAAGTCAAGAGCCAGTTGTCCGAAAATGACGGCAAATTGGTGGACTGGCTGCTCTTCGGCCTCGACGGCACCCATTTGACCCCGCATTTCTACCGCAACTTGAAGCAATCCCGCAACTCTTTCCTGATCAGCTGGTTCGACTTCGACCGGAAACTGCGGCTGGCCAAGGTCGCCTTTCTTGAAGGAGCACCGATTGAAGAAGAATTCCCGGAACTCGACAAGGCGGAAATCATTTTCAAGGTCAACGATCTTTTCCAGCGCGAAAAGCTGCTTGACCGGCTTTGCTGGAACAAGGCAGCCGAACTGGTGGATTTCGATATCTTGTCCATCGACACCATCCTCTCCTTGCTGGTGCGTCTCCACATCGCCGACCGCTGGAACCGGCTCGACCCGAAAGCAGGCGCCGCCCTCTTCAAGCAACTGGTCAGCGAGGTACGGGGCACTTTCCAAGGAATCAATCCAGATCAATTATAAAGTATACATAATGAAAGCAACAGGTATAGTTACCGGCATCATCTCCAACCTGGTGACCGTGCGTTTCCAAGGCGACGTGGCGCAGAACGAAATCTGCTACATCGACCTTGGTGGGACGAAAATGATGGCTGAGGTCATCAAAGTCACGGGCAAGGATGCGTTCGTGCAGGTGTATGAGAGCACTCGCGGCCTACGCCAGGGCGACAAGGTCGAATTCGAAGGCCACATGCTCGAGGTGCAGTTGGGCCCGGGCTTGCTGTCCAGCAGCTACGACGGCCTGCAGAACAACCTGGCCACGATGGAAGATGTTTTCCTCAAACGCGGAGAATATACCGCTCCGCTGGACCACGACAAGGTCTGGCATTTCACCCCGATCGCCAAACCCGGCGACACCGTCTATGCGGCGGACTGGCTGGGCGAAGTGAAAGAAGGCTGGCTGCCTCACAAGATCATGGTTCCCTTCTCTTTCAAGGGAGAATACCGGATCAAGAGCCTCGCTCCGGAAGGCGATTACAAGATTGACGACACCATGGCTGTGCTGACCGACCCGCAAGGAGAGGAGCACAAAGTTACGATGGTCCAGCGATGGCCTGTCAAAGTGGCGGTGGGCGGCTACATCGAAAAGCCCCGCCCCTACCGCATCATGGAGACCGGCGTCCGCTGTATGGATACACTCAACCCGATTGCAGAAGGCGGTACCGGGTTCATTCCGGGTCCGTTCGGTTGCGGCAAGACTGTGCTGCAGCACGCCATCGCCAAGCAGGGCGACGCCGAAGTGATCGTGATGGCCGCCTGCGGTGAGCGAGCCAACGAGGTCGTGGAGATCTTCGCGGAATTCCCGGAACTGATCGACCCGCACACAGGCCGTCACCTGATGGAACGTACCACCATCATCTGCAACACCTCCAACATGCCTGTGGCCGCCCGCGAAGCGTCGGTTTACACGGCCATGACCATCTGCGAGTACTACCGCGCCATGGGCCTGAAGGCTCTGCTGCTGGCGGACTCGACCTCCCGCTGGGCCCAGGCTCTGCGCGAGATGTCAAACCGTATGGAGGAACTGCCGGGTGCAGACGCTTTCCCCGTGGACCTGAGTGCCATCATCTCGAACTTCTATGCCCGCGCCGGCATCGTGAAGCTGCGCAATGGCCATACCGGCGCCGTAACATTCATCGGCACTGTCTCCCCGGCCGGCGGCAACCTCAAGGAACCCGTGACCGAATCGACCAAGAAAGCCGCCCGCTGCTTCTATTGCTTGTCGCAGAACCGCGCCGACAAAAAACGCTATCCCGCCGTCGATCCGATTGATTCCTATTCCAAGTATCTCGAGTATCCCGAAGTGGTGGAATACCTGAAAGAGCGCGTGGGCAAAGACTGGGTAGAAAAAGTGAACCGCGCCAAGAACCTGATCCGCCGCGGCAAGGAGATCGCCGAGCAGATCAACATCCTCGGTGACGACGGCGTCCCCATCAGCTACCATGAGCAGTTCTGGAAGGGCGAACTTATCGACTTCGTGATCCTGCAGCAGGACGCGTTCGACCCGATTGACTCCCTCTGCCCGATGGACCGTCAGGAATACATGCTCTCACTCGTCCTCAAAGTCTGTGACATCCCGTTCCACTTCGACGACTACGAGCAGTGCGGCGCCCACTACAAGGAGATCATCAACATTCTCCGCCAGATGAACTATTCCCCGTTCAAGAGCGAGCAGTTCAACACGTACCTTGAACAGTTAAATACCCTTTTGTCCCATGAGCAGTAAAGCTTTCCAAAGAACCTACACCAGACTTGAGGCCATCACCAAGGCAACGGTGACGCTGCGCGCCCAGGGTGTCAGCAACGACGAGCTGGCCACAGTGGCCGGCCGTCTGTCCCAGGTCGTGAAAATCAAGGGCGACCAGATTACGCTGCAGGTGTTCGCCGGCACAGAGGGTATCCCTACCAACGCGGAAGTGCTCTTCTTCGGCGAACCGCCGACGCTCGAAGTAAGTGACGAGCTTTCCGGCCGTTTCTTCAACGCATACGGCGCGCCCATCGACGGCGGTCCGAAAGTGGAAGGGGAAAAACGCCAGATCGGCGGTCCGTCCGTCAACCCGTACAAACGCAAGCAGCCTTCCCAGTTGATTCCGACCGGCATCGCCGGCATCGACCTCAACAATACGCTGGTCTCCGGCCAGAAGATCCCGTTCTTCGCCGACCCGGACCAACCGTATAATCAGGTGATGGCCCAGGTGGCCCTGCGGGCCGATGTGGACAAGATCATCCTCGGCGGCATGGGCCTCTCCAACGACGACTACCTCTACTTCCGCCACGAATTCGAAAACGCCGGCGCACTCAACAAGATCATCAGTTTCGTCAATACCACCGACCAGCCGCCTGTAGAGCGCCTTCTGATCCCTGACATGGCATTGACGGCAGCCGAGTATTTTGCTGTGGACAAGAACGAAAAAGTGCTGGTGCTGCTGACCGACATGACGCTCTATGCCGACGCGCTTTCCATCGTGTCGAACCGTATGGACCAGATCCCTTCCAAGGATTCCATGCCAGGTTCGCTCTACTCCGACCTGGCCAAGATCTACGAGAAGGCCGTGCAGTTGCCGAGCGGCGGCTCGATTACCATCATCGCCGTCACCACGCTGAACGACGGCGACATCACCCACGCCATCCCGGACAACACGGGTTACATCACGGAAGGCCAGTTGTACCTCCGCGCCGATACCGATTCGGGCAAGGTCATCATCGACCCGTTCCGTTCCCTCTCGCGTCTGAAACAGCTCGTGCAGGGCAAACAGACTCGCGAAGACCATTCCCAGGTCATGAATGCTTCCGTGCGCCTTTACGCCGATGCCGGCAATGCCAAGACAAAGTTGGAGAACGGTTTCGATCTTTCCGACTACGACCGGCGCTGCCTGGAATATGCCAAGGACTACGCCCGGGAGATCCTCTCGATTGACGTCAACATCGGCCTGACCGAGATGCTTGACACCTGCTGGAAACTCTTTGCCAAGTATTTCAGCAAGCCGGAGACCGGCATCAAACAGGCGATGATCGACAAATACTGGCCGGCAGAATAACGCATAATGGCAATCAAGTTCCAATATAACAAGACATCCCTGACGAATCTCGGCAAGCAGCTGAAGATCCGCGAGCGGGCGCTCCCGACTCTCAAGAACAAAGAGTCGGCCCTGCGCGTGAGCGTCATCCAGGCCAAAGCGGAGTCGGATCGGCTGCAGCGTGAACTTGAGGAGGCTTTGCAGACCTACGACTATATGGCCGGCCTTTGGACCGAATTCGATCCCGGCCTGATCTCCGTCAAGGACGTGGTGCTCTCTACCGTAAAGGTAGCGGGCGTCCGCACCCCGGAGCTCAAGGATGTTATCTTCGAAGTCAAGCCGTTCAACGCGTTTGCCAAACCGATGTGGTATGGCGAAGGCGTGGCCATTCTCAAAAAACTCGCGCAGCTCGGCATCGAGAGCGAGGTCTTCACGGAGAAGAGCCGGATCCTGGAATTCCAGCGGAAGAAGACGACGCAGAAAGTGAACCTCTATGAAAAGGTGCAGATTCCGGGTTATCAGGAGGCCATCCGCAAGATCAAGCGCTTCATGGAAGACGAGGAGAATCTCTCCAAGGCTTCCCAGAAGATCGTCAAGATGCGCCATGCAGAAGAAGAACAGGAGGAGACGCTATGATCACGAAAATGACCAAATACACGTTCCTGCTCCTGCGCAGTGACACGGAGGCCTTCCTCCACGAAGTGCAGGACCTGGGCGTGCTTGATATCAAGCGTTCCCGCAAGCCGGTGGATGCCGTCTCGGCCCAGCTTTTCCGCGAAGCCGAAAGCATCCGCCATGAGATCGAGACCGTCGAGAAGTGTGACTTCTCCAAGGATGCGGCCCATGCGGCGCTTTCCGCCAAACTGGAGGCTGCCTCCGCCGCTTTTGCCGAAAAGAAGCACTGGGGCGACATGGATACCGCACAGCGCAAGGCGCTGGAGCAGGCTGGCTGCCATTTCCACTTCTATACCGTCCCCACCAAGAAATTCAACCCTTCCTGGGCTGAGAACTATGCCATCAAGGTCATTGAGCAGAACGAGAAGAATGTCCGCTTCGTGCTGATTGACAGGGCAACCGAAGGAGCCAACAATTTCCAGCTTCCGGAAACGCGCGTCGCTGATGAACCTCTGGACGAACTTGCGGCCCATGTCCAGCAACTCAAGGAATCCGTCATGGAGCGCGAGTCCGAAATGGAATACCGCAAGCAGGATGTCCCCCTCCTCCAGCAAGCCTATGCCGAAAAGGCCCAGGAGTTGCAGCGCTATCTCGCGCAAAGTGGTTCCGAGCGGGCTGCGGAGGATTATATCGCTGTGATGACCGGATTTGCTCCGACGGAAGAGGATGAACGCCTGAAGGCTGCGCTTGACCAGAAAGCCATCTACTATATCAGCGAACCGGCCACTGCGGCGGACAATCCGCCCATCCGGCTCAAGAACAACTGGTTCGCGCGCAATTTCGAAACCCTCACTGGCATGTACGGCATGCCGGTGTACGATGAATTCGACCCTACCCCGATCCTGGCGCCGTTCTTCCTGCTGTTCTGGTCGTTCTGCATGGGCGATGCAGGCTACGGACTGGTGCTTATCGCGCTGGGGCTCTTGCTTCACAAAACCAATTTTGACCTGCTCGGGCTGAAGAAGCACTGGCGGCTTGTCACGACACTGGGTGTCGGCACGTTCGTTATCGGGCTGTTCCTGGGGACTTTCTTTGGCATCAACCTGAAAGAAATCTCCTGGATTCCGAAAGGTTTCCGCGACCTGATGCTCGTGGGCAAACTGGAGTTGGGCGGCACGTCGTACGACATCGCCATGGTGGCGGCCATCGCCATCGGTGTCTTCCACATCTGCCTGGCTATGGTCATCAAGGCCATCGGCCTGACCCGGCGCGCGGGCTTCAAGCAAGCCATTTCCACCTGGGGATGGGTCATCCTCATCGTGGGCGGCCTTTGCGTCGCTTCACTGGCCCTGACGCACGTGCTGGATGCCATCGCCACGAAGATCGCCGTCATTGCAGTCGGCGTGCTTTCCGTCCTGGGCATCTTCATCTTCAACAAACCAGGACGCAATCCGCTGCTGAACATCGGCTCAGGGCTCTGGGACACGTACCAGATGGCGACCGGCATCCTAGGCGATGTGCTGAGCTACATCCGCCTCTACGCACTTGGTCTGGCCGGCGGCATGCTGGGCGGCGCTTTCAACGAGATCGGCTCCATGTTGCTGGGTGTACATCCTACTTGGCAATGGCTGCCCTTCGTGGTGATTGTGCTCCTCGGCCACGGCCTGAACTTCGCGATGAGCTGCCTCGGTGCTTTTGTCCACCCGCTGCGTCTGACCTTCGTGGAATACTTCAAGAACAGCGGCTATGAAGGCAAGGGCCTCGAATACGAACCTATGACAAAGAAAATCAAATCGTAAAACAATCAAATATTTAAAAATCTCACTACCATGTTAACAGTAATCCTCGGTTATATCGGCCTCGGCCTGATGCTCTGCCTGTCGGGAATCGGTTCCAGTATCGGAACGACCATTGCCGGCAATGCAGCGGAAGGAGCTCTGAAAAAGAATCCCGAGAAATCCTCCGGCTATATGATTCTCTCCGCCATGCCGGCCACCCAGGGCCTCTACGGCTTCGTGGCCTTCCTGATCTGGCCCAAGGGAATGGAAGCCATGATGGACAAAGGATTCCTCTACTTTGCCGTAGGCCTCGCCGCCGGTGTCGTCTTCCTCTTCTCGGCCATCCGCCAAGGACAGGTCTGCGCCAACGGTATCATCGGCATGAGCCAGGGCCACGACGTCCAGACCAACACCATGATCTACGCCGCGCTTCCTGAGTTCTACGCCATCCTGGCCTTCGCCGCTTCGTTCATGATCTGATCGATTCTGGTCGTTCTCTGTATATGTCTTTGAAAACCACCCTCCCAAGCAAGTTTGGGCCCCTCCCCCTGAGGCGTGGGCGCCATTGTTTTCAAAGACATATACAGGGAACGACCCCAGCGGTTAACGCTTGACGACTTGTGAGTTTCACAAGTCGTTTTTTTATCCGACAGCTGCATAGTCATAAAGAATCTTTTTTGTATCTTTAAGGATTAATCCGATTCCCCATGCGAAAGTTCCTCCTGACCCTCCTGCTCGCACTGTCCGTGACGGCTGGCTATGCCTGTACCAATTTGATTGTCACCAAAGGAGCATCTGTCGATGGCTCCGTGATGGTAACCTATGCGGCAGATTCCTATACCCGATACGGGACTCTGGTCCACTACCCGGCCGGGAAGCACAAAGCCGGTGAAATGCGCCGCATCTTGCAGTGGGGACAGGATCATTATTTGGGCGAGATTCCCGAAGCACCTTATACCTACAATGTGATCGGGAACATGAACGAGCACCAGCTCGTGATTGGAGAGACCACCTGGGGCGGGCGGCCGGAGCTGAAAGATCCGCAGGGCATCGTGGATTACGGTTCCTTGGAATACATCTGCCTGCAGCGCTGCACCAAGGCCCGCGAGGCTATCGAACTGTTCGTCCAGCTGGCCAACGAATTCGGCTACGCCTCGACCGGCGAGTCTTTGAGTTTCGCAGATACGGAGGAAGCCTGGATTCTCGAAGTCATCGCCAAGAAGCCTGATGTCGTGAATGGCGTCAACCGCAACAAAGGCGTTGTCTGGGTGGCAGTCCGCATTCCCGACGGATACATTTCAGCCCACGCCAACTGCGCCCGCATCACCACTTTCCCGAAAAACGATCCTGCCAACTGCATCTATGCACCGGATGTGATTTCCCATGCCCGGGAAATCGGCATCTATTCCGGCAGCGACGATGATTTCAATTTTGCTGACACCTATTGTCCCCTCTCCTTCGGGCTGATGCGCAACTGCGAGGCGCGCGTCTGGAGTTTCTTCAACCGTTGGGGCGACCTCGATATGAACCGCTACCTCGACTTTGCCATGGCGGACAATCCGAAGAACCGCATGCCGCTTTATGTCAAGCCGAAAGCCAAGCTTTCGATGCTCGACCTGGCCGCCATGATGCGCGATCATTATGAAGGAACTCCTTTCGACATGACAAAGGATATCGGGGCCGGCAGCAACGAAACCCCGTACCGTTGGAAACAGAATGACTGGACCGTGGATGGCGTCAAATACTCCAACGGCCGCCCCATCAGTACCCAGCAGACGGGTTTCTGGTTCGTCGCCCAATGCCGTGGCTGGCTGCCCGATGAAATCGGCGGCCTGTTCTGGTTTGCGGTCGACGATTCCGGCACTTCCGCCCTGACGCCGGTGTATTCCTCCTCTCGCGCAGTCTCCTGGCATTATGCGCTGGGCAACGGCTCCATGGTCGAGTATTCCGAGTCCTCGATGTTCTGGCTCAACAATCGCATCGCCCAGTTCGCCTATCTGCGCTACAATCCGGTAGGCCTGGAAGTCCAGGAAATGATTGCGAAACACGAACGTGCCATGGTCGAAAAAGTAGCTGTCGCCGATGCACAGGCACTGGCTATCAAATCGGAGAAAAAGCGGCTGAAATATCTGACAAACTTCTCCGTTTCAGAAGCCGACGCGCTATTCGAGCAATGGAATAAACTCGACAAATACCTGCTGCTCAAATATATGGATGGAACTGTCAAACACCAGAACCCGGATGGAAGTTTCGTCACCAACGGCAGTACCGATTATATCCCCGTTTCACCCGACTGGCCGGGTTACAGTGAGAAATTCAAGCGCGCCATCGTGGACGACAATGGAGCGCTCCTGAAAGTCCGTTAATACGCCGTATGAAACTGATTCCTACCTACACTTGGAACAAGGCGATCGTCAACCTTGGGCTCCAGCGCGACAAGATTTACAAACTGCCCTGGCTGCAAGGGGCTATCCTGCTGGCTTGTGTCGTCGTGGCCATGTTGCTGGCCAATCTCCCCGGGACACGGGATTTCTATTTCAGCATCCTGGAAACGGACCTTGCTATTTCTGTCCAGACACCCGAAGGCGGCGGATTCCTGTTCCCAGCCGGCATGACCGTCGAAAAGTTTATCAACGACATCCTGATGGTCGTCTTCTTTTTCACGGTCGGCCTGGAAATCAAGCGGGAAATCGTTTGCGGGGAACTGAGTTCTCCCCAGAAAGCCATCATGCCGGTCATTGCCGCATTGGGTGGCGTATTGGTACCGGCCCTGATCTATTTCCTGATCAACCACGGAACGGCTGCTGCCTCCGGCTGGGGGATCCCGACGGCCACGGATATCGCTTTTGCGGTGGGTATCCTGTCCATTCTGGGCGATAGAGTCCCTATCTCCCTGAAGGTATTCCTGACTGCGCTGGCCATTGCCGACGACTTGGTAGCCATCCTGGTCGTGGCCTTGTTCTATGGCGGAACCATCAATTTCCTGCTGCTCGGCATCGCGGGAGCACTTGTCCTCTTTATCCTGTTTATGAATCTCACCGGAGAAAAAAGGCCTTGGTTCTATTTCATTCCGGCCATCATCGTCTGGATCCTCTTCTACTATTCAGGGATCCACGCCACGATGTCGGGTGTCGTGATGGCCTTTCTCATCCCGATGGCCCCGCGTTATTCCAAAGAATACTATTACCGGCGGCGCAAGTATTTCCGCATGAAACTCTCGGACTACGACAGCATCCACGACGAAGAAGGTTTCCCCAACGGCCCGCAACGCAGTATCCTGCGGCAACTGAGCAATACATCCAAGGGCTGCATAGGACTGAGCTATCGACTGGAGCACGCCCTCTCGCCCTGGGTCAACTTCGCCATCATGCCGATTTTCGCACTGGCCAATGCCGGCGTCCGGATTGCGGACCCCTCCTACTTCAACGTATTCAGCTATGCGCCGGAGTTGGGAAGTGTGAGCATGGGTATCTTCCTGGGACTGCTGCTGGGAAAACCGATCGGCATTACCCTGGCCAGCCTGCTGGCCGTCAAAACGAAGATCGGGCAGATGCCTGCTGCGGCCACCTGGAAGAAGCTCTTTGCCGTGGCCTGCCTCGGCGGTATCGGCTTTACGATGTCTATCTTCGTCGATACACTTTCCTTTGGCGACCAGGCCCCGGAAATTACAGCCATGCTCCGTGATATGGGCAAGGTCGCTGTCCTGATGGGATCCCTCTGCTCCGGTGTGCTGGGCTCTGTCCTCATCCTGCTGAACCGCGACAAGAAAACGCAATAATATCCTTCTTCATGAAACGTATCCTTACCCTCGCTTTTGCAGCCGGCCTGTTGCTTTCCGCCTGCACCGGGAACCCTGTTTCCCAAAGTCCGTCGTTCAACGATGTATTAACCTCCCGTCGCAGTATCCGCAGCTACGATGCGACCCGTACCATTTCCGAAGCCGAAGTCCGTACCTTGTTTACCATGGTACAGGATGCACCCTCCTGGGCCAATCAACAGCCCTCCAAATATTACGTAGCCATTACGCCGGAGAAACTGGCTGCCGTACAGGATCTGGTCGGCGGCAACAAATCGCGCATCCTCGGGGCACCGGTCCTGATCGTCTCGACCTATGAAAAAGGCAAATCAGGCTTTTTCCGCGGTCAACAGACCAACGAGCTCGGTGATTTCTGGGGTGCGTACGACAACGGCCTGAGCAACTGCTACCTGATCCTAGCCGCCCGCGCCATGGGCTTCGACACGCTGATCATGGGTATGCGTGATGCCGACGGCCTCCGCACCCTCTTCCAGATCCCGGGCGAAGAAACCATCACCGCCGTCATCTCCCTCGGCTACCGCGCCGAAGATCCGAAACGCCCAGTCCACCGTCCCCTCGACGAGATCGTCAAGTTCTTCTAGCCAGCTTGCCTTGCGCAGGCCACCCACAACAAACAGCCCGCACCCGCTGGAGACAAACAACCTATCAATCAACACCTTATCCAATCTCGCCCCCGTCCCGCCGACCCGGGCGAGATTTCGTTATCCCCTGCCCGACAGCCAATTAGCCTCCAGCTACCCCCAATAACGGATTACCGCCAAACCGAGTGGGAAGGATAGGAGTTTAAGCGAGCAAGGTTGCTAACCGAAAGACGAAGAACGGGATATAAGAGACACCTCGAAACTGGCTACGGACGGCCTTGACTTTAACGTTGAAGTTCTCTTCGGAAGCGTGGTAGCCCGGTTGATAAAAAAGTTGAAAATGATCTCATCGTTCTGGTAGATGGTTTCCATGACGATGTTGAAGTGCATGATTCCCACCTTCTCGAAATTGTTGCACTATCTGACCATTTTGAGTCTGATGGCCGCCTTTTTGCTATGATTGTTGTAGAGGGCCGTCAGCTGTATGGACATATTGTAAGCGGCTGCGATGTTCTGATACTTCTGGAGAGGCTGGTTGCCCATAGTTCTTGTTCTTCGGTCCACTTGATGTAGTTCTTCATCAACACATACCGGCTTCTTGCAAGGAGGTGGCGACGTGTGTCGCCGTTCCGGAACATATAGGGGACGTACTTTCGATCTTCCCGCTTGGCAAGTTCCCGTTCCATGTTATCCTTGTCAATGGCATATCATCTATGCTTTATACGTGAACGCAAGACTTTAGCATATGAGGAGTATAGGACTAAGCTAAACCTCACTAGGAATCCAGAAATAGCAATTGTTCTGGCTTCGATGATTTGTCCATTAAGGACGAAAAAACAAGTGAGCCGATACTTATTGTGGTATAAAGTTCGCCTACAGGCATAGATGAGGCAAAGATGCTCATTATCAGGAATGAATGGGACGTCTCTTCATGTGGGTTTAATAAAGGTCGATACTATTTCTATCTGTAGCATATTGGCTCCAAAAGTAAAATAGAAATAGTACCCGCCTCTAGTATAACCGAACTTATTCCAATTGACTTGGGCGCAGGGCATT